>ERZ859776.233-NODE-233-length-35546-cov-2.568116_pt1 | contig 35546 bp, 30 predicted proteins | sample MGYA00509987_ERZ859776 | MGnify/ENA primary metagenome ERZ859776 (study PRJEB30046, sample SAMN00715146) | human gut metagenome | study: EMG produced TPA metagenomics assembly of the A metagenome-wide association study of gut microbiota in type 2... | reverse complement strand
CGGATACACTACTTTCATTTTGTCAACCACACGATTGTAGATTAATAGAAAAATATTTATTAGTATTTGGTCTAAGCCTATGCAATCTATATGGGTGTTCATCAAAATCTTTACTCGATAAAGATAACCCCGTGACCCTGACAATGTGGCATGTTTATGGAGAACAAGTCAATTCTCCAATGAACCAGTTGGTAGCTGAATTTAATGAGACCGAAGGAAAAGAAAAGGGCATTATTATAAATGTAACTAAGGTCACTAACGCAAGTAAAATCGGACAAGAATTAGAAGCAAGTCTAGCCAAAGAACCTGGCGCAGATCCCATGCCTGATCTGTATACAGGACATATTCATAATGCTAGACAAGTAGGATTAGAAAATAGTGTGGTATGGGATGATGTATTCACAAAGAAAGAAATCAACAATTTTGTCGATGAATTTTTAGATGCCGGAATACTCGAAGATAAGCTAGTCGACCTTCCACTATCCAAATCCACAATTGTATTCTTTATGAATGGAACCCAATTTAAAAAATTTTCAAACGATACACAAGTTACACTAAACGACTTTGAAACGTGGGATCAAGTCTTTAAAGTCGCTGAAAAATATTACGAATGGTCAAACGGAAAACCACTTTGTTGTTTTGACTATGTTTTAAACTCTGTTGAATCTTATGCGATCGCATTAGGCTCTAAACATATGTTTAATGAGAATGGCTGGGATAATACGGACAATAAAGAATTTCAAGAAGCCTTTAGAACCTTTCTAGAACCATTGATCAAAGGCCATATTTCTGCTTCAGATTTCTATTCAAGCACACAACTTACAACCGGAGAAACACTCATTGGTGTATCCAGCAGTGCAGCCTATCTCTATTTAAATGACATCGTTACATATCCAGATAATACAACGGAACCATTAAATGCGATTGCCCTGCCTTATCCAAAGGCCGATAAAGACCATGCCCTCATGACACAAGCTGGTGTTGGATTATGTGCCTATAAGACTACAGAACAAAAACAAGAAGCTGCTAGTGTCTTTGCGCATTGGCTTGTAGAGCCAAAACGAAACGTGGACTTTGTGATTCAAGGAGGTTACATGCCAGTCACAAAAAAAGCATTTAAAAACTTAAAAAATGAAAAGTTTGAAGATGAAGAAACACAATCTTTATACAATACACTCACCGAAATGAAATCCGACTATACCGTTATTTCTAGAGATGTTACATATGCGGTTTCTAGAAAGGCCTACACCTTCTATGATCAGATTCGAAAAAATCAATCCCAATGGCAGGCAAGATATGAAGCTGGAGAAGACATGGATGTACTTGTACAAGAGGCAATGGACATATTAAAAAGTCTTTCATGAGGTTTTAAATTATGCAGATAAGCTTTAAGAAAAAAGAAAAATCCATGAAACGAAAGCTCTTTGTCTACATGTTTTTCCTTGTCACAGCCATCACTGTCACTCTATTAATGGGACTCTTCCTATTTGGTCGACTTGGAACAAAAGAGCAAGACTTTCATAAAAAACTATCCATTCAAAGTGAATACTTCACAAAGAATATGGAATCCTATTGGGATGATCTTGCCTCTATGAATATCGCTCTAGGCGAAACTATGCAAAATACTTTAGAAACAAACCTTGAAAAACAAGGTTTGACATTTAGTCAGCTACAAGATAATCCAAACGCTCTTTATGCATTAGAAAACGATTTAATTCAGCCATTAAGCCAATTTTTAGAACGCGCCAATTGTTCCGGTGCCTATATTCAGTTAGATACAACAATCAACTCAACACTTGAAAATGCAAACAATCAACGTAGTGGTGTCTATCTACAAAAAAACTCTATGTCTGTCTCTAAAGAAGACTTGATTTTATATCGTGGAATTGCCAATATCGGCAAAAAACATAGCATTATGCCCCATCGTAAATGGCGCCAAGAATTTGACATAACTTTAGTACCGGATTATGAAGAATTAAAAACGGGTGATTTTGATTATTCCCTATCGGATATCATTCAACTTCCCTATACCGAAGAAAGAATTGCCCTTTTAAGAGTTCCCTTGATAGGAAAAGATGGTACTTTCTATGGATTATGTGGTTTTGAGATCAGCCAAAGCTGGTTTAAATATGCGCATACACAACCTTCCACATTAAATCATTTAACCTGTCTCTTAGTTCCGGATGATACAAAGATTCTCACAGAAGAAGGCTTTAGTACCGGAAGTCGAAACGGATTTTATTACTTGCCAAAAGGCAGTCTTGAAGTCAAACAAATGAATAATGGCCTATTAAAAATTGTAGGTGAGGATCGTAGCTATATTGGTTTTAAAAGTCGTGTACCGATCTCCAAGAATCAAACGTATTCAACATTCGTGATGATTTTGGATTCCGACTACAATCGTGCTATTGCGAAAAGCAATCTAGAACTCTTCTTCTTTACCATCATACTTTTATTATTTGTATTACTTGGCTGTTCCTACTTTAGTCAAAGATATCTAACCCCTATCTTACAAGGTCTTGATCAACTGCGAAAAGATAAAAAGAATCAAACACGTTATTCTGTTCAGGAAATTGATGACTTATTAGATTTTCTATCGATACAAGACTATGAAGTCGAAAACAAGATGTTAAGTTTAGAACTTGAGATGCAGGAAAACCGCAAGAAGCTTGAACAAATTGAAAATGAACATGAACTCATTCAAAGAGAATATGATAAGGCAAGAATGGAAGTCGAGCGTCTGGCAAAAAAACGTGAAGTTGATGTAGATGAAGAAGAATATAATCGTTTCCTTGAATGTCTTGCGACATTGACTCGCAAAGAAAAAGAGATCTTAGATCTCTATGTGAAAGGATATTCAAGTAAGGATATTCTAGAAACATTAAATATTACTGACAATACATTAAAGTATCACAATCGTAATATTTATAGTAAGCTTGGTGTAAAATCAAGAAAACAATTATTGATGTACATGACATTATTAAACAACAAAAGGAGCTAAATTAGCTCCTTTTACTGTACATAGCGCTTTAAATAATCTACATCTAAAATTAAGATTTTATGATATACCATCGTAATAACGTTTTCTTCTCTTAACCCACGCAAGATACGATTGACACTGTTTCTTGTGGATACCCCACAGAAATTGGCAATATCATCGTTCGTGATTTGCAGATCAATAAATATACCTTTTTTAACTTGTCTACCAAATAATGGAATCAAATGATAGATAAATGCACACACAGCTCCATTTTTCCCATTCATTGTCATGAGTTGCTGGCGATAAATAGCTTCGGTCATCTTTTTGCGATAATACGAATCTATATATGCCTGTAATTCTTCATTTTCTTTCACATATTATTCAAACAATTTTCTGTTGATTCGATAGAAAGTTGCCTTATCACTTTCGATACGAGCATGAAATGATGCCGTTGTCATTTTATTGATTTCATCTTTCAACAAGGAAATCATATCCAAACCTTTTAAATAAGTGATATTGAATTCACGCCCATCACATAAAACAATACTCACTTTCACAACACCATCTTTTAATACGTAAATATCTTCTTGGTCGTGTCCATCCATCATCAAATATGTATGTTTCTTTTTTGTGACTTCAGGAAGATTCTTTTCTTCAAGAAAATTTAAAACTGACTCACTCATAAATAACCCCTTCTCAATACATTTAATTATAACATACTCACTAAGCCCAATTTAGTAACATATGTTATGTGAGAATATAACATTTAAACGTTACACACCTAATATATCATACTTTTTAAAACAATACTCATTATCTACTAATTTCTGCAAAGATTTGTTAAAAAATATAAACGATGTAAAACAATACAATTATAAAATATCAATATTCTCTCCAGATAGAGCTTTATTCATACTTCTTACAGCACAAAATTTACCACACATACTACAAGTATCACTGTGATTATCTTCTGGCATACGAGACTGACGAATTGCTTTTGCGGTTTCTGGATCTAGCGCACACTCAAATTGTGCATCCCAATCTAGATTCTTTCTTGCGTCAGCCATCTTGTCATCGATATCTCGTGCTCCTTTAACACCTTTGGCAATATCAGCCGCATGAGCTGCAATCTTAGAAGCAATGATACCTTGTTTTGTATCTTCGACATTTGGTAAAGCCAAGTGTTCTGCCGGTGTTACATAACATAAGAAAGCGGCTCCTGACATAGCTGCAACCGCACCACCAATAGCGGCTGTAATATGATCATAGCCTGGCGCAATATCTGTAACTAATGGGCCTAACACATAGAATGGAGCTCCCATACAGATTTGTTGCTGAACCTGCATATTGGCAGCTACTTGATCTAATGGAACATGTCCAGGTCCTTCGACAATAACCTGTACGTTATGTTCCCAAGCACGTTTTGTAAGTTCTCCTAAACGAACCAATTCTTCGATTTGACATACATCTGTGGCATCTGCTAAACATCCAGGACGACAAGCATCACCTAAAGAAATCGTCACATCATATTTTTCACAGATATCCAAGATTTCATCGTAGTATTCATAGAATGGATTCTCTTCACCTGTCATAGACATCCACGCAAAGACTAAACTTCCTCCACGAGAAACGATATTCATTTTACGTTTATGTTTTTTGATTTGATCAATCGTCTTTCTTGTGATTCCACAGTGCAAAGTCACAAAGTCTACCCCATCTTTGGCATGTAACTCGACTACATCTAAGAAATCCTTTGCGGTTAATGTATTTAAATCTCTTTGGTAGTGAATGACACTATCATATACAGGTACAGTACCAATCATAGCAGGACATTCAGCTGTCAATTTTTGACGGAATGGCTGCGTATTTCCATGACTGGATAAATCCATAATAGATTCTGCACCAAGATTTACGGCTGCCATAACTTTTTCCATTTCGACATCATAATCTTTACAATCTCTAGAAACCCCTAAGTTTACATTGATCTTTGTGCGTAACATACTTCCCACACCTTCAGGATTTAAAGATTTGTGGTTTTTATTGGCCGGAATTACAACCTTACCACATGCGACTAACTCTCTTAGTTCTTCTTCTGTCATTTTTTCTTTTTGGGCTACAATCTTCATTTCTGGCGTAATAATTCCCTTACGCGCAGCATCCATCTGAGTGGTATATGTAGCGCCTGTACTTACTGTACTTTCATTTGTGTTCATTTTAAAATCTCCTTTTCCAAATGATTATTTAACGTGACAAAAAGTGGTGCTCCCATTTTGCCACCAAAAAAAAGTGAGCAACCAATATAGGTATACTCACACTAAAAAGACAAAGTATTTCCCTACGTTGGCATTATCCAAATCAGGTTATAGGTCGAAAGTCACACTTTCCTCTCAGCCTGTACTACAAGCTCCCTATTTTTATTTACATCTAAGTTATACACTAATTCTAAAAGATAGTAAAGGAATATGACATTTATTTTCGAACTGGCTTTTCTTCTTTATCCCAAATTCCAATCCCAGTAATGGCACAAATCATTGAGAAAATAGGAACGATAAAGATAAACCATGCGTATGGAATATAAGCTGTTGAGCATCCAAGTACGCCCATGACATAAATTGTCGCAACACCCCAAGGAACGATTGGTGCAGATAATGTACCAGAATCTTCGAGTGTTCTAGATAATACTTTACGAGAAATATTCATATCTTCATAAGTCGATTCAAACGTTTGTTCAGTTACAATGATAGATACTGTTTGTCCGCCAGCTGTTAAGAAGTTCACGACATAACAATATACTAAAGTGACAAATACTAATACTGTACGATTCTTGATAAATTTTAAAAGAACATTTTTTGCCAAAACATCCAAAATACCAGTAGACGTAATGACAGCGCCCATAACACTGGCAACCATAAATGTCACTAATAATTCAGACATAGAAAGTACACCACCACGATTCAACATAGGATCAACAATGGATACACCTGTTTCAATGCTGAAACCATTAAAGGCATAGTTCATTAAATCAACAAAGTTAACACCTTGAAATACCATCGCAAAAGCAGCCGATACAACTACGGCTAAGCCCATTCCTAATAAAGAAGGTAATTTAAATACAGAAATCAAAATAACTAGAATGGCAGGTAAAATCAATAAAATATTGATATTGAAATGTTTAGATAGCGTATCTAAAATCAATTTTTGTTGGGCAAGATCCATACTTCCACCACTATAATACAAGCCGGCAATTGTAAATAAAATCAAAGCGACTACAGCTGCAGGAAGTGTTGTATACTGCATAGAATGAATGTGATCATATAAAGGCACTTTACTTACTCCACTTGCTAAATTGGTTGTATCTGATAAAGGTGACATTTTATCGCCTAGCCATGCTCCAGAAACAACGGCCCCCACAACTAATGGTACGGGAATACTTGTTGTAGCGGCAATACCTACCATCGCAAGACCCATAGTTGCCACAGAACCAAAAGATGTTCCCGTAAATTCACTAGTCAAAGCACAAAGCACAAAGGCAAGAGGTACTAAGATTTTTGGTGAAATCACCTGCATACCATAATACATCAATGATGGAACAGTTCCACTGGCCATCCAGATTCCCACAAGCATACCGACCATAATGACGATCAAGAATGTAGGCATACAGTCAGCGGCTGTTTTAATAATGTTCTGTTCCACTTCACTCCATGGAATATTTAAAAGTTTTGTGGTAATAACCGCAACGATCACACCCGCAAATACAGATAGTGTTGTATTACATCCTAAGTTGATCATAATGATCAATACGGCAATAATAGCCAAAAACGAAACCACCGCAAATAGGGTTGTTGGCTGTTTTCTTTCTTTATTCATATCAAATTTCCTTCTCTTTCATTTATAATAATTCGTCCTTTAAAAAGTCTAGAGTCCCTTTCATTCTTGCTTCTCTAAACGCAAACGATTTAAAGCGATGCTCTGCTCCTTGGACAATAATACATTTTGCTCTTTCCTTAAAAATTTCTTTATACTTGTAACTACACTCACACGAAGCTGTAATGTCTTGATCTCCATGAATGGTACATACATTCTTATCAAACAAAGAAGCCTCTTTGTATGGATCCAATGTACATGCATCCTGATAGAATTTTAGGATCAACTTCAATCCTTCCACATCTGCACATCCATCTTTTTCAATATTTGAAACATCCTGACCACATAAAGTCAAATGTTCCTTCAAGTTATAAACTAAATCTGGTGCAGGACACCATAACGACAATGCTTGAATTCTATCTTTACATTGTCCAGCCACCATACTTGCGACACAACCTCCTAGACTACATCCATGAAGTGCAATCTTTTTCGAATCGACAAAATCTAAAGATTCGACATAATCCAACATGGCTTTCGCATCCAGAATCTCACTTGAAATAGTCATATCTTCAAAGCGTCCATCGCTTTCGCCGCTGCCATTCATGTCAAAGCGAACACTCGCAATACCAGCATCACACAATCTTTGAGATAACTCATTATGCACAAAATTTATTTCATTGCGATCATCACAAAATCCATGAAGTAGAATGACCATAGGCACTTTAGAACTTACATTGTCTGGCACATGAAGCATACCTCGCAGTGTCAGTCCATCCCGCTTAATTTCTACGTACTTCTGCATATATTTCCCTCCGTTTTGGGTATAATACCACAAAAAATATAATTTGTTTATACTTTTTTAACACATGTATACATTTTGAATACATCAATAGCCTCTTTGTTCATCAAGAGGCTATTTTTTCTTATATATTGTTGCGCTGTATCCTTCCACTTTTTTACTTTGATACATTGCCATATCGGCTCTGCAGTATAATTCATCAAAGGTCAATTCTTCTTTTCCATCATAAATGCAAGCGCCTAAACTCATTATAATCGGATGATCTTTTATAGATTCAATTTGGATTTGTTTCAAATTCTCAAACAAACGTTTAAAGAAAGCATTGGCACACTTACGATCCGTAACACCTGGAATAAATAACGCAAACTCATCTCCACCAAGACGCATGACTACATCTTTATCACGACATGATTTTTGTAGCGTATGCGCAATCGCAACAATGACCTCATCCCCAGCCATGTGTCCATACGTATCATTAATGGATTTAAATTTGTCACAATCCACTAAACACATCATGCCACTGACTTTGTTGTTTAAAACACGCTCAATCATCTTCTCTCCACTACGACGATTTGAAATTCCCGTCATTGTATCTGTTTGAGCTAAATATAATAATTTGTCTTCTCGCTTCTTTTGATCATCAATACACTCCACACAGTATAGAACATGGAGTAAACTTCCATCCTCATCATAATCAACCGGAATAAAACGGGATCGACACCAGCCAGAAAGCTTACCATAGAAAACACTATCTATGCATTTTTTGCCTTGAAGTCTTTCTTCTAATGTCTCAAGATCCATAAATTCAACTTCTCGATCTACATAATCAGCTTGACAGAATTTTCGATGAATCTTACAAATATGATCCGTAAAATTATCTTCTATATCATAAATTTCATGTTTTCCTAAATACGTTAGAATTTGCGGCTCCATTTTCACAATATGAAAGCGATTGGTTTTCACATTGATATAATGCATAGAAGTATAGATTTGTCCCAAGGCTGAATAGCCACTTAATTTTGCCTCACGCTTGGACTTATTTTGTGAATTACGAATCTTTAAAAAAGAGATGACTAACGTTGCGATCATATCTAAGAATGTAGTTAAACCCAAATGATCATCAATCGGTGGATTGTCCACGCCAAAGAAACCACTGATTTCATCTTTATAGCGAATGGGACATACCACAAGACGCTCTACATTTTGAATCTTCAACGTATTATATGTATACACATGCTCATTTTTTATTGTTTCAACATCGCGAATGATCACATTTTCTTTCTTGTCAAAAGCTTTGTACCACCAATCGATGATATCCATATCCACACCTTGTAGAAAATCAATTTCTGGTTGGATACCTTTACTACACCATTCATATGTATTATCGGTCACATGTTCTTTTTTATTATCCTCAAAAATATAAATTCGATCACATCCAATATGTTTTCCAAAGAAACGAATAAACTCATTGATCTGTTCATCTGGTGTATCCAACATGAGTGCCGAACGCAACGCTTCATTGATGACCAATTCATATCGCATGATTGTCTGCATATAGGACCTACCTTTCATTTATTCAATTATATCGTTAACTTGGTTATATTTTAGTTATTTTTTTCGCATAATTACCAATCGCTTCAATTACTTTTTCCCCATCGCCAAAGGCTTTGAGAAATGTTCATTCATACCTGCCTTTTTTGTACGCTCAATATCATCCACAAACGCATCCGAAACCAATTTTTTAATATATAAAAAAGATACAATACTATTTGTCGCAATCTTTAGTGCAAGTTGTTTCGGGTATTGATTTGTCCCAGTTGAAATCAATGGAAATGCAATCGAATTAAGTTGATATTGACTTGCGAGTTCTAAACTATTTAAGTAACAAGATTTTAGTTTTTCTTCTTCATGATTGTGACCGCCATGCCAGACAGGTCCACAAGTATGAATAATATATGTACTTAGGTTATATCCACTTATAAGACATGCTTGTCCTACTTCTAATCTTTTAAGTCTTCTACAATTCTCATCCAACTCATTTCCGGCTTGTTGATGAATGTAATGATCTAGACCACCAGTCGCATCAAAGCTTGGATTTGTCGCATTCACAATCGCATCTACTTTTAATTTTGTGATATCCTGACGTATGATTTTTAATGACATAATATCTCCTTATATAAGAAAAGAGCTTGATCAAGCTCTTAGTTTTTCAATAAAATCTTCTTGTTTTAAAGGCTTTGAATAATAGAAACCCTGAATTTCATCACAATTCATTTCGATCAAGCAATCCCTTTGTTCTTTACTTTCAACACCTTCGGCAACCACCTTCATATCAAGTCCATGACCTAAATCAATGGCTTGTTGCACAATTTTCTTTCCACGTGCTTGATGAATATAATCAATCAAACTCTTGTCTAATTTTACGGTGCTAAAGTTCAATTCATTTAAAGATGTCAATGAAGAATATCCCGAACCAAAATCATCCATATGAAGCTTAAATCCTGCCTTCACTAATTGGTCTGTGATTTCAAGAATCTTCTCTGAATACAATGTCGCAGATTCTGTTAATTCAATTGGAACACAATCAAATGGAATTTGTTTGTGCTTCACGATATCTACATAGCGATCCACTACATCACTAAAATGAATGCTGGCACGAGATAAGTTAACAGAAATTGGAACAATAGGAAGTTTATTTTCCATTCTTTCTTTTTGGAATTGACAAACACTCTCAAATACATATTCATCTAAATGAACAACTAATCCATCACTTTCAAATAACGGTATAAAAGCTCCTGGTGAAATCAATGTACCATCTAATTTCTGCCAACGAACCAAAGCTTCTGCTCCTACAATATGTTCTGTCTGTACATCATATTTTGGTTGATAGTACACCTTGAATTCTTTATTCGCAATAGCTGATTTAAAATCATTTTCCATCTGTCTTTGCGCTAACTGCTTTTGATTCATTTCATCTGTATAAAAGGCCACATTGGTCTTAAAATCTTTGGAGATACTCTTTTCTGCCATCAATGCACGGTCACAAATAATGGGAATAGAAAGGCTTGTATCTATATCTTCATAAATACCCACCTTAATACGAATATTGGGTATAGGTGCTTCTTCAGCAATTTTATTTATGTTCCTATTGATTCTTTCAACATCCATCTTAACTTTACTGTGGAACAACCCTAACAACTGATCTCCTTCATAACGCGTCAACAAGCCATTCTTCACATAATATCTAAAGGCATTTGAAAGGTAAACCAATACTTCATTTCCTTTCTTTGTGCCATATGTACCATTGATCAATTTAAAATCCGCAACATCTAGGATAACCACATTAAACTTTTCTTCCGTCATAAAATGTGTAAATGTTCTTGCGTGATGATAAAAGGCTTGTCTTGTATATAGACCTGTCAATTCATCCTTTTCAATAGCGGCCAAAGTCATACTTGATTCTCTAAGTTTGATTACACTATCGATTCGACTCTTCACAATTCGCGCATTATAGGGCTTCGTGATAAAATCCACAGCACCTAGACCTAAACATTTTAATTCATCTTCTTGCGAGTTATTTCCAGTTGTCACAATAACAGGAACACTTGCCAACAAGGAATCGGATTTTTGGCGTGATAAGAATTCAAAACCATCACAAACAGGCATCACCACATCCAATAAGATAAGTGATATATCTTTATAGTATTGAGATAAGATATTTAATCCTTCTTCTCCATTTACAGCTTCAATTACATCATAATCATCTTCTAAAGTTTCCTTTAAAATTTCCCGGTTGATTTCATTATCTTCGACAATCAATACTTTTCTTTTAACCACATTACTAGGCAATGCATTATTAAACATATCAATATTGTTTCTACGAATATCCAAATCTTCATTCGCAAAACCAATGATGATTTGACTTAATCGACCATCTTGCATTACACGCCCAAAGTGTGAGTACATAAAATGAACTTCCGAATCATTTTTAGATTGGTAATGAATATTAAAACGTTCCGTTTTTTCTAACCTAGAAAATAAAGAGTTAAACGAAAGAGCCATTCGTAACATGTCACGATTCTTTTCGTAAACACGATCATCAATATATTGATTCATCGCATCGTTATAACTCGTACATGACGAAAAACCAGGCAACTTCAATGTTTCCTTAAAAGTATGAATTTGTTGATCTTCACAATCCACAATATAGATGTTTTTAAATTCATCGCCTAGTGTTTGATAGATGCGATTGGAATCAAAATCTTTCATAAAAACCTCTTCTAAAACAATAACTTATTTATTACTATTATATAACCAAAACTTTCATTACGCAAACAACCTAAGAAAAGAAAAAAAGTGTCATAAGACACTTTATCATTATTTACGGTTTGCGTTTACCGATTTCATGATTTGACGAATCTGTGCTTCACTAGGTTTACGTCCCATTTGTAAGAACATTGCACGAATCATCTTTTCATTAATTGGTGGATTTTCTTTAATTTCTTTTTCAAACTTCTTACGAGTGAAGTAGAAAGTAACCAAGCCACCAATGATGGCTCCCACTATCGTATATAAAATTGATGCAACCATGTTTTAGTCAACCTCACTATCTACTCATCTATTCTACTATCTTTTTGGGGTTTTGACAATATAAATTGACCACTATATTCCGTTAAAATAATGGAAACAAAGATCAAAAGTCCTCCTAAAATCATAATTGGACTTTTCTCTTCATGCAACAATAAGAATCCAAATACATTCGCAAATAAGGATTCTGTACATAAAAGAACACTCGCACTCGATGCATCTGTATATTTTTGTGCCAAAGTCTGAAGTTGAAATGCCAAGAACGTTGCCACTATGATCATATAAGCACAACTCATATACGCATGTGCAGTGATTGTTTGTGGTATCGTTTCTAAACTTAAGGCCAGTGGAATCGAAAGGATAGCCGCAACACTCATTTGTACGGCATTGATCGCAATTGAATTCGAATTTTCTGTCGCATACTCTAAAGATATGATGTGACACGCAAAGAAAAAGGCACATGCTAAAGATAAGCTATCGCCAAAACTAAATGAGAAATATCCTTTAGATAAGCTTAGGCAGGCAATTCCTACAAGACAAACAACACTTGCCGCAAGTTGACGATGGCTCGGTTTCTTTTTCCATAATAGCCATACAATATAAGGTACAAGAACAACATTGACAGCTGTTAAAAAGGCATTTTGGCCTGTATTCGTTAAGAATAAGCCAAAGGTTTGAAACGCAAATGCCAAGTACATTAGAATTCCTGAAATACTTCCACGAAATAAGGCTTCCTTAGAAATCTTTACGTGACTGACTAAACATACAATAATACTAACGATACTAGCGCCAATAAAGCGAATCATTAATACGGTAAAAGGATCAAATGTCTTTAATGCCGCATCCGTCGCAATAAAACCACCACCCCAAATGGCCGCAACTAAAAGACATACTAAATTGGCTTGTTGTTTACTCATGCTTTTTCCTCATCAAATAAAGATGGCTGTTCAAAATCATCTTGTTTGACCCAAGAACCGTCCGCAACATTTTCAAGTGGTGAGATCCACTCAAACTTGTCTACTTTACCTAGTGGTGAAGAGAATGTAGATTGGGCATTCATCAAACTGATTTCTTTTGCCTCAAAGCGCATAATATCTTCTGCATAAATTTCAAATGGAGTATTTAATTCGACCATATGTACATTGAATATCACATTTGGATTGGATTTCACTAACTTACAAATACGATTTCCCTTAGCCGGACGATTCAATGGCGCAATCTCCATTTGTTTCATACGCTTTAAAGAAAGGGTTGTCGTAGAAATTAAGACTTGTTCCTCACGATTTTGACTGACACAAATAGAAGCTACACAATCATCCTTTGATAGATTCATCGCCTTCACACCTTTGGATTTATTAGAAACCAAAGGAATTTGTTCAACCGGATACATCAAGCCATAGCCTTGTTCACTAACTAGAATGACTTGATCATCTGGTTTATAAGATAAAGATACCGACATCATTTCATCCATGGCACCAATCTTCATACATGCCATTGTTTTATTGGAACGTGAAACTTCAAATTCTTTTAATTCTGTACGCTTGATCATACCATGACGACTTGCACTTATGACATGAACTCCTGTTTTAAAAGAATCCAATACATAGGCTGCGATAATTTTTTCACTTGAATCCATCTTAATATAATTTGAGATATGACCCCCCAAATCTTTCCATTTTGCCTCTTCAATCTGATAAACCGGAATATATCCATATGTACCTCGGTTTGTGAAGAAAACTAATGTCTGTAATGTATGACTTACACCGTAACATACTAATGAATCTGTATCTTTTCTTTGTGTCATAGATTCACTAGAGGCATTATAGCTTCTCATAGATACACGCTTGATATAGCCATCACGAGTTACCGTAATCATGCATTCTTCTTTGGAGATCATGGCCTTTTCATCAATTACGATTTCTTTCACTTCATGTACAATATCTGAAAGACGAGGTGTATTGAATTCTTCATTCACCTTTTCTAATTCTTCCACCATGACTTTATGAAGTTCAGATTTATCACTAATAATCTTCTCTAATTCAGCAATATCACATTGTAGTTGTTTAAATTCTGCCTTTAATTCTTTAACATCTGTATTTGTTAAACGATATAAACGCATTACGACAATGGCTTCGGCTTGTTTTTCAGTAAAGTCAAAACGCTCAATCAAATTCTTTTTGGCATGTGCCTTATCTTTTGATTTACGAATGATATGAATGATCTCATCCATTACACTTACAGCTTTGATCAAACCTTCTAATATGTGTGCACGATCTTTTTTAAAAGCTAAATCATATTTACTTCTACGAATCACTACATCTTCTCTGTGGTTGATAAAGGCATCTAACATCATGGCTAAAGACATTTGCACGGGTGCCTTATTCACGATTGCGATAACGTTGTAGTTGTATGATATTTGAAGATCTGTATTTTTATATAAATAGTTTAAAATCTGTTCATCATTACTATCTTTTTTAAGATCCACCACAATTCTTAATCCCGTACGATCACTTTCGTCACGCACATCTAAAATGCCATCGATTTTTTTATTTAAACGAATCTCATCAATTTTCTTTACCAAATTCGATTTGATGACTTCATAAGGAATCTCATGAATCACAATTTGTTTGATTGTACGTGTTGGTACAATTTCCACTTTAGAACGAATTAAAATACGTCCTCGACCCGTTTGAAAGGCTTGTTTGATTCCATCAAGCCCCATCACGATGCCGCCTGTAGGAAAGTCAGGCCCTTTCACAAACTGCATCAATTCTTCTAATGAACAATCGGGATGTGAAATACGATAAATACTTGCTTGAACGACCTCATTTAAATTGTGAGGTGGAATATTTGTGGCATATCCAGCCGCAATTCCTGTAATACCATTGACTAATAAGTTAGGAAAACGGGCTGGAAGTACAGTGGGTTCCATCTTTTCATCGGAAAAGTTGGGTGCACATTCCACTGTATCTTTATCAATGTCCTGCAACAAGAAATCACTGATTTTAGCTAAACGCGCTTCTGTATAACGCATCGCAGCCGCTGGATCATCATCGATAGATCCATTATTTCCCTGCATATCAATTAAAGGATTGGTAATCTTCCAATTTTGCGACATACGAACCATCGCATCATATACGGAGATATCGCCATGAGGGTGATAGTTACCAATAACGTTACCGACTGTTTTTGCAGATTTATGATATGGCTTATTATAAGTATTCCCATCTTCATACATCGCATATAAAATACGTCTTTGTACTGGCTTTAAGCCATCTCTTGCATCTGGTAAAGCACGTTCTTGAATAATATATTTAGAATATCTGGCGAAACGATCCGCCATGATATCTTCTAAAGAATTCTTTAAAACATTATGTTTTACTTCTTTTTCTTTCACGCATTTACCTCCTTATAATCATCTTCTAGAGTAAATACGACATTGTCTTCGATCCAGTTACGACGAAGCTCTGCCTTATCTCCCATTAATTCAGTCACTCTTTTTTCGGCCATCATCGCATTTTCAATGGTCACACAAAGTAATGTTCTTGATTCAGGATTCATTGTAGTATCCCAAAGCTGAGTGGCATTCATTTCACCAAGACCTTTATATCGTGTAATAGTGTAGCCATTTTTTAATTCGGCTTTTTTCTCATCTAATTCTTCATTTGTATATAAATAGTATTCTTTACCAGCCTTGGCAATACGATATAGTGGTGGCAAGGCAATATACAACATTTCATGCGTAATTAAATCGCGCATATAACGATAGAAGAATGTCAACAATAAGTTTTGAATGTGAGCTCCATCATCATCGGCATCGGTCATGATAATAACTTTATAGTAGTTTGAATCTTCAGCCGTAAAGTTTGCGCCTACACCAGCACCTAGGGCATGGATAATAGTATTTAATTCTTCATTCTTTTCAATCGCTTCAAGACTTGCCTTTTCTGTATTCAACACTTTACCACGCAAAGGAAGAATCGCTTGGTATTTTGAATCACGACCCTGTTTTGCGGAACCTCCCGCAGAATCTCCTTCGACTAAGTATAATTCTTTTCTTCTGGCATCCTTACTTTGGGCCGATGCCAACTTTCCAGATAACACGCGTTCTGAACGATTCTTTCCTTTTCCATTACGAATATCGGCACGCGCTTTACGAGCTGCATTGCGAGCTTGAGCTGCCTTAATGATCTTACGCACTAGAGCATTGGCAACCTCTTTATTTTCTTCCAAGAAGTAACGAAGGTTTTCCGATACCACAGTTTCTGTAGCTGGCTTAGCTTCTGGTGTACCTAACTTTTCTTTGGTCTGCCCTTCAAATTGTAGATAATCTTCTGGAATTGTCAGATTGATGACCAGTGTCAAACCTTCTCTGACATCATTTCCATCAAATCCTTTATCTTTTTCTTTTAAGAAACCATTCTTACGAGCATATTCATTAAAGACTTTCGTAAAAGCTTGTTTCGCACCTGTTTCATGCGATCCACCATCGCGCGTACGAACCATATTAGTAAATGAGAAAATGTTTTCTTGATATTCATCTGTATATTGGAAACATCCTTCTACAATGATCTGGTTACTTTCGCCTCTAAAGCTAATTGGATCGTGCATTGGCGTATGATCTTGATTCACTTCTTCAATAAAGGCTTTTAATCCATCTTCATATTGGTAAACCACTTCTTTTTCTTCTTTACGCTTGTCGCGTACGATCATTTTTAACCCTTTTAGTAAGAAAGCATCCTCTTGGGCTCTTTCACAAATGGTTGAATATGAAAAGTGAACCGATTTAAAAATAGATGGATCAGGTTTAAAGGAAACAATACTTCCGGTATGATTGGTTTTCCCTACTTTTTCAAGCTTTCCAATCTTACTTCCCCCATCTTCAAAAGTCATACTCCATACATCTTTTCCATCATGTACCATAACTTTACACCATGTACATAATGCATTCACTACACTTGCACCTACACCGTGTAATCCTCCAGCACTTGTATAGCCTCCATGACTTGTAAATTTACCACCCGCATGCAGAATGGTAAAAATAACTTGAAGAGTACTTACCCCTGATTTATGTTTTCCAACAGGCATTCCACGCCCGTGGTCTTCTACTGTAACACTGCCATCTTTTTCAAGTGTAATTGTGATTTCATCGCCATAGCCATTTAAAGCTTCATCAATCGCATTATCGACAATTTCCCATACTAGATGATGCAGACCTTTTGAATCGGTAGATCCGATATACATTCCTGGACGCTTTCTAACGGCATCCAAACCTTCTAAAATAACGATACTACTTTCATCATATTGTTGTTTTGGCATACTATCCCTACTTTCCAACGTAATTTTTATTATATCAACAAATCAAAAAAAGTGCACATAAATTCCTGTTAAAACACTTTGAATATACACTATTCATGTCCAATTAAAATGGTGCTAAACTTTAGTTCACATTTAACAAGTTCAATAATCCCAATTTAATTTAAATCTGAACTCATTTCATCATATACATTCTTCAAAACACTTGATTGTACCAAAATTCATTATAAAGAGATCCAATGTCCACTTTTTTAAGCCCAATGTCCACTTTTTGAGTTCCAATATCCACTTTTTTAGTCCCAATGTCCACTTTTCAAATATACATTTTAAATCCGCATTATTTATGTCATATTGTTAATTTTTCTACACAATTCTCGACTAAGTGGATCAAAACTGCTAAAATAAATTCCGAGGTGGAAGAGATGAAAACTATTTTATGTATTTTATTAGGTTACTTATTAGGATCTTTACCCTTCGCTTTGATCATTGGTAAAGTTTTCTATCATACAGACATTCGCCAATATGGCTCAGGAAATCTTGGTGGAACTAACGCAGGAAGAGTTCTAGGAAAGAAAGCAGGAATTTCTGTCATTGTGTTTGATGTATTAAAAGTCGTTCTTGCGATTGCAATCGCAACCCAAGTATCGAAAGTTGCCGGCATCTGGACAGGACTTGCCTGCTGTATCGGACATTGTTATCCAATATTCGCAAAATTCCATGGAGGAAAAGCTGTTAGTACAATGTTTGGCTTCTTATTCTCTACAAGCATCTTCTTATTTCAAGATGCAAGCTACTTACTTGTACCATTTGGCATGTTTCTAGTTGTGCTATATCTATTTAAATATGTATCTTTGGCAAGTATGTGTGCAGCCATCGCAAGTAGCTTATATATTACGGCATTGATGCTAGGATTCAACGTGGAAAGTATTTCGGTTATTATCGCAAGCTGGCTAATGACAGTTCTTGTGATTTATAGACATCGTACAAACATTGATAAAATCAAAACAGGAACCGAAAACACAATTTCCTGGCTTTAGAAAGTTTTTTAAGAAACTTTCTTTTTTTTATGTCTTTTTCACATTGGAATCGTATCATAGTATGTATGAACTATTTATACTACGAATACAAATCCAGTACTGTGTGCACAGTTAAAGAAGATGAAAAGCTATACCACAAGAGTTTAAGCACGCAAAACTATTTAAACGAAAAATGCTTGTTGAATGGATCTACCCTTAAAGGAAGACAAGAAGCCTTTGTCTATCAAATGAAAGTTAAAAAATATATCCCTGTTGTCGTATCGATTTCAAGAAAGGAAATCTACTTTCCTAATAAATCAAAAAAAGCACATGACTGTATCTGGATCAATTATGCCAATATTCAAGACGTCACTTACTTTCAATCCACTTGCACAATCACATTTCATGATGGATCCACCCTAGATTGTGATCATCCTAAACGAATCCAACAAACGCTGAAACAAATTTTCCGCTATCTAAATAAAAACACACCGGATTAACCGGTGTATTAGTGGCAACCTCCACCACATGATGAACAATCATGTGAACAACTTGATTGTTGCATTTGTTCTTCATGACGAAGTGTATTTACGCCAAGACCCTCAATACATACTGTGGCATTATCAGCTAAATTTGATACTTCCACAATTGTACATGCAGGGAATGGTTCATCAACAAAGTTTTTGAATGTATTCAAGAATGCATCTTTATCCTCGATATTCTTTAAATACACAGTGAACTTCACAACATGGTGAAGCTGCAAACCATAGTTTGATAAAACATCAATTACCTTATTGATTGCTGTAATTGTTTGTTCCTGAATGCTTTCGCCAAGTCCAGTTTGACCACTTAAATAAAAGAAGTCTCCCAATTGAACCATATTTGAAACACAAGATGTTCCCTCTTGTTTTCCTGCTGATTTTAAAAATATATTCATAGTACTCAATTCCTTTCTTATCCTATTATATAGAATCTATCCCATCTTCTAAAGTGTTTTGCACTAAAATTTCTCTAGGCTTACTTCCTCTTGCTGGACCAATAATACCATTTGCCTCTAAAACATCCATCAATCGTGCCGCTCTAGAATAGCCCACAGAGAACTTTCTTTGGATCAAAGACGTACTTGCCTTTCTAGATGCGATCACAAAACGCTTCACTTCCTCATACAAAGGATCGGCCGTAACATTACCCGCTTCATTGCCTTGATTTTGTAAATCTTTTAATTGAATAAAGGCATCATCATACTTTGGTCTTGCCTGTGATTTGACATAGTCACAAATATGATTGACCTCTTCATCCTTGATAAAGACACCCTGAATACGACGAGGACTCGTTTCACCATTTGGTAAATACAACATATCCCCATTTCCAAGCAAACGCTCAGCTCCAGCTTGGTCCAAAATTGTTCTTGAATCGACAGCTTGTGATACCGCAAAGGCAATACGACTTGGAATATTTGCCTTAATAACACCTGTAATGACATCCACACTCGGTCTTTGTGTGGCAACAATCAAATGAATACCGGCGGCACGAGCAAGTTGTGTAATTCTTTGAATACTTGCTTCAACTTCTTTAGCTGCCACCAACATCAAATCGGCCAACTCATCAATGATAATCACAATACGAGGCAATACTTTTAAATGATCATCCTCATGATTTTTGACATACTCATTATATGCCGTAATATTACGAACACCTAATTCACCAAACAAGTCATAACGACGATCCATCATTTCTACAATGACCTTTAATGCCTTATTAGCAAGATCACCATCCGTAATCACTGGAGATAATAAATGTGGTACATCATTATATGGAGTAAACTCCACTTTTTTAGGATCAATCAAAACTAATTTTACTTCATCTGGCTTTGTTCGCATTAAAACCGAAGAAATAATCGCATTGACACATACCGATTTACCACTACCCGTAGCTCCTGCAATCAATAAGTGTGGCATACGATTTAATTCGCCATAGACATTATTTCCCATTAAGTCTTTTCCTAAACAGAAAAGCAACTTTTTATCTTTCATAGAATCCGGTATTGTACGCATCAAATCCTTCATCTGAACACTTGTCTTTTCAACGTTTGGAATTTCAATTCCAACACTTGCCTTACCCGGGATCGGTGCTTCAATACGAATATCCTTAGCCGCTAGCCCCATCTTGATATCATTTTGTAAGTTACTGATTTTATTCACACGAACACCTAGTTCTGGTTTGATTTCAAACTTTGTGACACTTGGACCAATATGAATCTGTACAAGCTTAGCCTCCACACCAAATTCATGTAAGATCTCAATCAGTTTTTCACCCTTTTCCTTTGCCGTAGTTACATTCGCATTGGATCTAGATTTTCTTTCCATATCTTCTAAAACATTCAATTTTGGAAGCTTATAGTTTTTAAAATCCGAATTCTCATCCGCAACATAATGTTTAGGTTCAACCTTTTCTACAACACCCTCATTGACAACAGGAACTTCTTTTTTAGTCTCTACAGGACTAGGCTCATCATCCACATCCACCATAAAGCTAGGTTTTCTAGGTTCTAAATCTCCAATAATCAAAGGCTCATCCGCTTCTTTTTCTTCATCCACAGGATCTGGTTGTACTGGCTTTACAGGATCCGCGTTAATAATTTGAAAACTTGATTCATTTGTATCTTCATCTTCAAAAATAAAGTTTTTACGATCAATCGAAACCGGTGTTTCCTTGATTGGAGCACTCTTCATTACTTTTTTAGGTTTTCTTTCATAACCCACGATTTTTTCATAACCAAACATTAAAATAGCTAGCACAAAAAACAATAGTACCATTACATAGCTTCCCGCATAATCAAACAATGACTGGAAGAAGCATAGTAATAAAACACCCATTAGACCTGCATGCGTTGAAAGATTACCTGTGATAATATTTCCAGCATTACCAAGCACAAAATCAAGCCCATAACTTCCTGGGTGTGGTTTAAACTCCATAATGGATGACATCAGGCTTAAACCAAGCACAAAAAATAAAATTCCAAACAAATATCTTTTTCTTAATGGCAAATATTCTTTGTGAAAAATCGCAACGCTACAAAAGACACATGTCATTAAAAACAATATATTTGTCAAGATTCCAAATAGAAATTCAAAGAAGTGATGTAAAAATGCACCTACAACTCCAAATTCTAAAGTCGCTATAAAGCTAATACATATCATACAAATAAGGAAACACAAACGAAATAAGTTTGAGTGCAACCAAGACGTTTGTGTTTTCTTTTTCGTAGATTTTCTTCGTGTTGTTTTTTTTCTGGCTTTTGCCATACTTACCCCACTTTCTACTTATTTAAGTTTATTTCTAAAATAACCGGTAAGATCATCGGTCTTTTTGCGGTTTGTTTATAAAGATATTTAGAAACCTTATCACGAATCAAGTTACGCGTTTCTAAATTGTCATACGTCTTATTTTCAACCGCCTCATTGATCGTATCCTCCATGATTTTAGCTACATCACCCGTGATGTATTCTGCATCACGCAAATAGATCAAGCCACGACTTTGTACATCTGGACCATTAATGATCTTCTTTGTCTTTGCGTTGATACCAATAGCCAAGATCATAACGCCATCTGTACTTAAAGTCTCACGATCCTTTAATACGACACCCGCCATATCCCAGTTTTCTTTTCCATCGATCATCGTTTCATGAAGTTCTAATTCCATTGCACAAGAAACTAATTTACGATTTTCAAAAGTGGCAACCTGACCATTATCTAAAATGATGATACGACTTGGATCATATCCCATTTCAACCGCAATCTGCGAATTCATGTGTAATAAACGATATTCTCCCTTAATAGGAATATAGTATTTTGGTTTTGTAAGGAAGATCATCATCTTCAAATCTTCTTTACTAGGGTGCATACTCAAAACATTCTTATCTAAGACGATGATTTCACCCTCTTTTTTGTACATGTCATTTTCCATGCTTTTGAATTCATTTTCAACACCAGGCACAACTGGACTTGCGACCACAATGACATCATCCTGATCAAATACAATCGATTCTAATTCATTGTTGGCAATGTTGTTGATGGTTTTGAATAAAGATTTACCTTGACCCGAAATAATGACGACAACATCTTTCATAGAGTTATCAAAATCAGCTGGATCAATCACTAAAGAAGGATCCACTTCGTAACCAATTTCTTTTAATCGTCCTACTAAATCACGCAATTCTTTTGAATAGAATACCATCTTACGACGGCTTGCCATACAACAATCAATGATTTCCTGAATACGATATACACTTTGTGTATACACACTCACAAAGACACGCTTATTTTCATGGGTTTCTAAAACTTGTAGAAGCTTAGGGGAAATACGATGACTCGGAGAAGTGTGTCCACTTCTTTCTGCACCTTTACTTTCCTGCAACAAAACCAATACGCCTTCGTTACCAAGTTCTGAAATTGTTGTGAAATCGGCACGATATGCATCATCTAAATCATCATAGTCTTCAATAAATTCACCAGAATATACAATATAGCCTTGATCTGTACCAATCGCTAAACCAAATGTTCCTGGATAAGCATGCGTAATTGGGAAGAAGACAACTCTTCTTTTACCAATACGCTTTTTATCATTACGCTTTACAGAATGCACACGCACACCTGTAATATGTTCCTGACGAATCATTTTCTGTACTTCTTTGACAGCTAATGGAGCGGTATAAACATCACAAGGGACTTGTTTTAATAAATATGGTAAAGCTCCCATTACGTCATCATGACCATGCGTAATAAAAATACCTGCGACACGATCTTTATTTTCAACTAAATACGTAAAATCCTGAATAATAAATTCGATACCTAAAGATTCCTTGTTGTCAGGAAACTTGATACCTGCCTCTATTACATAGATGGATTCATCCACCTCCACACAGAATAAGTTTTTACCATCTTCATCTAAACCACCAAGGGCAAAAATACGGATTTTTTCTGTTAATGAAGGAATTTTTTCTTCTTTCATATTATCTCCTTTTAAATAGTATTATTTTTCTAAATTATATCACACCGCAACGCCATCTAAAGAGAAACTTTTCGCATCTGTGATTTCGACTTCTACAAATTCTCCAGGCTGAATATTTTCACCTTTAAAGTTAACTAATTTTTGCGTGTCTGTATATCCAGAATATACATTTTCATTCTTTTTGCTTAAGCCATCCACTAATACAGTAACAGTACGACCGACATAAGCTTTATTCTTTTCTAAAGCTAGATCATTCCATGTTTTATTTAATTTTGCCAAACGCTTTCTCTTTGTCTCCATATCAACAGAATCATGCATACGGCTGGCTGGTGTACCAGGTCTTGCTGAGAAAATAAACGTAAAGGCATTGTCGTATTTACAATAACGAACCACATCTAGAGTGTGTTCAAACTGCTCATCGGTTTCATTTGGGAAACCAACAATGATATCGGTTGAAACAGAAACATTTGGAATTGTATTGACAATTTTATCATATAAAGCTAAGTAAGATTCTTTTGTATAACGACGACCCATTAACTTAAGTACATCATCATCTCCTGATTGTAGTGGCAAATGAATAAATGGCATGATATTGTCATATTTTGCGATAATATCAATCATTTCTTCCGAGAAATCCCAAGGATGACTTGTTGTAAAACGAACACGAGGAATTCCAATCTTAGCCACTTCTTCTAATAATGTCGCAAAATCCTGTTCATTATCCATATCTTTTCCATACGCATTTACGTTTTGTCCAAGTAATGTGATTTCTTTATACCCCTCATCCTTAAGTTGCTGCACTTCTTTTAAAATTTCAGACATCTTACGTGAACGCTGTTTTCCACGCGTATAAGGAACAATACAATATGTACAGAATTTATCGCAACCATACATAATGTTGACCCAAGCCTTGAATGTTCCAAAACGGTGTACTGGTAGATTTTCGTAAACTTCTCCTTCTTTAGAATAGATCTTTACAACTTTTTTACCCTCAACCATACAACTATAAAGCATGCTAGGAAGTTCTTGAATATTATGTGTTCCAAACAATAAACGAACTTGAGGATATTTCGTTAATAAAGTTTCAACTAAACCTTCCTCTTGTGCCATACATCCACAAACACCAATCACAAGATCTTTATTTTCGCGATATAAACGTTTGAAGTTACCAATCTCACCCAATACTTTTTCTTCCGCATTTTGACGAATGGCACACGTATTGATGATAATGACATCACTGCCTTCAGCCGTTTCATTTGGAGTAAATCCTAATTCATCTAGAATCCCAGCCAATGTTTCACTATCACGCTCATTGGCCTGGCAGCCATATGTAGAAATAAAATATTTTTTTCCTCTTCCCATCATACGAGCATCTTCAGGAATATTAAATGTATCAATACGATCAATTGTATTTGTAGTACGCTTTTGTGCTTCTTTTAAATCGGGTAATACCCATCCTGGTTTTTGTTTCATGTGATCTCCTTTCGAAAAAAAATGCCAAGCATTAAGCTTGGCAAATGTGTTTAAATTTGAATTACTGGTTGATTGCTCCAACAGGGCAAGTTCCTACGCATGAACCGCAGTCGATGCAAGTTCCTTCGTCACAAACTGATTTTCCTTCATCGTCTAATGAAAGAGCTCCTACAGGGCATCCTCCTACACAAGCACCACATCCGATGCAAGCATCTTTATCGATATTTACTGCCATTGTTATTTCCTCCTTGTTTAATAATTTATACTCAAATTATAACGATAACCAAGTAGTGAATCAAGACAGTTTAGTAAGTGCAGGCTTACCGTAATTCATTTACCAAACTAAAAAATTGAAGTCGGGACTAAAGCCCGACATTTTTATTTTGCGTATTCCTGGGCACGTGTCTCACGAATAACATTAACCTTAATTTGACCTGGATATGTCAATTCAGATTCAATCTTATCACGAATATCACGAGCTAATTTTACACAAGTCAAGTCATTCACGTGTTCTGGGTTTACAAGGACACGAATTTCACGACCTGCCTGAATCGCAAACGCATTTGAAACACCTTCAAATCCATTCGCAATCTTTTCTAAGTTTTCAAGACGGTTGATATAAGCCTGAGCACTTTCTTTACGTGCACCAGGTCTTGCAGCACTAATTGTATCCGCTGCGATAACCAAATGACTTGTCAAGAACTTAGGTTCTACGTCTCCATGGTGTGAGTGGATCGCATTTAATACGATTTCTTTTTCACCATGTTTCTTACAGAACTTGTATCCCAATTCAACATGAGATCCATCTTGCTGCTCAATATTCAATGCCTTACCAATATCGTGCAATAAACCAGCACGTTTGGCAATTTGTTGATTCAATCCAAGTTCAGCTGCCATACATCCAGCGATATAGGCAACTTCCATAGAGTGCTGCAAAGCATTTTGTCCATAAGAATAACGATATTTTAATGTACCGATCAATTTTACAATTTCACGATCAATACGACCAATACCCAATTTGAAGATAGCTTCCTCACCAGCCTTCATGATCTCTTGATCAATTTCATTCTGGTATTTCTTAACAACATCTTCAATTCGTCCTGGCTGAATTCTTCCATCACGAATCAAGTGTTCCAAAGCTAAACGAGCCACTTCACGACGTACTGGATTAAAACATGTAATCGTAATCAAATCTGGAGTATCATCAATGTTTAATTCAACACCTGTTGCTTGTTCAAAACAACGAATATTACGTCCTTCACGACCAATGATACGTCCCTTCATTTCTTCACCAGGTAAAGAAACAACACTGACTGTCTTTTCTTGTGTTTCCTGCTGAGACATACGCTCAATGGCTAAGGCAATGATATTCTGTGCTTTTTCATTTGCAGTAGCCTTTGCCTCATCCTCTTTATCTTTGATGTATGCAATTGTTTCATGTTCCATTTTCTTTTCCACAATCGCAAATAATTCATCTTTAGCTGCCTGGCTTGACATTTTGGCAACATTTTCTAAAACGACAACCTGTTTGTCAATTTCTTCTTGTAATTTCTTTTCTTTTTCGTCTAATGATGTCAGTTTGTCAGCAACACTTTTCATCTTTTCATTAATCTGACGCTCTTTTTGATTTAACGCTTCATCACGAAAATTCAAGTTATCTTCTCTACGCAATAACTTGTTCTCTAATTCCATTGATTCTTGTTTACGTTCTTTAATTTCTTTTTCAGCTTCTACGCGCAAATCATGAGCCTGTGTCTTTCCGTCTAACACAGCTTGTTTTACACGAGATTCAGCTTCATTTTGAGCTTCTTTTAAAATCTGTTCCGCTTTTTGCTGATTCTTATTTAAACCTGCTTTGGAAATTCCGACATGAATGCCTAATCCAATCGCAAGACCTGCGACACCAGACGATAAAACGATCCATAGTACATCCATACTATTTCCTCCTTTTCGTCCTTTGTTCTAGGTAAAACCAAAAATATTATACACGAAAATAGGTATAAAGTCTATCAACTCAATAGCCAAAATAAAAGATGTTTGCCTAGACAAACATCCTATAATAAGGCACGAATCGCAAAGAAAATCAAAACAAATGCACCTAATACGATACGATACCATCCAAATACTTTGAAATCATGTTTTTTAATATATGACATCAAGAAGCGGATCACAAAAATAGATACGACAAATGCCACAACCATACCAATCACTAGAATGAAGAATTCTAACACACTAAACGCAAATCCAAATTTTACTAACTTCAATAAACTTGCTCCAAACATAACTGGAATTGCTAAAAAGAAAGTAAATTCTGCAGCGACTGCACGACTGACACCAATCATCAATCCACCAATAATCGTAGCTCCTGATCTTGACGTTCCAGGAAGTACAGCTGCCACAACTTGGAATAAACCAATAATCAATGCATCTTTATAAGATAAAGCAGATAAGCTATTTACACTAGGACGCATATCTTTATTTCGATTTTCAATATAAATAAACGCTACACCCACTAAAATCAACATAACCGCAACGACAAAGCCATTATATAAGTGTGCATCGATCCAATCATCCAATGCCAAACCAATAATTGCCGCAGGAATTGTAGCCACTAAAATCTTAGACCATAAGATCCAGATTGATTTCACAGAAGTATTTTTTCCTTCTTTATTTTTTTTAAATGGGAAAATTTTATTCCAGTATAGAACAACAACCGCAAGAATGGCCCCTAACTGGATTACGACAAGAAACATACTCCAGAATGATTCCGATACATTCATAGGCATGATTTCTTCTAATAAAATCATATGTCCTGTTGAACTAATTGGAAGCCATTCGGTAATCCCCTCAACAATACCATACAATATCGATTTTAAAATCTCGATCATACTATCCTCCATACTACAGAAAAAGCCAGGAAATCCTGGCTACATTTTTACTTTTCAACGATTTGTTTGCCGTTGTATTCGCCACAAGAGCACATCTTGTGAGCAAGTTTATATTCACCACAATTTGGACAACGAGTCAACGCTGGTTTCACCAATTTGTAATGTGTTCTACGTTTTGCTTTACGTGTTTTTGAATTTCTTCTCTGTTGAACTGCCATGCTTGCACCTCCTAGTCATCATCCAGTTTGAAATCATTTAGTTTTTCCCATCGTGGATCAATTTTTGGCTCTTCTTTATCTTGATCCGATAAAAGCTGCCAACCATCTCCCTTTGGATATTGATCTCGAGGTAAACGAGTGATACTCATTGGAGCCTCATATAATATCGCCTGGAAAATCTCTGGGTTAATATCGATTGTCTCTTTTTTCACCACGATAATTTCCTGATCTTCTGCATCCTGTACAGGAACAAAAGAATACGTTTGTTGCGACTCCGCCTCAAATGGAAAATCAATATCTTCGTTTGTGATGGAATCAAGAACAATCATTGTTCCATCCATTCTCAAATCACTCGATACGAAATTCATTCCGTCAAACTCTAATGTACCCGTAACATGTACATCTGGAATAGACTTGACAGAAGTATGATGAAGCAGATCGTTTTCTTCAACCGCAATCCACTCATCAATTTCAATAATATGGTTTTTTGCATTTAAGAAGTCTTTTCTATTAAATTTCACGATCTTCACCTCATGTCGCATTTGATATTATAATAAAAGTAATTGATAAAGTCAATATTTCCACAAGAAAAAGATTCTGATATCATAATGAATATGAAAACATGTGGAATTATTACAGAATATAATCCTTTTCATCAAGGACATATCTATCATATCAAAAAAACGAAAGAATTAACACACTGTGATTGTTTAATTGCGATTGTTTCCAATCATTTTACGCAACGAGGCCTTTTTAGTCTATTAACTATGGAAGATAAAACCAAACTCGCACTCGAAGCCGGATGCAATCTAGTCATTGAACTTCCCCCTTGTTATGCAGCACAAAGCGCGGATTACTTTGCCAAATATGCGATTGAATCCTTAAGTCAACTGCATATTGATCAAATCTGTTTTGGTTCTGAAACAAACGATATTCAAACTTTAAAATCCTATTCTAAACAAATGGAAGCTACAAAAACAGACCCATCGTTAAGCATGAATCAAAATCTATACACCAAAAATATTCGTCCCAATGATATTTTAGGCATTCAATATATCAAACAATGCGAAAAATACGGTATTACACCCTGTTCAATTGCTCGAAATGATACTTTTAAAAGTGCCACACAAACACGCAAAGAATACTTTGATGGTATTTCTCAATTCAATGATGCCTATTTCAATTCAAACCAATCATGGGATACTTACTATCCGTATCTAAGAAAATTCTTACTTTTAACTGACACAAATACTTTATCCACATACTTTCTAGTTAATGAAGGCATTGAATATCGCTTAAAAGAAAATGCCAAGAACTATTTGAAGTGGGAAGATTTTCTATTGGCATCCATTTCTAAAACATACACAAAAGCTCGTATTCAAAGAACTTGTATGTTTATTTTGCTTCAAATCACAAAAGCACAGATGCAAGAAAACAACCATTTTAATCAAGTTATCGTATCTGGCTTTGATTCTGTTGGACAAGAGTTTTTAAAAGGTAAACCAGTCATTACAAAATTTAAAGAACTACCTAAATTTCTGCAAGACATTGAACTCAAGTGTCAATATCTATCCTTTGACACATTTAAGGCAAGAAAGGTGATTTATTATGATCGTTAGTCTATGCATTCTAATCATCCTTATATGCATATACATCTATTTCTTTCCCTTTATCCCAAAACGAAAGAATCACTATACGTATGCATTATTGCTTGGATGTCCTGCTCACGATGATGGAACGATGTCTTCAAGCCAAATCAAAAGATGTGATTTGGCTATAAAAATGTATCAACAAATTCTCTATGACACATTGATCATTTCAGGTTCAAATGTAAAGAATGAGTATGTGGAAGCCAAAGTTATGCATGATTATATTCAAAACAAAATTGATATTCCAACCATTCTAGAAACAAAAGCGCGAAATACCTTTGAGAATTTCAAGTTATCTAAAGAATATATTCAAAATCAAGATGTTCTCATTCTAACATCGCAAACTCATGCCAAAAGAGCTTGCGCAATTGCCAAGCAATTCTTTTCGGATTATGGTTGTGCCTGGTTTAAAGATTTAAAGCCAAAACACATCATAAGAGAAATTGTTTCGCGTATTCTTTATATCAAAATTGAAATACTAAAAAAATTAGGAAGGTACTAAATACCTTCCTATTGAATTGTACGAACGACTTCATTGACGCTTCGTACTTTTTTTAAGTTCGCAATTAAATTTTGTAGATGCGCCGCATTCTTAACAGAAACCGTTAGTTTTGTGGTTGCCTCTAAGTTTCCTTCATCCACAGCTGAATCTACATGTTTTAAATAGACATTGCACTGCTGCAAAGTCGTCACAATATCACTCAATAAGTAGTTACGATCATCACTATGAACCACTAAATTGACTTCATATTGTTTTTCATCTAAGCCCTCTTCCCATTGAACAGGAATCAGACGTTTCTTTTCATTCAAGATATTTGGACAATCCGCCCTATGTACCTTCACGCCTTGACCCTTAGAAATATATCCAATGATCGGATCACCTGGAATTGGTCGACAACAATTTGCCAAAGATACCGCAATTGTATCAATACCCGGAACAATAACACCACAATTCGAATGTTTAGCTTGGTGAGCGGGTTGCTTGTTGTAGATCTTCATGATTTCCTGATCTTCCAACATATTCGAACGATTCTTCACCAAACGATCCACAATGGACTGCAATGATACACGCTTCATCGCAATACCTATATATAGATCATCCACACTCTTAAATGACAAAGAGGTTAAAATCGTCTCTAAACGTTTGGCTTCCATTAGTTTTGAATCCAGTTTCAAACGTCTAAATTCATCTTCAAGCATTGATTGACCTAGCTTAATGCTTTCCTTGCGCGATTGCTGCTCTTGTTTTTGTAAGAAGGCACGAATCTTATTACGAGCATGACCACTCTTAACAATTTTGATCCAGTCTGCACTTGGACCCACAGAGTTGTTGTTGGTTAAAATATCAACGACATCCCCCGTTTTTAATGGCGTATTCAAAGGCACAATGGCCCCATTGACTTTAGCCCCAACCGTTTTATTACCAACCTCCGTATGGATTCTGTACGCAAAATCGATTGGACAAGAACCCGAAGGCAACGCAATAACTTTACCTCTAGGTGTTAAACAATATACATTGGCTTCAAAAATATCTTTTTGAAGTACATTCATATATTCAAGTGGGTCTTCACTCTCTTCATCGGTCATCATCGAGAAATCTCTAAACCAAGAAAGTTTATCCTCAATCTCTTTTTGTTCATACTCAGGCGCATAGTTTCGATTTTCTTTATACTTCCAGTGTGCTGCAACACCTCGTTCGGCAATCGCATCCATTTCTTCAGTACGAATCTGGATTTCAAAAATATTACCATGTTCTGGCTCTACGATCGTTGTATGCAAAGACTGATACATATTCGCTTTTGGCATCGCAATATAATCTTTAAAACGACCAGGAATCGGTCTATATTTGGCATGGATATAACCTAATATTTCATAACAATGCACCACTGAATCTGTAATGATACGAATCGCTAATAAGTCTAAAATTTCTTCAAAGCGCTTATTTTTAGTCACCATCTTTTTATAGATGCTGTAAAAATGTTTAGAACGACCAAAAATACGATATTGAATATTGTACTCCTGTAAAATGGATTCAATATCCGAAATCATTTCTTGAACTTGACCATTACGATCGCTTTCACGTTGTTTTACCAAGCCTTTGATTTCTTCATACTTCTTATAATCCAAGTATTTAAAAGACAAATCTTCCAACTCGTTTTTGATTTCACTGATACCTAAACGGTGCGCAATCGGTGCATATACACTCAAGGTTTCACGCGCAATCTTCTTTTGTTTTTCCGGACGCATATACTGCAACGTACGCATGTTATGTAGACGGTCTGCTAATTTGATCAAGATTACACGAATATCTTTGGCCATCGCAATAAACAACTTACGATGATTGCTTGCCAAATATTCTTCTTCATCTTTAAACTTGATGGCACCAATTTTCGTAACCGCATCCACCAAGGTTGCGATTTCTTCACCAAATAGTTCTGTAATCGTATCTGTAGTTACGCCTTCACAATCTTCGACTGTATCATGTAAAAGACCGGCCGTAATTGTTTTAGGGCCACAATGCATTAACGCTAATGTATTCGCAACTTGGATTACGTGAATGACATAAGGTTCTCCACTTTTACGGAATTGTCCCTTATGGTGTTCATAGGCAAAATCATATGCCTTTTGTATCAATTCAATATTTTCTGGGCGTTTTATATATGTCTGTACATTCTCCATGCACTCTTCAAAAGTAACTTGCTTTTTCTGACTCATAATCACTGCGCCCCCTTTCCTAAACTAAATTCTTTATTCTCCTTCAAAATGTGTTAAAGCACACACTGGAATATCTTTAAATTTTTCTCTTCCTTTTAAATCATCCAATTCAATCACAAAAGCTACACCGACAACGCTTGCCTGCATACGCTCAACCATTTTAATAATGGCTTCTACAGTTCCACCTGTAGCTAGTAAATCATCGATGATCACAACTTTTTGTCCAGGTAAAATGGCATCCGCATGGACACAAAGCTCATCTTGACCATATTCTAGATCATACGTTTCATTCACTGTTTCTCTAGGAAGTTTTCCTGGCTTTCTAACTGGTACAAAACCAACATTGTTTTCTAAAGCTACTGGCACACCAAATAAGAAACCACGAGCTTCTGGACCAATCACAATATCGGCACCAATACTTTTCACAAAGTCATTGAATTGATCTACACAATAACGCATTGCTTTGGCATTTTGTAGAATCGGTGTTACATCTCTAAAAATGATTCCTTCCTTAGGAAATCCTGGAATACTCTCAATATAATCTTTTAAATCCATACTAAACCTCTTTCTAATTGATTCCATTTTACTACGCATATACAATCTCATCAATCACAAAATTCACCTGTTTACGACCCTGATATTGATTGATTTGAACGGTTCCAATAAATGAATAAATCGCATTTACACTTTTTTTATACTCCACTTCACTCTGGTTAAAACGCATACACTGCAAGCCAGATTCTAAAGTATACTTACGATGTTTATGATTTTGAAAATCGTATAAACTTTTAATTTTAGGCTGAATGATTTCAAAACTAGGAAACGCAAAACCTGGACCAAACGGTCTAAGTATATCTAAAGATTGAATCGTTTCCAAACTTAATTCTTCATCATCTATGACTAATGTTTTTTTCTTCTTTACACTATACGTATATTCCTTGATACGTGTATGAATAAAATTTTCAAACAAATCAAATTCATTTAGATTCAAAGAAAAACCAGCCGCATTTTCATGTCCGCCAAACGTCACAAAATGTGGATATCCACTTAAAAAATCCATACAGTTAAAGCCCTCAGGACTACGCATACTTGCCTTATAACCTTGCTCATTTTTTGCCAAGACGATACAAGGCTTATTAAAGCTAGCACAAATCGATCCTGCAACTAAGCCAATGATTCCCTCATGAAAGCTTGCATCTTCAATCATAAAGATATCTTCATTGCCTTTACACTTCACTAAAGCTGTTTTTTGCATCTGATCCGATAATTGTTTACGAATCGTATTGATTTGTGTAATCTGCTGACCCAATGTAAAAATACTCTCATCATCATGTGCTAAAAAATAACGAACGACATTATTCGCATTCGCAAGATTACTTAATCTTCCAATCGCATTTAATTTTGGCACAACCTGAAAACCAATACTCGTTTCATTTAACTCACGATCGGTGGCTAATGAAAATATATGTTTTTCATGCGTTTGATTCATCAAACGTAAGGCATTTTGAATCAAAGCACGCGTCTGTCCTTTCACAATCATCATATCTGAAATACTCGCAAGACCGGCTAGTTGTAAAAGATAGTCATTATCAACCCCTAATACACGCATACATTCATAGGCAACACCGGCTCCACATAATGTTTCAAAACAAGATTCCATCAAAGTTGGATGCACTACAATATCGCAATTCACCTCTTCATCCATTGTATGATGATCCGTTACGATTACATCCATACCCAGTTCTTTAGCCAATGCTAAAGCTTGCGTACTTTTAATCCCATTATCTACTGTGATAATCAAGGAATAACCCTTTTTGTGTGCAAGTGTAACTGTCGCCTCACTTAATCCATACCCCTCTTTGATACGGTCCGGAATATAGAAACCACACTCAAGACCTAGTTGTCTTAATCCTGAAACCATAATGGTTGTTGCACTGATACCATATATCGATAGGTAAGATTTTGATGTTATCTCCACCTTTTCCCCCGATTCACACCGTACGTGAGACTTTCACCTCATACGGCGTTCCATCGAATTCTATTTCTTGTTCTTAGAAAGTGTAACTTTCCCAAATAATTTTGCTAATTTCTGCCTTACGTCTGAGAGTATCAATTTTCTTACGCATCTTTTCATCTGGTCTTATTAGTTTTATCTTCTTTAGAATTACTTCTTCAGATTCTGCGTGAATAAGTACATGTACGTCTTCAGTAACTAATACTAGATTTGCGTATTCATCTGTTCCACCTTTATGTAAAGGTATTTTATGATGGCAGTGCATATTATCCATTGTAAGCTCAGCTTTTGTTACAAAGCATTTACCTTGCTGACCAGAGTATAAGGAAATACGATTGTCATTGTACTCTATACTTCTATTCATAATAGGGTTTCTCAACATATATTGAATCATGCTTGAATTTACACCTAGCTTTTTATGAATTTCCTGTCTACCTTCAGATGTATACTTATTGATACTCTTTTTCTTATACATAGGATTCTTATGTTTACAATAACCTATTGGAATGATTGCCATTCCATTGATATATCTCAGTTGTTTACTTGCACCATATTCATCCTTTATATATTTTGGTGTTTTACCACCATCACGTTTAATTCGTCTTTTGAGTTTCCACGATTTACATTTATGTTGAATCTCATAAGAGATATTACCAACATCTTCTGATATCATTGTTGCAATTCTAAAGTACTGGTGTACTCCATACACAATCGAATTGTAATCGTTTATAGCTCTCATTGTATTTGCTGAACCTTCGGTTTTCTTTATTCTATCAAGCGCTTCTTTGATATTTTCTTTTGTTCTATTCATAGCCTTATCACTCATGTGTGATACAATTCGCCAATCATTTCCCTTTTGATATACCTTGAACTTGAATCCTAAGAATTCTGAATAGTTTCTTTCGAGGTTTGTTATTGACGTTTTCTCTTTACTTGTTTCAAGATGTAATCTTTTAAGCAAAGCTCCTCTTTTGCAAATGGGTGGTAATTATTCGCTTATTTACTGTGCTTAGAGC
>ERZ859776.225-NODE-225-length-36102-cov-4.670763_pt1 | contig 36102 bp, 29 predicted proteins | sample MGYA00509987_ERZ859776 | MGnify/ENA primary metagenome ERZ859776 (study PRJEB30046, sample SAMN00715146) | human gut metagenome | study: EMG produced TPA metagenomics assembly of the A metagenome-wide association study of gut microbiota in type 2... | reverse complement strand
CGCCATTCATTATCATAGAAGATCTACGTATTTACAGAGTTTTCTTCACACACTCGTAAAAGTTGAGGATTGCCCTAGATTGTGGGGCAATCCTCTTTTTATGCATCCTATTTCTCGGAAGCATCTTCTCTTTTCCATAAATCTACCTTTCCAAAAATGATATCAAATATTTCCTTTTTGCTTTGATAATCTCCTGTATATAAGATTCTTAAATTTATACGCGCTCTGGTTGCCGCAACATAAAGTAGATTACGCGCCTTTCTATACAATTCCAGCTCGTTATCCTTTAATTCTTGGTTATATCCAGCAAAATAATTATTAAAGTATGATTTACTACGTCCAAATGAATCTCCAAAAACCATTACAACATTATCATACTCCAACCCCTTAGTACTATGAAATGTGTGATATATAATATCTTCTTCATAATTCCTATTAATGTATTGATACCACCGATAAAATATTTCTTTATCCAAGTTCAACAAAGTTTCTATCTGCTCAACAGCCGTCACATCTTCTTGAAAAATTTCTCGTTTAACAATTTCTACAAAAATATCCATAGAAAAATTTTCAATACCTACTATTGAATCTACCGCTTTATCTATTAATATCTTACTTTTCTTTTCATGCAAATAACGACTTATATCATTCTTAAACGTTTCGATTGCAAGTATAATTTCTTTCAAAGAAGTGGCTGTCATCTTTTTCAATGCATCCACTATCTTAGCAACACTCTCTATGTCCAATGAAACAAGTAATTCTCTAGAAATAATATCTAATAACGGCGTATCATCGTTTTGGCACAAGAAGAAGAATTCTGTTAAATTATATAGGTATCTTTCTATTTCACCCAATTTATTTACATCGTTACTCAATAACTCTGTTGCTAATATATCATAATTCTGCTTATAAAATGGTGTAGCATTAAACCAGTCATAAAGTTCTGCAAGTCCTGCATGCTCAGCGACAATTTTATTAACCAATAAAAAACAATGCACCGATTTATCCTCAATAGAATGTTCTTTCATTTCAGCACTATTAGCGCAAATAAAATCTTCAATATCGTCTTCTGACCCGTAATATGTCTTTACACTTCCACCGGTTGAATCTTTATATACTGATTGTTGTTCTATATCATCATGTCTGATTCTATTGGATAGCAATATTATCTCGTTGCAAGAACGTCGATTGTATTCTTTGTTTATATGCTTGTATTCTTTGCAATACTCTTCTATTTTTATTCCTATTCCTGCATCATAAATGTTTTGAACAGAATCTCCAAAATATCCAACAAATACAGGATGATTTATTTCATTTGAGTAATTTGCTATTTCCGTAAGAATGTTTACTACTATCTCGCTAGTATCCTGATACTCATCAACAAAAAAATATGGATATTTATCTATGATAAACCTCTTTAACTCCTTATATTTACATAGAATTTGATATGAATACAACAAAAGTGTATCATGACTTATTTTCATATGATGTAAATAATCTTTGTTATTCCTTGCATCATACTTAACTTGTGTATAACCTTCTTCCGCCTTTTCTATTGATAGAATACATTGTTCATACTTATTTATTCGTATTATCTTTGAACAGGTCTTGGAAAATTCTTTTGCATTACCTATTTTGCTTTTAAACGTAGGAAAAATATTATAAAACTGTGTTCTGAACTCCTTTGCGTTGCTATCATATATTTTATAAAACTCTTTTTGATGTTCAACTAAGAGTTTTGCTATTTCCTCTTTTTGGTCTTTAGTAAGAGATGAGTAAACATCATTTTTTTCTATTTCCTGTTGCAATTTATCAATCTGAATTTTTAAATTATCAAGATGAATCATTAGCAACTCTTCTTGATATTCCTTGATGATTTCCCACAAGCGTTCATGTATTGTTGAAATTAAAATCAAATCAGTATTTCCCAAACGATTTTTTATTTCATTTGCTGCCACATTGGTATAAGTAATGCATATCGCCTTTTGATTATGGTAATTTAATATTTCGGCTTTTTCTCTACAAACATGTTTTAAGCATTCAACAAGGGCATATGTTTTTCCAGCACCGGCACCCGCATTGAATAATAAACTCTTCTTACAATCAATGCATGATAGCAATTCTTTTATTATAAGGGCTTCATCTTCTTGAGCTTTTTCGTCCAATATACTTAACATCATCTTCCCCCTTTAATTGCATTCTTTATGTACTCCAATGCATCCCGTAAATATTGAGGCAATACTGGAATATCTTTATCTTCAACAAGTAGTTTATATAAAATTAAATTAGCAAATTCACTCTTTGTATCAGATAGTTTTCTTTGCCATTCGTACGCTTTACTGCTATTGTTATTATAGTCAAGTGGAGTGCCTAAAATCTGATTATAAATCCTTGGTTTAAGTTCCTTTAACACATCATTAACTATATTATTTTCTTTATTTTTGGCAATAAAAGCCTCTTCAAAACTTGTTCGGTATAAAGAATCATAGAAATCTTGAAAAAATATTGAAATATTTCCACTTCTAATTGGCCATGTAATATTTTCTATATTTTTAGTACCCCAAAAATATTCTATGGTTTTGTTTGTTGTTTCACGCCCAACAAGTGAGTTAACAGGAGTAAATCCATTTTTTTCAGCATCACTACGTTTAATATCCAAATCTGTGATAATTGCTACCGGAATTCCTAAAGCCTTTAACATATTCTCATATACAAATGCATGGGCACCATCTATTTTAACAATGGTTATATATCTGTGCTTTAAATCTAGATCTTCTGCTATATAATAAGGCAAAATTGTATTTTCTGTTATCCCTTCAACAAAAATAACCGCATCTGAAAACAAAGCATCCGAAACTCCAAATTTTATATGTTTTTTAATAAACTTAAAGTTTTCTTCCGCATTATCACCATTTGGAGATACTACATTATCATTTAACAAAACGGCCGCCGATATTCCATTTCTTTCCGTAATATAATTAATATTATTAAAGGTCCCGCCTGTCTGAATCTTACTATTAACAATATGTGACGAATGAGTTGTTATTACCAACTGACTGTTTACATGCTTATCTTTCGCTTCAAGCAATATATTTATTGCATCGTTTATATACTGAATAAACAATTCTTGCATTTGTGGATGCATATGTGTTTCTGGTTCTTCTATACTAATAAGATTAACCTTACTATTAAAAGAACTCTCGGGATACTTTTCAATATAATCAATCAATTGTGCAATTATCATCATCAAGTTACTATATCCCAATCCAAACTGATTTTCTGGAATATATTTATCCCCTTCAACATATTCATATCGAATAAGATTTTCCATTAACTTTTTAAATGTAATATCCGCACATAAATTCACTTGTATTGAATTTCCAGATATAATTTTATCTAAGGATGTATTAATATCTTTTGTGTGCGATGCATCAATATTTTGTGTAAGTTTGTCATTAATTGTATCCAGCTCGTTTTCAATTTGTTGCTTATCAGATGAAAAAGTATTCTCATATCGGTACTTAACAATACGGTTAAATGCCTGAGATAACGCATTTCCTGACTCAATATTTGTGACTAGAATAGGCACAAATTCTATTAGCTGATTTAATCGAAATCTTTCTACCATTTTGCCTTTTGCGTTATAATAATTAATCTTAAATAACGAAATCTTGTCTTCTATCACATTACTCAACTCATATAATGCATTAAATTTTTTCTTTTCCTTACTAAAAGCAGCTTTTACAGCATTAATAAAGGTTTCCTTTTCTGTCAATTCAAATTTTACAGAAATAGTAACTTCTGTTGCTGTAACCCCACCTATTGTCAAAAAAGGAACAATATTGGTTACATAATCGTCTTTGCCTTTATCAAGACCTATTGTTATTTCAAAATCAATAGATGGTATTTCTTCAAAATTGTCTTCTTGATATTTCATTGCCATTTCTTTAAGGTAATCCATATTAAAATCTTTTACGCCAAATTTATCGTTATGGTTTACCAATTTATCCAATGCTTGAATTATAGTTGTCTTTCCTGCATTATTCTTTCCTACAACTAATGTAACTGTAGATGCAACATTAACATCTACTTGATTATCGCATTTCTGCTTTTCATATGATTCAGCATCTGCAAATTCGATTATATTTTCTGTTGTTCTAAACTTACGAAAATTAACCATTTTTAGCGATTTAAAGTACATTCTATTTCCTCCTCTACTCTATATTTCCTACACATATAGCACCTTACCCTTAATTTCTCCCACCATCTCATGCACCGTCGTACACGGGCACATCTCTGATGGCTTCGTTTTACCTTCTCTTTTACACTGTTCCAGTTTCTGCTGTGCTATCTGGATTGCCTTTTCCTCGTCACCAGCTTTGCAGAGTTTTCCATACATCTGCTCATCTGCCTTGGAATACTTTTGCCCGGTCTTGGTTTCATACACTCGTCCAAAATCTGCGCAACAAGTCCAAGATTCTTGGATTGCCGGCATGGAACCAAAATAGGCATACATCCATATTTCAAAACATGGATTAGACCAGCCCGCTTGTACTCCTTTATCCTCTGCCTCTTTTATAATCTCATCAAAACCCTGCACCTGGTCTCTATCAAACACAATCCATGGGATTCGATACTGTGCATCGTAAGCAGTGAGTTCCAGACATTTATCAATCATAGTACGAGTCTTTGCCTCTACCACCTTTATTACAAGCTTGTTTCTCACATCTTCCGGCAATGCCTGATGAATACCAGTAAAGAAGCAACGTTCCGTAGCCTCTGTATCCGTAACAATCAAATAGTAACCTAATTCCGGCACCTTGAATTGCTTTCTCTGCTCACGAGTTTTTCTATTACCTGTTCTGTCCTTTTTCACCATACTTATTCCTCCTTAAATATGTCAATACTCTTTAAGGTAGGAATCGCACCGTACTTTCCAATCAGGTAATTCTTCTCATAACTTTCATCTTTACGGATACGAGAACCATCCTCGTCCACGAAGTCAGCCAATGAGTAAAGTGTGGATACACCTCTTTCATCCTTTTCAACAAACCAGATTTCATCACGGCGCAACAACTGATTAGATAACTGCCATGTGTCATGAGTTGTAAACACAAGCTGTGCGTGGTTGGTGTTGATTTCCGGATTTAAGAATGTAAGCAGGAAATTTCTAACAAGTAACGGATGCAAGCGAGCATTTAATTCATCAATGAAAAATACGCTGCCCTTCTCCAATACTTCCTGTAATTCCGGATATAATGCAAACATCTTCAAGGTTCCGGCAGACTCCAATCCCAAAGGAATTTCTGCCATTTCATCAGAATCTATCTTCTTGTGAAGTGCATTAATCTTATATCTCTCTTCCTTGGATTCAGCCTCCTGAGGAACCTTTTCGATTCTAAAATCTTTAATATGTTCATCAAAGGATGCAAAATATTCCACTACCTTCTGCTGCACATTCTTATCTTCCACAAATCCCTTCGGCAATCTTCGTGACATAAAGAAATTGGTAAAAGGATCACCAAAATCAGCAAATTCATTTGCAAGAAACCAATCCCTGATTGCCTTACACTTACCAATCTTCAATTTTGCTCCCAAAGAAATGATAAGCACCTGCTTTTCCAATGCTACTTGAATATTATCCCTGCTGCTCTTAGGAAATCCCGATAAGTCAAGTTCTTCATCCTTAGTTCCACGATAAAATACTGTACTGTATTTTCTGGCAGTCTTTGCCTTGGAATTAAGCCACTCTTCGGTTACACCTTCCTTATTGATACAGAAGCCATAGTTATAGGTTCTCTCAGACTTGTCACTAGGCAATGTGAAATATACCTCAAAGCTGGATTCTGCATCAGCAGATGTGGAATCAAACAAGAACGGAGTTGGTCTGAACTCTTCGAACTTTTCCTCCTCGTCTCCGTACTTAAAGGACTCTGCAACATAATCAGACATATACTCAAAAGCATTGTATATATTGGACTTTCCGCTTGCATTTGCACCATAAATGGCAGCAACCGGCAAAATCTTCTCACTGCCAACAGTCACCACTCTGTCTAAAAACTCAGTCATCTTTGCCGCAGACAAATCCAAAGTAGCCTCTTCTCTGAATGATTTGAAATTCTTAAAATTAAACTGTATTAACATGATTGCTACCTCACCTTCTTTTCTACTTTCTATTATATACAGATTTTCGCAAAAATCAACATATATATGTGAATTTTTCTCACTTTGGTGTATCTTGCTTTTCAAATTTAAAAATCACCCAATTTACATTATCGTAAACTGAGTGACTTCGCACAATTTATACTTTTTTCTTTTTGAGCTTTCTCTCCGGCAATTCCGGGTACATTTCTTCCACCATATTCTGCAATGCAGTTCTATCATCCAAAATAGTTACTGGCAACATAAGTTTTGCACCTTCATATGGCGGTTCTGGTTCACTGTCCGGCATAAATTTCTTACTGGCCTCTGTAATCTTTACAAGAAAACCATTGCCATAAATCCCACCAAATATCCGCTCTTTATAATAAAAAATATATCCACCCATCATAGGAATATTTCGTACATTTCCCAAATCAGATAGTTGGTCCATTATGTAATCTGCTAGTTCTTTATTCTTTGACATAAACACCTATTCCTTTTTCAATGCCTGTACTCTCATTGCTATATTTTCATTAAATTCTTCATCTGAAAACTTCGGATCTCTGGTATCAAACCATATCTTACAAGGCACTTCGCCACATTCACCACAATTTTGCATACACTTATTATTTCTAACACAGTCATAAATCGGACAAGCTTTCCCTTCCGGTGCATGAAACACTTTTCCCTCACAGGAATTACAGCCATTGCACATCTTGCCAAAACAATAACACGTACTACAATCCGTGCCACAGACACTTATCAGTTCCTTTTGATATTGTTCATACCAACCTCTGACCACTTCAATTGGATGTTGAACTAATTTAGCAGTTTCCTCTATGGTTTTACCTTCTTTAAACTGCTTACAGGAAACGGAATACATACTCTCCGAAACCTCAATCAAATGTCCATCCGGGTCAAATATATGAATTCCTCTTTGAAGCCAGGAAAAAGTTTTCGGCTCATGAAGTCTTTCCACTTGCGGATAAGAATTTAACAACTGCATAAACCCATCAAAATCTTCTGTTTCAAAATACAACTCCATAGTATTGGAACGAAATTTCATTGTACTGGCATCAAATCCGGCTATATGCTCCAATCCCTGCTGCAATGCTAATCCACAACCACCGAGACTTTAATCTCGTGAGAAATCTCCTTTTTCCGTCCAAAATTGCTTTGTCCAGAAAACTTAAAAACTCTCGCAAAGTGCGTAAACTCAAGGATTTCTACATATCCACCCTTTGTAGACATGCGACCGTCTCCACATGCACCGTCATTGGGAACAGATCGACCGGCTGGATCCGCTCCGCATGATAACCATGGGCGGTCAGATAGTCCAGATCTCTGGCAAGCGACTGCGGGCCGCAGGAAATGTACACGATACGGTTTGGTGACAGCCTGCAGACAGAGGATAAGAATGCTTCATTACTGCCACTGCGCGGCGGATCCATGATAACAACATCTGCCTTTTCTCCATCCTGTGCCATTTCTACCATATACTCGCCTGCATCGGCGCAGGCAAATTCGATATTTTTACACTGGTTATGCTTTGCATTCTCTCTGGCATCCTTGACAGCTTCTCTGTTCAGCTCGATTCCCAGCACAGAACCTGCCTGTCTGGATGCGATCAGACCGATCGTTCCGATTCCGCAATATGCATCGATCACCTTATCCTTTTTCGTCAGCTTTGCCAGCTTCAACGCTTCCCTATATAAAATCTCCGTCTGCAAAGGATTGACCTGATAAAATGACTGTGGTGACAGCCGAAATCTGACACCGCACAGACTGTCATAGATAAAGCCCGGTCCATACAATACAATATCGCGCTGTCCCAGCACCATGGTCGTTTTCTTGTCATTGACATTCAGTACGATCGTTGTGATCTCCGGGTGCAGCTTTAAGAGTGCCTTCGCAAAATTATTTTTGGATGGCAGGATTGGGGAACGCAGCACAAGGATTACCATGATCTCTCCCGTTGCATGCGAAACACGCACCATGATGTGACGGAGCAATCCTCTGTCCGAATCTTCATCATACGTTTTGATCTTAAAGGATTTTAAAAGCCCGCGGATCGACTGGATGATCGCATCTGCTTTTTCGTTTTCGATCAGACACTGATCAACACGTACCAGTCTGTGTGATTTTTCCTGATATACGCCCGCAATCGGCTCTCCCTTTTCATAGCCCATGACTGCATGTACCTTATGGCGATAATGCAGCGGATCTTCCATACCGATGATCGGACTGACTCTCGCAAATTTGCCAAGCAATGCCTTCAGCTCTTTCTGCTTTCTTTCCAGCTGCTTTTCATAAGGCATATCGATAAACTGGCATCCGCCGCATTTTTTCGCATAAGGGCACCGGCTCTTCTGTACTGTCTTTCTGTTTTCATCCTGCTTATATTTTGCGTGATATTCTTTCTTGTATCTCTCGTTCTTTTCCTGCATAACTGTCCTTTCTGTTTCTCACAATGCATCCCCAAACATTGGGATAAAGCTTTCCTTCGCCGTATCTCCCTCTTGTATGAATGCATTTTCCACACCCAGGGAAATTGCATAATCCAAAAGCCTGTCATACTCTCTTCTGGTAACCTTACGAGTTAGCTCCGGATAATTTTCTAATGCCGCTACGGGTGTATACTGATTCATCAGGCTGATATAAATCCTGTCTCCATATGTTTCATGCAAATATTTCACGATCTGCTTTGCTTCTCTGACCTTTCCGGGCAAGAGCAGATGTCTGACAATAACACCCTTCTGTATCTTGCCCTGCGCATCAAATACACATGCACCGGTCTGTCGCACCATTTCCGCTATCGCAGCCTTTACCACTTTTGGATAATCTGCCGCATGGGAATAACGCTGTGCTGTTTCCGGCTGTATGTATTTAAAATCCGGCAGATATACATCGATCAATCCTTCCAGCTTTCGCAGTGATTCCAACGTTTCGTAACCGCTGCAGTTATAGATAAAAGGAAGCGTAAAACCATCTTTCTTTACTTTTTGAACTGCCCAGACGATCTGCGGCAGATAATGATCCGGTGTGACCAGATTGATATTATTCGCCCCCTGCTCCTGCAACCGGTAAAAGAGCTCTGTCAGATGTTCTTTTGAGATCTCCTGCCCCATTTGACCGTTTGAGATCTGAAAGTTCTGGCAGAACACACAATGAAGGGAGCAGCCTGCAAAAAAGACTGCCCCCGATCCTTCTTTTGCTGAAATACAGGGTTCTTCCCACATATGCAGGGCTGCCCGGCTGACCATTAACCGATCGCTGCTCTGGCATACGCCCTTCTGTCTGCTCCGGTCGACCCGGCAATTGCGCGGGCAAAGCGTACATGACTGAAATGTCCCCACGATTTTCCTCCTCTTTTCGGTGCCAACGCACCTATATGCGAACTCCGTTCGCGGCGTCTGTGTATATTATACATCATCCGGTGTTATTTTAACAGTAGCATATGTTTTCATGCACGCAGGAGATCATATGATCCTCTTTTCTGTCATAATAATAGACATGATCCGCCAGAACTTCTTTCGGGTCCACCTGTGTATGGTTGACTTCTGCAACCATATCATTCAGGTTCGTATCTTCCGTTCCACTTTCCGGGACAAGTATTACCTCATGAATACTGCTTGGAATCACATACAGATTTTTTCGGATCGTTTCCGCAAAATTCCGGATCACCCCTGGATATGCCATCGTCGCTGCTCCGTTCATTTTGATCGGATTGGACATAATATACATTGGAATTTCATTTTCAAATAAATCCTCTTCCATCTGTCTGTCCTTCATCATTTCCCGCACTACATCCTGCATTCTGCGGATCGTTGCAGGCAGAAGTCTTGGTGTATTTTCCAATGCCTGTCTGAACAGCTCTTCTTTCGTGATCTGCCACATTGTCAGATGAGAATTGTGGATCAGTATCGTTGCATGATGAAATGGCATATCCTCCAGCAAATAATAGAAGACCATGGAAAGATCCATGTAAGACAAAGAAGGAACCTGTTTTAAAAGCTCCTCATTTTTCTCCCGGTTGACCAGCTTATATACGATATGCTTTTTTGCATTTTCAAATGAAAGGAAAAACGAAATATCCATGCTTTTGTATGTCTTGCACCGCTCCAGCTCTTCTATCACTTCCTCCGCCAGAGCACGCAGTGTTTCTCCTTGCAGAAATCTGTCATAATATTCCCGCATATAAACAGTCGGAGAGATATTCACCCCTTTTTCGATCAATGTAATTCCTTCCTCCTGTATTCCATTATTTTTCCATATAGTATGAGACTGTACATTTTTCATTTCTGTACTTACTTTACTTTTGATAAGGGTAACCATTTGATTTGTAAATTCTGTGATTTGCATATTTTCCTCCTGAGATTTGAATGGTAGATGCCATGAACAGCATCTGATGATTACTTTGTTTCTATTACAAAAAAAGGCAACGGATCGATCAAATCCATTGCCTTTAAAGCTTGTCTAGTCTTTATAAACAGAATGATTATACACGGGAGAGGTATTCGCCTGTACGTGTATCAATCTTGATAACATCATGCTGATTTACGAATAACGGTACAGATACAGTAGCTCCTGTCTCAACTGTTGCAGGCTTTGTAGCACCTGTAGCAGTATCACCCTTGAAGCCCGGCTCTGTCTCAGTGATCTCAAGCTCAACAAATAAAGGTGGCTCTACTGCAAAGATATTACCATTGTGGGATAACATCTTAACCATTTCATTTTCTTTTACAAACTTCATTGCATCGCCGACTGCATCTTTATTTAATGCGATCTGCTCATAATTTTCTGTATCCATGAAGTTGTATAAATCACCATCTGCGTATAAATACTGCATTTCTTTTCTGTCAATACGTGCCTGAGGGCATTTTTCAGTAGGTCTGAATGTCTTTTCTACGACGCCGCCACTCTTAATGTTTTTCAGCTTTGTACGTACGAAAGCAGCTCCTTTACCCGGTTTAACATGCTGGAATTCAATAATCTGATAGATATTGCCTTCCAGTTCAATGGTAACACCATTTCTGAAATCACCTGCAGAAATCATAATCTATTCCTCCTAAAATTTTCACGTCATAATTCTATACTAGTTTATACTAAAATCTCATATTTTTCAACTACTTTTTTCAACAAATCTAACAAACCAACAAACTCCACAAGCAGATCAGGAATCAATGAATGAAAGAATTCCAAATTATTTTATTTCTGACCGGATCTGTGCTAAAATAGGTTTGCTTCAAAAAACAGCTATTTTCAAGCACAGAGGTATCACATATGTCTCTTATACATAAATCGCAACATATAGAGCCCGCATCTTCCGCTGCTCTTTCCGCTGCCAAAACAGAAATGCTCACGCTGATCTGTCATATCAGTCACACACAACTTCTACAGCTTTGCCGGACAAACAAACTGGATGCAAAGCAGCTGCAGCTTTGTCAGCAGCTTGCCAGACAGCTGTCCTCCTGCCCGGTCCATGTCTATTACAGACCGCTTTGCAGCACACAGATGCTGACTGCCATGACACTTGGCACGCAGACCGATACCTGGCTTGGCGAAACTGGAAAAAAGGATCTGCTGACCGCTTATCTTGCTGACCAGCTCTGCTGGCTGCTTCTGGAAAACGGCTATCAGAGATGGAGCGAAGCACTTAAGCAGCTGACCGGTCAGGTCATGACCGGTATGCATTTTATCGGAAACGACGATCCTGCAGAGCTTGCCTCTTATCTAAAGCAGCTCACGCAGTCTGAAATCCGGATATTGCCCGGTGGCTGTATGCAGCCCCTGAAAACGGTTTTGTTTCTCGCTGATCTGGCACCGGATAACGCAGCCAATAAAAAATCCGCACCGGCGAGTGCCTGCGCAGACTGCCCGCATCCTTGCGCTTACCGAAAAGGCAGCTTATAATATTGTTCAGCTCTTTGCTTTCCACAGCATTTGTTATGATTTCGATCTGTTTTCCTGCCCTGCAAAGCTCTGACAGATCCTGATACATACCTTTTAGTTAGCAGTGGGTAACATATCAAACTGCCGATCACATACAACAATATAAAAATAAACAGAAAGATGGGGAGTTTCTTCCCCATCTTCCCAACGCATTTCTGCCACATCTTCCAATTCATCATTCTTACATTCTTTCCGGTGCATCAAAGCCCAAAAGATCAATACAAGTTTCCAGAATTTCCTTTGTCAGCTTCAGAAGTGCAATATAACCGGCTTTCTTATCCGCATCCTCTTCTGTCAGGATCTTTGTCTCATGATAGAAATGATTGAATGCATTTGCCATTTCATAAATATAGGCACAGATTTTATGCGGTGCCAGTTCTTCATAAGCATTTCTGACCATGGCAGGGAATCTGCCGATCACCATCATCAGATCCTTTTCATCCTTGTTGACAGGCACCTTGATGCTTGCTTCTTCCAGACTTCCGCCTGCCTGTTCATACTTATTTAAGATAGATTTGATACGCACGATCGTATACAGGATATAGGGACCTGTATCACCTTCAAAGGAAGTAAATCTGTCGATATCAAAAATATAATCCTTGCTTGCCTGATTGGAAAGATCACCGTATTTGATCGCTGCAAGTGCAACCGTCTTTGCGGTCTGTCTTGCTTCCTGCTCTTCCACTTCATGATTTTCCGTGATCTTTTCAAACATCTTCTCGTTGATCTGGCTGATCAGGTTTTCCAGACGCATCACACCGCCTTCACGTGTTTTGAATGCATGACCATCTTTTCCGTTTACGGTACCAAATCCCAAGAATACAAGATCCAGATCATCACGGACGATCTTTGTCTTTCTTGCACAGCGGAATACCTGTTCAAAGTAAAGCGCCTGTCTTTTATCCACAACATAGATAACCTGATCCGGATCGATTTCCTTACGGCGCATCATCAGTGTTGCAAGATCTGTTGTATTGTAAAGAGAAGCACCGTCTGATTTTAAGATCATGCAAGGCGGGATTTCTTTCGTATCCGTCTCCTCTTTGACATCTACCACAAGTGCACCGTCAGACTCATGTGCATAGCCTTCCTTTTTCATATAGTCAACCATGCCCGGGATGATATCATGCACGGTAGATTCGCCGTTCCAGAGATCAAACTGTACATTTAAGTTGTTGTAGTTCTTTTTTAGGTCACTGACAGATACGGAAATGATATGATCCCAGAGAGCACGATACCCACGTACGCCGTTTTGCAGCTTTTTCGTTGCTTCCATTGCTTTTTCTTTATAGGCAGGATCTTCCTTGGATCTGCCGCTGGCTGTCGGATAGATTTCTTCCAGTTCAGAGATCGTAAACGGCGCTTCCTTCGGATATTCACCTGTGTAAGCATCATCAAAGTAAACCAGTTCCGGCTTTCTTTCCTGCAGCTCTGTGATGATCAGACCCATCTGCAGTCCCCAGTCACCCATATGAATATCACCGGTCACATTGTGTCCCATATAACGCGCAATACGTTTTACGCTTTCACCGATCACGGCAGAACGCAGATGTCCGACATGGAGCGGTTTTGCCACATTCGGTCCGCCGTAATCGATCACGATCTTTTTGATCTTTTCCGGTTTTTCCAGACCAAACTTGTCTGCTTCTTCCATCTGCTGCAGATAAGAAGCAAGAAACTCCGGTGCGATATCACAGTTCAAAAAGCCCGGCATAACAGCCTCAACCTTGGAAAATACCTTGCTGTCAGCAAGGGCATCCGCTACCGCATTTGCGATCATGATCGGTGCTTTCTTAAACTGCTTTGCCAGTGCCATGGCTCCGTTACACTGCAGTTCACACAGATCCGGCCGGTTGGAAACATTTACCTTTCCATATTCTGCCGGATAACCGGCTTTTTCAAATGCCTGTTTCATTTCTTCCGAAACAATCTCTAAAAATTCTTTCATTTCTATTCCTCCAGTTGTTCCTTTTCTTTTTTCTGCTTTTCTCTTTCCCGCTGTAATTTAGAATATACACAGCCACAATAGTCCTGCCTGTACAGGTTATATTCCTTCGACAATCTGATGGATGTCAGATAGCCGTTTTTCTTCTTAAAATCCGAGAAAAGATACGGAACCTCATATTCCTGCTGCAACTGTAGTCCGATCTCATTTAATTTATCTGCCCGTTTCAGCGGCGAAATGGAAAGCGTTGTTGTAAAAAAATCAAACTGCTTTTCTCTTGCCAGCTTTGCCGTTTCCAAAAGGCGAAGCCTGTAACAGCGGAAGCACCGCTCGCCGCCTTCCGCATAGTCCTCATAGCCACGGACAGTCTCATAAAACCGCTGCGGTTCATAGTTCCCTTCGATCACATTGATCGGATAAATGGTATCCGGCTGTTCATTCAACAATGCTATCAGTCTCTTCTGCTCCTCAACACGTTTGCGGTATTCATCCTGCTCTGATATATTTGGATTATAATAAAAAACAGTGATCGCAAAATATTTTGACAGATAAGTCAGCACATAGCTGCTGCACGGTGCGCAGCAGCTATGTAACAGAAGCCGTTTTCCTTTAATTGATTCCTCTAAGAGCAATTCATCCAAAAGCTTTTGATAATTAATCTTTCCCTGCATCCTTACTCTTTCTCTTTCTCTCTTCCCGCATCAGAACCTTTTGTTCTTCTGTTGACAGCCTAGGTCCTTTTGTCTGTGGCATTTTCCGCTCCTGTACCGGCTTTTCCACATAATTTTTCTTAAATTTCTCCACTGCACTGAATACAGACTGCGACTTTACAGATTCTGCTTCCTTCAGGAGTTTTTCTTCCCGTTGCACAGCTTCTGCTTCATACAGATCATCATAATATTTTTTGCCATCCGGTATGGATTTACAATATGTTGTAATAAATTCTTCCATTGGCATTGGCTTTGCGTAGTAATACCCCTGTACATAACAGCAGCCAAGCTGTTTCAACAGTTCTACCTGTTCCTTTGTCTCAACACCTTCACAAAGAACACGGATTCCCAGTCCTTCCGCCATTTCAATAATCTTTCTGAGGATCAGGATACTGGAGTTTGAAGTAATGGACTCACTGAAAAACTCACGATCGATCTTAATAACATCAAACGGTACATCCTTGAGCATGTTCAGGGAAGAATATCCACTGCCAAAATCATCCATGGAAAGCTGCACATCCTGCTGTTTCAGGAGATTCATCGTTGTGATCATAGTCTCTCTTTCATCCTGAAATACCGTTTCCGTGATCTCCAGCTCAATATATCCGTTTGGAATCCGATAACGTTTTAAAATATTCTTGATCTGATCCACATAATTCGGGTTATGCAGAAGCAGCCTGCTCTGGTTGACGGAAATCGGAAAGATTGAAAAACCGGAATCAATCAGAACCCGGAGTCTCTTGCAGACTTCTTCGAGCATATACAGATCCAGTTTTTCCACAAATCCGTTTTTCTCAAAGACCGGAATAAATTCATCCGGGAATATTCTGGTACCATCTGCTTTGATCCAGCGCACCAGTGCCTCACCGCCATAAATCCTGTCATGGACAATATCCCATTTCGGTTGGATAAATACCTGAAATTCTTTATTTTTGATCGCCGCTTCCATTTCGGACTCGATCTGATCCACCTTGTACATCTGATTGACGATTTTATCACTGTACATGGCAACCATCGTCTTTTCGTCTCCATTTAAAGACTTCCGTGCCGCATTTGCACGGTCAATGATAATATTTACATCCGTATCATCTTTTCTGACCGGATAAATACCTCTTTTCAGACGGATTGGAAACATAATTGCCAGATCTTCGCGTGCTCTTTCGTTGATCGACTGGATCATATCTTCACACTTGGCTTCAAATTCCTGATCATTTCTTGCCAGAAGCACAAACTGATCCGCATTCATACGTGTACAGATCTCAATACCATTAAAAAACTTTTCACTTTCTTCCACAACAATCTTCAAAAGTCCGTCCGCTCTCGCATGTCCGTATGCTTCGTTGATGTAACGGAAGTTGGAAATATCAAACCGTACAACAAGATACGGAATATTGGAATTTTCCCAGATCACTCTCGCTGCAACATCGCGGAAATAATTATCATTCTTGCCGCCCGTAATCGTATCCTCATAGGCAAGCACCGAGATCATATCATTAGAATGCTTTGTCGTGCCCCAGATATACAGGAACATAACAAACATCATAAATATGATCGTCAGACAGGTCAACAATGTCCGGAAAATGATTGGCTGTACATCCTCACTGTAAATCGTCTCCGGATACACAACAGCCAGATAAAAATTATTGACAACGTGAATTGCTTCTATTTCCAAATAGTTGTTTATACTGTCCTTATCCACAAAGGATGTTTTCTGATACTGCTTCCTGTGCATGTTTCCTGCAACATCACTGATATTCCCCGCGGCATAACTGTCTCCCGCCCTGCTTCTCAGGTAATTGAAAAACACCTCTACCGGCGATTCTTCTGTCAGTGTATGATTCTTTTCTTTTTTGGCATAAACGGATCCCTTAGCACCGATCAGATACACATCACCCTCTTCTCCTAACGTCCGAAAGGAAGATGACTGCAGCAGATTTCCGATTTCCTGTACAGCAACCAGTTCTCCAAAATGTGCATAGCCACGGTTGACAGGTACTATATAAAATACACAGCCTCTGTATCCATCCTCGGTTTCCACATTATCCACGTAAACCTTACTTACACCGTCTTCCAGCTGCTCCCTGATTTCCGCATCTGCCAATAACCTTTTCACATTACCCGGCTGATATATCGTATTTTCCGCATCAATGTAATAGACCTTGGAAAAGGTCTCCATAATGGAGTACCTTTCCAGTATCGAGAATATATTATCATCCGTCATTGCCCTGCCATCTGCCGTCATCAGTGCAGCCGCCTGCTGCACGATTTCCAGCGTATTGGTCGTCTGATCATCAATAAACCTGCTGGCATCACCGATATTATTTCTTGTTTCTGCCGTCTTCATATGCATAAAACATTTCTGCACATCTACGACATGGGAAAGGCAGACCAGCATACAGATGGACAGTGTTACCAATCCCAACAGCAATATGCGAATGACCGGACGATCATTTTTCTTTTTCCTTCTGTTCTGTTTCATGCTTCCCCCAACAAAACAACTGCTTCATTAACCCATTTAGATTTGTGCAATATCGATCAGCGTCAGCTTCTTTGCATCTGTATTTTCCAGACTGGTCAGAAGCGCATTGGCTGTATCCAGACTTGTCAGGCAGTTGACACCTGTTTCAATCGCAGTACGGCGGATCAAAAATCCGTCTCTTGATTTATCACGTCCCTGTGTCGGCGTATCAATGACCAGATCGATCTTATGACCGAGCAACAGATCCATAACGGTAGGTGATTCCTGATGAATCTTGTTTACCTTTCGGGCGTTGACACCTGCTTCCTTCAAAGCATTTGCCGTAGAACGTGTAGCGTAGATCGTATAGCCGAGCTTCTCGAACCGGCGTCCGATCTCGATCGCTTCTCCTTTATCCGCATCCTTTACAGTGATAATCATCTGCTTGTATTTCGGCAGATCCACACCTGCTCCGAGGAATGCTTTATAAAGTGCTTCGTTAAATGTCTTTGCAATACCCAGACACTCACCGGTTGATTTCATTTCAGGTCCCAAGGAAATCTCCGCACCACGGATCTTTTCAAAGGAGAATACCGGCATCTTGATCGCAAAATAATCGGCAGCAGGCTGCAGACCCGGTTCATAGCCCAGATCACGGATCTTCTTGCCCATAATGACTTCTGATGCCAGATCTACGATCGGAATACCTGTTACTTTACTGATGTATGGTACTGTTCTGGAAGAACGAGGATTTACTTCAATAACATAAACTTCATCCCCGACAGAAATAAACTGGATGTTGATCAGTCCGATAACATGCAGTGCTTTAGCCAGTCTGCGGGAGTACTCAGCGATTGTCTCTTTTACCTTATCACTGACTGTCGGTGCAGGATAAACGGAAATACTGTCACCGGAATGGACACCTGTTCTTTCGATGTGCTCCATGATGCCCGGGATCAGAATGTCTGTACCGTCACATACCGCATCTACTTCCAGCTCCTTACCCATCAGATACTTATCTACAAGGATCGGATGCTCCTGTGTATACTGGTTGATGACTGCCATAAATTCTTCGATCTCCGCATCGGAAATTGCGATCTGCATACCCTGACCACCCAGCACGTAGGAAGGTCTGACAAGAACAGGATAGCCTAATCTGTTGGCAACCGCCTTTGCTTCTTCTGCCGTAAAGACAGTTCCGCCCGCTGCTCTCGGAATACCGGTCTGCTCTAAGATCTCATCAAATAATTCCCTGTCCTCTGCCGCATCGACATCTTCTGCCTTTGTACCAAGGATCGGAACACCCATCTTCATCAGATCTTCCGTCAACTTGATGGCTGTCTGTCCACCGAACTGTACAACTGCGCCGTCCGGCTTTTCGATGTTTACGATATTTTCCACATCTTCTGCCGTCAGTGGCTCGAAATACAGCTTATCAGCGATATCAAAGTCCGTGCTGACTGTTTCCGGGTTGTTATTTACGATGATCGTTTCATAACCGGCTTTGGCAAATGCCCATGTCGCATGTACGGAACAGAAGTCAAATTCGATACCCTGACCGATACGGATCGGGCCGGAACCGAGTACCAGCACCTTCTTGCGGTCATTTGTCTCGATCGCTTCATTCTCTCCGCCATATACACTGTAGTAATATGGTGTGGCAGCTTCAAACTCGGCTGCACAGGTATCTACCATCTTATAAGAAGCTACGATACCATTATCATAACGCATCTTCTTGATCTCTTCCACGCTCTTTCCTGTCAGGCGGGAAATAACCGTATCCGGGAATTCAATTCTCTTTGCTTCGCGTAACAGTTCTACTGTCAGAGGACCTTTTTCCAGGGCATCTTCCATTTCAACCAGAATTGCCAGCTTATCGATAAACCAGTGGTCTACCATAGTGATCTCATGGATCTCATCATAGCTGACGCCTTTTCTGAGGGCTTCCGCAATGACATAGATTCTCTGGTCGTCCACGATCTTTAACCGTTCGACCAACTCTTCCTTTGTCAGCTCCGTGAAATCATAGCTGCGCAGACAGTCCACATGCTGCTCTAAGGAACGGAGTGCTTTCATGAGGGCGCCTTCAAAGTTGGTGCAGATACTCATAACCTCACCGGTTGCTTTCATCTGTGTTGTCAGCGTACGTTTTGCCGTAATAAACTTGTCAAACGGAAGTCTCGGTACTTTTACAACACAGTAGTCAAGTGTCGGCTCAAAGCTTGCGTATGTCTTTCCTGTGATCGCATTCTTGATCTCGTCAAGTGTATAACCGAGTGCGATCTTGGCAGCAACCTTGGCAATCGGATAACCTGTCGCCTTGGAAGCCAGCGCGGAAGAACGGCTCACACGCGGATTTACCTCGATCACGCAATATTCGAAGCTGGTCGGATGCAGTGCAAACTGTACGTTACATCCACCTGTGATCTTTAATTCGTTGATGATGTTCAGTGCTGAAGTACGCAGCATCTGATATTCCTTATCGGAAAGTGTCTGGGAAGGTGCTACTACGATACTGTCACCTGTATGGACACCGACCGGATCGATATTTTCCATGTTACATACGGTAATACAGTTTCCTGCACTGTCGCGCATAACTTCGTACTCGATTTCTTTCCAGCCGCTGATACATCTTTCTACCAGAACCTGTCCGACACGGGAAAGACGCAGACCGTTTTCCAGAATGCTCTCAAGCTCTGCCAGATTATGTGCGATACCGCCGCCGGAACCGCCCAGTGTATAGGCAGGACGCAGTACGACCGGATAGCCGATCTTATTGGCAAAATCCACACCGTCCTGAATATTTTCAACAAGAAGAGACGGTGCACACGGCTCACCGATACGCTCCATCAGATCTTTAAATTCCTGTCTGCCCTCTGCATTACGGATCGTTTCTGCGGTCGTACCGAGAAGCGTTACACCGTGGCTGTCCAGAAAGCCAGACTCTGCAAGCTCCATACCAAGGTTCAGACCTGCCTGTCCGCCCATGTTCGGCAGTAAGCTGTCCGGCTTTTCCTTTTCAATGATCTGTTTGATCACATCTACCGTCAGTGGCTCAATATATACCTTGTCGGCAATATTTTTATCTGTCATGATCGTCGCCGGATTGGAGTTTACCAGAATAACCTCCACACCTTCCTCTTTCAGGGAGCGACATGCCTGTGTACCGGCATAATCAAATTCTGCTGCCTGTCCGATCACAATCGGACCGGAGCCGATTACCATAACTTTTTTTACATTGGGATTCTTAGGCATTTGCATTCTCCTCCATCATCGTAATAAATCGGTCAAATAAATAGCCGGAGTCCTGTGGTCCCGGGCAAGCCTCAGGATGGAACTGCACGGTGAATATATTCTTTCCTGTATAGCTGAGTCCTTCACAGGTGCCATCATTGACATTAACAAAGGCAGGTGTTGCGACCTTCGGATCCAGCTTATCCATATCTACCACATAACCATGGTTCTGAGAGGAAATGTAAACGCGTCCGGTAGAAAGATCCTTGACCGGATGATTGCCTCCTCTGTGTCCGTATTTCATTTTAAATGTATCCGCTCCCGTTGCAAGTGCCATGAGCTGATGTCCCAGACAGATCGCAAAGATCGGAATATCTGTATCATAAAGCTTTTTAATCTCGGCGATAATGGAAACACATTCCTTCGGATCGCCGGGTCCGTTACTGAGCATAATACCGTCCGGATGATCATTGATGATCTCCTCTGCTGTTGTCAGAGCCGGATATACCGTGACATCACAGCCTCTCTGTGCCAGTGATCTGGCAATATTCTTTTTTGCTCCAAGATCAAGGAGTGCTACCTTCTTGCCCTTTCCGTTCAGCTCATGCACAAGAGAAGGTCTCATTTCCTTTTCTCCCGTATAAACCGCACTGCCTGAGATCGGTCCGTTTTCTTCCAGTGTCTCAGATCCCTTGCAGATATATTTCTGATCACAGGTAACCTTTTCCACTACCTTTCCTGTGGTATAAGCTTTCATCTTTTCTGTCAGTGCTGCCAGATCATAGTGCTCATCTGTTGTAATGCAGCCGTTCATCGTTCCCTTTTCACGTAAGATCTTTGTCAGGGCTCTTGTATCGATCCCTGCGATTCCCGGTACATCGTTTGCTTCCAGAAATTCCTGGATCGTGATATTGCTGCGGAAATTACTTGGGATCCGGGATAATTCCCCGACGATAAATCCATCCGGCCACGGCTTATTTGATTCCATATCTTCCGTGCAGATTCCGTAGTTACCGATCAGTGGATAGGTCATGCAAACTGCCTGTCCCGCATAGGACGGATCTGTCAGCACTTCCAGATAGCCTGCCATTGATGTGTTAAATACAATCTCACTAATGATTTCTTTGTCGGCTCCGATATGAGTTCCTTCAAAAACGGTGCCATCTTCCAAGATTAAAAAAGCTTTCATAGTCTCACCTGTTCATCCTTTCGCATAATCGTTTTATTATAGCATACAAATTTTTCGCATTCAACCTCGCTCATGCAATGTTTTTATTTATTTTAGACCTGAACTTGACTTTACGTTCTATTTCCCTATTGTAACTTCTTTCATTCTATTTTAAAATAGGAAACAGAAACCTATTGATCATTATACCATATAACAGGAGATTTCAATGAACGAAAACTTATTACAGGTAAAATCTGAGATCACAAAGGTACTGCGCGGCAAGGAAGACTGTATCGACCAGATCCTGTGCTGTATGCTGGCAGGCGGACATATCCTGCTGGAGGACATTCCGGGTGTCGGAAAAACAACACTTGCCGTTGCCCTCTCCCGTGCCATGTCCCTTCATTATAAAAGAATGCAGTTTACGCCGGATGTCCTGCCGAGTGATATTCTGGGCTTTTCTTTATTAGATACCAAAACCGGTGAATTTGTCTATCGTCCGGGGGCGATCTTTACCAATATCTTTCTGGCGGATGAAATAAACCGTACTTCTCCCAAAACGCAGTCCGCGCTTCTGGAAGTCATGGAGGAAGGCAGTGTCAGTGTGGATGGTGTGACCAGAAAGCTTGATGCACCCTTTTTTGTCATTGCCACACAAAATCCGACCGGTGCTTCCGGAACGCAGAAGCTGCCCGATTCGCAGCTTGACCGTTTCTTTATCCGGCTTTCACTCGGTTATCCGGATCATACTGCTGCCACGGAGATCCTCATGGGACATTCCTCCGGCAATATGGACAGCGTGCAGGCTGTTCTGACCGGTGAAACACTTCTTGACATGCAGAAACAGGCAGAAGCCATTTATACAGCCCCTGCGCTAATCGACTATATTGTTACGCTTACCGAAGCCACACGCGTTCACGAATATCTTCTACAGGGCATCAGCCCGCGTGGCAGTATCGCGCTTTTAAAAATGGCACGCGCTTATGCCTTTTACATGGATCGGGATTATCTTGTACCGGAGGATATCCATGCAGTCTTTTTAAGTGTCTGCAGCCATCGTGTGATCCTGAATACAAAAGCGCGCGCAGCAGGACTTTCTGCCGAAGATGTCCTGTCACAGGTATTAAAAAGTGTCCGTATCCCGCTGCTTTCCCCTGCCCGCTGATATGAAAGGAATCTGCCATGCTCCGTAAAATACTCTCTGCCGCAGGATTTTTCTTTTTATATCTGATCGTGATCCTGCTGGCAACCTTTTATCAGAAACCGATCTTTCTGTTTCTCCTGATGCTGCTCCTTCTGCTGCCACCAGCTTCTTATCTGGCAGCGCGGTATGCGGTCCGCCATTTGCAGCCGGAGATCGCAACATCCCTCCTGTTCGGACACAGCGGTGATGAGATCACGGTTTCTTTCGTTTTGAAAAATCCGGCTTATCTGCCACTTCCGGACTGTACATTCTACTATACCATCTCCTCTCCGTTTTATCCGAATGAGGAGAGCTACGAAGTAAATTGTCCGGTTTATGCGCATGACAGCTTTGCATTTTCCATACCACTGACCTTTCGACGGGCAGCCTGCTATCAGATCCGCCTTACACAGATCACGGTCTGGGATTATCTGCATTTTTTTACCTTTCACAAAGAAGTAACTTTACAAAAAGAACTTTTTATTTTCCCGCCGGAAAACGACAGCCTGCAATTTTCTTCTGCGGCATTCGGAGAAGGCTTTGATGAATTTGAAGAAAACGGTGCAAAGGGAAATGTTTCTTCCAATGTGACCGACATCCGGGAATATATTCCGGGCGACCGTCTGCAAAAGATCCATTGGAAGCTGAGTGCCAAGATCCATAAGCTGATGGTAAAGGAAAACGAGCAGACTTCTTCCCACCAGTTTATATTACTGCCGGAGCTTTATCTGCCGGATCCGGCGCAGCCTGTGCTGGAGCAGATCCTGTCCAATACACTGACCATGGGCAGATCGTTGCTTGCAGACGGTATTACCTTCTTTTTCCGGTACTATTCGATCACCGCACAGGATTTCATGCAGTTCTGCATTTTAAACGAAGACCAGCTCGAAGAAGCCTTTCGCAATTGTTTCTATGAATCCACCTACGCGGAAAGCGATCTTGCACTTACTGTCCTGCAAAAGGCGGATATGGTGCATGGCAGCATTTTACACGTGACTGACAAAGGAGTCGAAGATGTTATTTCATAAAAAGAAAAAACAAGAACAGACAGCGCCTGTCTATCCGCACGGATTTTCGATGGATGCCCCTGTGACATCCTGCTCCGGGCGCGCATTTGTCTGTGCCATGAAGGGTCTTTTGATCTTTGCTGCTTCTTATGGCGCGATCGGTGCAGTCATTTCAAGTTTTTCGCTCCCCTGCTATCCGGTAGCGGTTTTTGTCTGTTTTCTGCTTTTTTCCATGCTGCTTGCTTTTCTGCACTACAGCCGTTTTATCTTTAATCTGTTTTATCCGGTTATTTTTCTTGTCTTTTCCTATTCCATTTTTACCTACCGCTATCAGGTAAACAGTGGATATCAGGCATTCATGGCGATCTTACAGGAAGCCTACAGTGATTACTTTGACCTGTCCATTCTGCGTGAAGCAAAGGAATATTATGCGGATCGTACCCTGACGATCACTTTTGCCGCTATTTTCATCGGCTTTTTCCTGATCGTGCTTCTAAATATCTGTATTTCCGAATACATGAATCTGTTCTTTGTATTCCTTCTGACATTCCCGATCTTCCAGCTTGGGATCTACATTGACAAAATGCCTGCACTTCCGTATTTTGTGCTGCTTCTGTTCTCCTATTTTATGATCTTTCTTCTGAAACAGAGCAGGCATTTCAGGCTGCCCTACCGGGATAAAAAATGGACAGAATTTGCCCAGCGGCAAAAAGGAAAACAGCTCACGTTCCGCTATCATGCAAGCGGGAGATTATTTTTCCAGTTGACTGTACTGCTGTTTGCCTTTACCTGTCTGGCAGGGCTTTTCTGTATTCCGTTTCTTTCCGCCTCCGGTACAAAAAATACCAGCAGGCTGCGCACCAGCGTAGATACTTCCATGAAGATCCTGACCCAGAGCGGTATCGGCGGTTTCTTCGACCGTTATAGTGCCTCAGGCGGTATCAGTGAAGGGAAACTCGGCGGTGTCAGCAGTGTCCGCCCGGATTACGAGACAGATCTGACGATCACCTTTGTACCATTCTCCTACGAGACACTTTATCTGCGGGCTTATGTCGGTGAAACCTATACCGGCTCTTCCTGGGAAGCTCCCTCCTTTGACAGACGTATTTTCGAGCGGGCTTTCGGAGAGCATCTGGACGACTACGAGGAATACACTGCCTTTCTGGAAGCACGCAGACTCCAGCACTATACAAACACAACGAAAAACGCCGGTATTTACGGCAAGATGCAGATTGAAAATGTGGATGCCAATCCAAACTGTCTGTATCTGCCTTATTATACGATCAACAGCCTGTCCGTTCCGTATCAGACAACAGACAGCATTGTGCGCGGGCAGCTTGCCAAAGGCTCTGCCATGACACTGTCCTACTACCCGCTCCTGCACAATTACTGGAACATTCCCGCGCAGCCGGATGCCCTGCTAAATGATCTTTCCGGAACAGATACACTTGCTTCTTATATTGAGTATTACGACACCTTCTGCCTGGATCATTATCTGGACTATCCGGACGATCTGCAGGATTATTTCTCTCAGCTCAGGGAAGAGATCGGGCAGGGAGAAACGCTGCCAAGGCAGATCGAGCTCGTTCAGAATTATCTGACAGACAACTACAGCTACAGCATGACGCCCGGCAGCACACCGGTCCGGAAAGATTTTGTTTCCTACTTCCTGCAGGAACAAAAGGAAGGCTATTGTGCCCATTTTGCTTCTGCCGCCACGCTGCTTTTGCGTTCCTATGGCATTCCTGCCAGATATGTGGAAGGCTACGCCGTTTCTGTTTCTGATGTATCGGAAGGTTCTACCCTGCAGAATGAAACTACCTCTGACTGGTTTACCGGCAAAAATCCGATCGGTGATACCGGTGTTGTTTCCGTGAACGTGACAGATGCGGATGCCCACGCCTGGGTAGAAGTCTACCAGAAAGGGATCGGATGGGTTCCGTATGAATTTACACCGGCTTCTTCCGGCTCTGAAGGGGATGACTCCTCTACTCTGTATTCCGACTTCTGGTCACTTTTTGCCGGCATTTTCTCACCGGACCAGACAACCGGGATGCAGCAGAGCGGGCAGACAACCGACGCCTCCCATAACAGTATTACGGCCAGACTGAAAAACAGCTCTTATCTGATGCCTCTTTTCCTCTTTGCTGTGATCATCCTGCTGCTGTTACTCATTTTTGTGCCCGGCAGACTGCTGTATCTCCACTACACGGCATATCGCAAGTACCAAAAGGGCGATTATAAGCCTCTTCTGCTGTTGCACTACCACAGGATCTGCAGGCTGTTTTCCGGACAAGGAAAAGAAGCTGCCGGACTCCTCCCGCAGAACATGCTGGATCTGTTGGAAAAATGCTGCTTCTCCCAAAATGGGATCACAAAAAAAGAAGCAGATAAGCTGCTTCTTTTCCTGAAACAATATAAACGAAATCACAGGTAGTCCATCAGGCGTGAAGCCTGTGGATCAGCCGAAATACGATATCACCTTCATTGACCAGCGGATCCTTGTGTGCAAAAAAGACGATCCCATCCGTTGTCGCATGGATCTCGCTGATCACATCTCCCAAGAATGGATCTACGATCTCTCCCATCAACTGGTTATAACGTACTTCTTCTCCCGCTTTCACACAGGAACGGAAAATGCCGCCGCACGATGCATCCACATTACTCAGATTTTCCTCATAGATCACATGGGAAATATAACCGCTGTGTCCTTCATACTTGATGATTCCCATTCGCATCAAAAACCGCAGTACAGAAGCAACCGCCTGCCTTGCACTGGTCTCATCGATCTCATCATTTTTGTTTGTATAAACAGAAAACGCCGCCGTCATTTCATTCTGCCAGTTATAATTTAAGGTCTTTGTATCGATCGGCCTCGGCTTTCTGACAACAACATAGGGCATACCGAACAGATTGGCAAGTGATGCATTCTGATATCCTGTTTCCATCATTCTGACATGTGGCACAAATTCTCCTGTCATATAAAATGATGCAAACTGGATGCCATAAGAATAATCCCGGATCGCACTGAGCACACCCGCAGCGATCCGCTCTGTCGTATCCCCATAATCCATGCCCGGAAACTTCCGGTTGATATCCGTATTGTCTACCGGCCAGAACCGTTTGCCGATATTCATACCGTAATAATTGACACAGGGAATGACCATAATGCCTTTATTGTTATTGATGCAGCCATTATGCTCCAGCTCCCGCAAGGCATGCACAAGCTGGGAACAGATATAAAGCTGCTGTATTTCATTTCCACGGATCGGGCCTAAAATACAGGCTGTTTTTTCTTCCTTTTTTCCAAAATGATAGCCCCGCACCTGTAATTTCTCCCGATAAGGCGCTTCCATGGAATATATGATCTCCTCTACCATCCGTTTCTCTCCTCTGCTAAAACTCTGGCGATCAATGCGCCCTCATAAACAAGCGGATATTCCCGCAGGGTAAATAAAATACCGCTGCGCTTTGCCTGTACGATCTCAAGCACATCTCCGGATAAGGTGCTGACGATCTTCCCGATCATATCACCCGCTGATACCTGCTGTCCGTTTTCCATATCCGGCAGGAAAATACCTGTGGACTGCGCCCGGAAAAAGTCGATTCCATAATCTCTTGTCAGCTTGGCATTTCTGATCTCTCCCACAGGCCCTGACCAGATTCCGATCTCATGCATCAGATTAAAGATGCCTTCCGTGATCTGATCGCCAAAGCTTCTTGTCACACGGTTTCCCAGACCCATTTCCACCAGAAGTGCCGGAACACCGATCGTATTCAGACTGTTTGTGAGTGTCGCCTCATGCGCTGCGGCAGATGCATTGATCCAGATCAGATCCGCATTTAGCAATCTGGAAAAATCAACCAGATCCTTTCCGTGTTCTTCACTGATCCGCACCTGCGGCATTTCCTTTACAAAAGTATCCGAAGCATGGACATCCACACAAATATCGGAGCCCTTGATATCTTCAATGATCCGCGCTGCCAGCTTGTCCATCATCGTACCCGTTGTTTCCCCCGGGAACATACGGTTCATATCCATATTCAGTTTAGGGATCACACGACTGCCCGAATCCACGCCAAGCGGGTTCAATGCCGGATAAACATCCACAATCCCATTTAAGTTCTCCGGATGCTCCTGTATCCGCCGGATGATCTCATAACAGACGTACTGCCCTTCCAGCTCATCTCCGTGAATTCCGGAAACAATACTGATCCTGCCGATATTCGGATTTCCCGCACCGGGCATCAGTCTCTTCTTTTGTATCCTGAGCGTCTCACCTACTGCAAGCTGATACGCCACTACTGTTTCAATCATATGCCAGACCTTTCAACCAATAATATATTTCACGGTTTACTGTTTCTTCCGTAATACCGATCGTTTCCGCACTTACCTTCAGTCCCTCCAGCACATACAATATATTCCTTGCTGCGCCCATAGGATCCTCACAGACAAAATCGCCTTCCTCTACGGCATCTTTGATCAGCTTTTCCACGATCTTGACCGACATGACAAACTCCTTCCGCATCGGATTTTCCTTCCGCGGGATCTCATTGCCAAAGTAAAATTCATAATTTGCACGCCTCAGACTGCCTGTCTTTTTCAGTATTTCTTTTTTCTGCTCCTGTAAAAAGAGTACCAGAATATCCGCACTGGAAGTCACCTTGGAAAGTGCGGGTTCCAGATCATCGTCGGTCTCCTCTTTTTCTTTTTCGAGCACCGCCAGAAAAAGCGCCTTGATGCTGTCAAAATAAAGATATAAACCGCCCCGGCTGATCTCACAGGCTTCCACGATATCCTTCATTGTCACTGTCAGATATCCCTTCTGCGAAAAAACCTCCCTTGCTTTTTCTATAATATAATTCCGTTTCTGTACTGACTTTTCGCTCATAGATCTCCCCCCGTATTTTCCAGTGGAACATCCCAGTATTCAATGATGCTCTTTGCCTTCAGAAGCGCTCTGTAAAAAATCTGATGCTCTACCCCTTCTGTCCATAAGTACGCCTTTGTCATTCCGCCCAGAGTGTACTTTGACAAAATACCGCCCAGAATCTCCATTGACATGATATCTGCCTTATCGATCTGCATAAGCTCATCCTTATGATCGCGGATCCGGTAACGTGAATAGATATAGCGGTAATTCTGATTCATGAATGCGGTCGAACCAAGTTCGTTCAGAAATGCAAGCAACGTTCCATCATATACAGGAAATGCTATTGTCTTTTTATTATCATCCGCTTCATAGCTTTTGGTGACATCTGCGCCGCTTTTATCACGCAGCCATGACAGATATGGCAGGAGCCGCTCCACATCAGGCTTGTACATTGCCACGATTTCTTCTCTCCCCATTTTTTCCATTTCAATACCTCCCAAAAATGACACAACAATCAGTTTTATTTATTTTACCACAAAACTGAAAAAAGTACACCCTGATCCGCAAAGTATGCTATACTGTTTTTACCGTGGTAACATGGAATTTTACAGAAAAGACAGGACAAGTTTATGGCAGAAATTCAAATAAAAAAAGATACGACCATTTATCATAAGGATACCCCCGTCCGTGCAGTCGGTATATTGATCGAAGGGCAGGTTTCCATGAAGCTTGCACATGGTGAGATCACATTAGAAGCCGGCGATGGAATCGGATTTCTGGATCTGTTCCAGCTTTCGCATTCCTGCGACTATGTTGCATTGACTGACGTTGTTGTCGATTCCTATCCGTACCGCAGTGAAGAATCCTGCCGGCAGTTATTCGATCAGGATCCTGCCCTTGCACCCACCTTTATCTGGGCTGCTTTAAAACAGTTCTTCCATGTGGAGGAGCTCTATTCCATGACCAAATACCGCTGCAATGCTTTATATACCGCTTTAATGGAATTTTACCGGGATTACACCAGATTCAGCAAACAATATGCACTTCCGACCAAGCATCTGCCCGGTCTTGAAAATGTGCAGCCGCTGGAGCTTGGCAATACACCGTATGCCTTTTTATCCCGTTATTATAAGGATATGGAAAACATCTGTCTGAGTGAATCACTTGCACCCCTGTTTGAAAGACGCGGCTTTGTAATCGGTTTTCTGCTGCGTGTCAGCCAGGATCTGCATCTGTATCTGACAAGCTATGAGGAAATGTATGACTATATTTCCGAACTTTCCATCCTTTTGATCAATGAAGACCATCTGGACTTTGTCGATCTGTATACAACGATCCTTGTCACAGCCAGTCACCGCAGGCAGGATATTCTGCCGATCAATGCTGCCATCAGCCGTATGTTCATCCGTGCAAAAGGTGTCAGTTCCATTGACATGGCGCTTTACAAGGACCGGCTTTCCGAATACCAGGAGCTGACAAAAGCCCTGTCCCATATGCAGCAGATCAACGAAAACGATCAGGAAGCCCATGAAAAGCTGGTACTTTCCCAGCTGAAAAACGCTGCGCTCCAGATTCTCGGCTATGCACAGATGTCCGAAGAATTTTCCGCAGACTTTATGAAAGATCTGAATGCCTACAAAGCAGTGACCGATAAAAATGCCGCCTCCGATGAACTGAATCAGCTGCGCAGCAGACTCTGCACAGCATTTTACGAGCTGTATACCCAGGCATTTTTTATTTCCCGCACAAAAGACATTCCTGTCATTATGAAAATGTTCTTTTATTTCGGTTTTATTGACGAAGAACTGTGCGGACAGGAAAATGCCATTTATCTCTATGATCTCGGCTCTACCTACGGCAATCGGGAAGGCACGCAGGTCTATCCGTTCTACGATTATCTGGTGCTGATCTTAAACGGTGAAAAACAGCCACACAAAAATGAATTTGACCAGGATTATAATGCCTATCTGCAGACCATGCTGCGTGATAACTCCATCACACAGGCAGAATTTGATACACTTTCTTCTGACCAAAAACAAAAGGTACAGTTTGAGCTGCGGCAGTTACTGCCTGCAGGCGGTAAGGTCACCTATGGCAGACCTGCACTGTTCTGCCCGCTCCTTTCCGAACATGACTTCCTGCGCCCGGCAGAAAACTGCTGCCTGACCTTCCATGCGATCAAAGAAGCTCTGCAGAATGTACTTGCAGTTGATTTCAGTGCCTATTACAGAGATTATATTTACACCTCTCCGCTTCTTGCTACAACGCATGAGGTGCTGCAGCATGAAATCCTGCCTGACATTATCTTAATGCCGAATATCGGTACAAGAGGAATCCTCTGGCAGGAAATTGAAGGACATGACAGGCAGACACCTGCCAGTATGCTGCTTCCGGCGATCTGTCTGTCCGACATCCATCTGATGATGCTCCGCTTGACCGGTGAATTCCGCTGGGAAATGTGTAAACGTGTACAGGGCGCACGCTGGAACGATGTCACCGACCATTCCTTAACAAGTGAATTTTTTGATTATTTACAGTTTTACAAGAAAAACAGGGATCTTTCCGCTGATGCCAAGGAGAAATGCCATATGCAGCTCCAGAAGGCAAAGAACCGTTTCAAAGATGCCTTCATTTTAGATTATATGGCATGGGTTCTTTATGAATCCGCCGGTTCCCCGCGTCTGAACAAGGTTACGAGACAGATCCTGTCCCGCTACTGCCCGTTCCCGAAGGAATACCGTGAGAAGCTGAAAACAAACCCATTATATACCAGCTTATTTGAACGTTATGAAAACAATAAAAAGAAGGAACTGACACGTATGAATAGTGTAGCCTTCCGTGCACAGCGCAACAACCACGGTCAGACACCGGAACCGCTGCTTATGCAGATCGAATATTTAGAGAAGTAAAATAAGAGGAGTTTTATATTATGAAATATGTCTGGTTATTTATCAAAACCGTATTGCGGCTTGTTTTTAAACCGCTTTCCTTTGTGCCCGCCATTATCGTCATGTACTGTATTTTTAATTTTTCCTCCCAGAGTGGGGTTTCCTCCGCACAGCTCAGCTACAAGGTCACCCATAAGCTGGTAGAAACGGTCGATACGATCGCAGATCTGGAACTGACCGATGCACAGATCAATGTCTACACGGACAAATATCATTTTTATGTCCGTAAGCTGGCACACTTCAGTGAATATTTCCTGCTGGCTGTGACAGTCTCCTTCCCGCTTTATGTATATGGCATGCGTGGGATCTGGCTGATGGTGTTTGCAGGCGCCTTTTGTGTGGGCTTCGCCTGTCTCGACGAATACCACCAGTCCTTTATCGCCGGACGGACGCCGACGAAACGTGATGTCTACATAGACAGCTGTGGTGTCTTTTTAGGAATCATTCTTACGCGGATCGTGGGCTTTATCGGGCGCAAGACGATCTTTGCGCCGCTGGCGAAGAAGAGGTAGAAGCAAACAGGAAACGGCTGTAAGCGCAATCAGAAATTCAGATTTCCGATGCTTTTTGTTTCGGGTTTTGCCTAAAATAGGATTAGAAATGCATCGAAAAAGATTAGCCAAGATAGATTCGATGCCTTTTTCATTCAAATAATGAAAAGTGTATCGAATATGGAAGTACTTTGAGGTATATATGAATTATATTGATTTCTACACGACCCGATGCCATAACCGACATCGGGATCATGTAGAAAGATCTACCGTTCTTCGCGGAAGTAATTATTTCCAAGTGCTTCCGGCATATTACTGTTTCGTCTGTTGCGGATAGAACTGAGGACCAGTACAACCGCTGTGATCAGGAACGGAAGCATATCGTAAAACGCGATTGGGAACGGAAATACCGACTGCGGAATGTAATACTTCAGGATACGCAGGGCACCAAATACAAAGGATCCCCAGATTGCAAGAGTCGGTCTCCAGGAAGCGAAGATAACAAGTGCTACTGCGATCCAGCCAAGTCCGCCTACATTATCACTGATCCATACACCACCATTGATGATCATAGAACAATATGCCCCACCGATACCGCAGATCGCACCACCGGCTACAATATTGATATATTTCCATTTCGTCACCTGAATACCCGCTGCATCCGCTGCTGCAGGGTTCTGTCCGATCGCCTGTACATTCAGACCTGTTTTTGTCTTACCAAGATAAATACCGCAAAGAATCGCGATCAGGATACCAAGATAAACAAACGGATTATAAGAGAATAAGAGCGGTCCCACAACCGGAATATCGGAAAGCCCCGGAATATGGATGCTCCGCATCGCAGCTGTAATATGCTCCGGTAATTTCAAAGTACCGTCCGGTGATTTTGCGATCATCATAACACCGATGAAGTTGGCAAGTCCGATACCGAAGATCGTCAGTGTCAGACCCGTTACGTTCTGATTTGCCATAAACGTAACCGTCAACAATGCATAGATCAATGCGCTGAGTGCGCCTGCCAGAGCAGATGCCAAAATAGCAATGACAAAGCTGTCTGTCTGATAGCCTGCCATAAAGCCTGCGCAGGCACCGATCGACATCATGCCTTCCACACCCAGATTCAGATGTCCTGTTTTTTCGGAAAGGATTTCTCCTACCGTACCATATAATAAAGGAGTTCCGGCAAGTACTGCCGCTACCAAGAATTTAATTACCATATCCATTATTTGTCTCCTCCTTTACTTCTGCCTACAAATTTATAACGTACAAAGAATTCACAGCCCAAAATGAAGAATAAAATAATTCCCTGCAGTACATCCGCACAATCTGTGGAAAGTCCGAACGATGACTGTACAACACTACTTCCCTTCTCCAGTACTGCAAACAGGAAGGAAACGATCAGTATCACAAACGGATTCAGCTGTGACAGCCATGCAACAATGATCGCTGTAAATCCGACACCGCCTGCCACATTCATAGTCAGTGTGACATCGGAACCACTTGCCTGGATCATACCGCCCAGTCCGCAGATCGCACCACTTAAAAACATCGTCTTTAAAATGATCTTTTTGACATTCATACCAGCATATCTTGCTGTATCCTGACTGACACCGACAACACCGATCTCATAGCCGGACTTGCTGAACTTCAGGTATACAAACACCACAACAACGAGGATCAGTGCCACGATCCAGCCACACTGGATGCCTGCCACCTTATCCAGCGCCGCATTGGCATCAAATCTCTGGATCTTGGAGAAACCGTTTGCCGCAGGATCTCTCCATGGACCATCCTGCAGATAGGATACAAAATACATGGCAATGTAATTCAGCATCAGTGTAAACAAGGTTTCGTTTGTATTGAATTTTACTTTAAAGAACGCAGGGATCAGTCCCCAGAGACCGCCGCCCACAATACCTGCCACTGCCATCACCAGAAGCAGTACAACGTGATTCCAGTTACTGCAGTAAAGAGCGAAGAAGGAAGCACAGGTTGCCCCGAAAATCAGCTGTCCTTCTGCACCAATGTTCCAGAAACGCATCTTAAAAGCAAGCGTCACACCGAGGGAGCAGATCAGAAGCGGGATCATGATCTTGACTGTCGCCTGTACAGCCATGGCACTTCTGAATGCACCGGTAATGATCGTGCCATAGATCACAAAAGGGTTGTATCCGATACAGAGGATAAACACACCGCCCGCTACAAGAGATAATACAATTGCGGCAAGACGTAATAAAAGAATCTGTTTATTACCCATTTCCGCACGTTTCACGGTACGGAGCAATGGTTCTTTTGTCTTGTTATTCATTTGCGTCTCCTCCCTTCTCATTTTCCTGTTTCATTCCCACGGATGCTTTATTCTTATCTTCTGCCTTTTTTTCCTCAGAATCCTGCGCACTTTCATCCGTATCGCCGGTCATCAGCATACCGATCTGTTCCTTGGTCGCTGTTCTGGCATCTAAGATACCTGTGATCTTACCGTGGCACAGTACCATGATCCGGTCGGAAAGCTCTAGAAGCACATCCAGATCTTCTCCGATATACATGACTGCCACATTTTTCTTCTTCTGTTCATTCAAAAGATCATAGATCACATAAGAGGAATTGATATCCAGTCCTCGCACCGGATAAGCCGTGATCAGCAGATTCGGTTCTGATTCGATCTCACGTCCCAGAAGAACCTTCTGTACGTTACCTCCACTCATCATACGCACAGGCGTCTCAATACTTGGCGTTACAATACTCAGCTTCTCTACCAGCTTCGCCGCAAGCTCCTTTGCCGGTTTTCTTCTGACAAACGGCCCTTTGCCTGCTTTATAGCTCTTGAGCAGCATATTATCTGTCATACCCATCGTGGAAACAAGTCCCATACCAAGACGATCCTCCGGTACAAAGCTCATACTAATACCCAGATTAATGATCTCGGAAGGTGTCTTGCCGAGCAGATTTGTCTTTTTATAAAGGATCGCTCCTTCTTTTGCCTGCATCAGACCTGCGATCGTCTCGCAAAGCTCTTTCTGGCCACTGCCTGCCACACCTGCCACACCGAGGATCTCACCTTTTTTGATCTCAAAGGAAATATCATCCAGCCCCTTTGAGCCATCCGGCTTGTCAACCGAAAGATCTACGACCTTTAAGATCGTATCTACATGTTCAGGCTCCGGTCTGTCGATTTCCAGACTGACTTTTCTGCCGACCATTAACTCTGTCAGCGTCTGTTTATTACTTTTGGCTGTTTCTACCGTTTCAATACTCTTTCCTTTTCGCAGGATCGTCACACGGTCACTGATCTCCAGCACTTCCTGCAGCTTATGCGTAATGATAATGATCGCACAGCCTTTCTCCTTCATCTTCCGGAGGATTTCAAAAAGCCGTTCCGTTTCCTGCGGTGTCAGAACCGCTGTCGGCTCATCCAGAATCAAAATATCCGCACCTTTATATAAAACCTTTACGATCTCTACTGTCTGCTTCTCGCTGACACTCATTTCGTAGACACGTTTTTCCGGTTCAATTTCCAATCCAAATTTATCACAGATTTCCTTGATCTTCTGGCTCAGTTCCTTATCTGTGAGTCTCTTTCCCTTTGTTCCGATCACAATATTGTCCATTGCGCGGAACGACTCCACCAACTTAAAGTGCTGATGGATCATACCGATTCCGAGATGCATCGCATCTACCGGCGAATTGATCGCCACGGTCTGTCCGTTTACCAATATTTCCCCGCTGTCCGGATGATAAATACCGGAAAGCATATTCATCAGGGTTGTCTTTCCTGATCCGTTTTCTCCAAGCAGTGCCAGGATCTCACCCTTTTTTACCTTCAGATCGATCTGATCGTTTGCAACCACACTACCGAAGGTCTTCGTTATTTTTTTACATTCGATTGCATAATCTGCCATACTCAACCTCTTTGTACCTTATTGATTCTGGTTTCTTTCCACTTTCTGACTCGAAAATCCCGCTGTTTTACATGAAAGAGAACAGTTCGCTC
>ERZ859776.223-NODE-223-length-36225-cov-4.701438_pt1 | contig 36225 bp, 35 predicted proteins | sample MGYA00509987_ERZ859776 | MGnify/ENA primary metagenome ERZ859776 (study PRJEB30046, sample SAMN00715146) | human gut metagenome | study: EMG produced TPA metagenomics assembly of the A metagenome-wide association study of gut microbiota in type 2... | reverse complement strand
AACAGATTTTTCTGTTTACTAACTTTTTTGTTGCGTTAAGTTTTTCAATTAAAGGTTGCTTAGGGTTCTCACACCCCTATTATACGCACACGATATGTCCGATAAAAAGGATTTTTATAAATTTCTATAAAAAAATAGGAAACGCCTATAATAAGCAATCGATAGTGTAGACGACCGAGATTTATCGGTCACTTTCCCGGAGCGAGCGATCACAATGTTTTGATGAAATGTAATGGATTTGCTTGTCAAATCCATTATGTAGCCACCGAGCATCGGTGAAACCGATTTTACATGCTCGGTGGTTCCAGTGACGGGAGCCCGGGAAAATGTGACCCAGATAAATCGCAGGGTAGTCAAACGTGATTGCGATTATAGGTGTTTCCTGTTTTTATACTTATATATTATATTTTTTATAACAACTCTTACTGCTCTTTCGTCAGCAGCAGCATAATATCATTGGAACGTGCAATGAACTTCGTCATAGCTTCCGGTGAAAGCGGTGCATTCTGCAACACTGCCAGATCGTAAAGCTGTTCGCACATCAGCATGACATTCTCGCCATCCTTATGCTCCATGATATACTGTACCAGCGGATGATTGGCATTCAGGACAAGTGTTGCGCCATCCTCGGATCCAAATCCGGGCATCATGCCACCGCCGTACATCTTCATCATATCCTGCATACGTCTGGTTTCTTCGGAAATCGTAAGCATGGAAGCAACCTTCTTGTTTTTCAGCTTATCCAGCTTGACCGTCAGGTTTTCTCTCTTGAGAGCCTTCTTCATTGCCTTTCCGATCTCTTCTGCAGCATCATCCAGCTCCTTCTGTGCTTTCTTGGAAGTTTTAGCCTTGAAGGAATCTGTCAGGTCTGCATCGATTCTCTTGAATTTCACATTCGGATTCTTGCTTTCCAGCTGTGATACAAACGGCTGATCGATGCTGTGTGTCAAAATAACCGCATCCATCTTTGCCTGTTTGAACATATTGATGTACTGGCTCTGCTGCTGTTCATCCGTTACATAGTAGATGATCTTCTCCTTCGGTTCTTCATCCTCTGCTTTATCAGCATCTGCATCTACCACTTCAGCTTCTACCTGATTGCCATTCTCATCCGTTGCCTGCTCTTCTTCTCCGTCGATCGGCTTTGTCTCAAGGCATTCCGGTAATGTCTCATAATTGCCGTCCAGATTCTTGAACAGGATATAATCGTTCATCTTTTCACAGAACTTGTCATCCTTCAAGCAGCCGAATTTAATGAATGGGCTGATATCGTCCCAGTATTTCTCGTACTCTTCTTTATCGGTCTTGCACATACCGGAAAGCTTGTCTGCCACCTTCTTGGCAATGTACTCTGAGATCTTCTTGACAAATCCATCATTCTGCAGTGCGGAACGGGATACGTTCAGCGGCAGATCCGGGCAGTCAATCACACCTTTTAAGAGCATCAAAAATTCCGGAATGACTTCCTTGATATTGTCTGCGATAAATACCTGATTGTTATACAGCTTGATCGTTCCCTCGATGGATTCATATTCCATATTGATCTTCGGGAAGTATAAAATACCTTTCAGGTTAAACGGATAATCCATGTTCAGATGGATCCAGAACAGCGGCTCCTTATAATCCATAAATACCTTGCGGTAGAAATCAATGTACTCTTCCTTTGTGCATTCATTTGGATGCTTTGTCCAAAGCGGATGCGTATCATTCATCAGTTCCGGACGTTTCCTGATACGGAGCTTTTTGACCTTTTCTGTCTTTTCAGGCTCGCCGTCCTTTGCCGGTGTCTTTACTTCATCTTCAAATTCTTCTACAACCTCATCGCTGTCCAGCTTTTCTTCCGGTTTGATGATCTGTACTTCTGTTTCTTCTGCCTTGCTGACATAAATTTCTGTTGGCATAAAGGAACAATATTTCTTTATGACTTCTTTTGCCTTGTATTCATTACAAAATTCCAGACAGTCCTCATTCAGATACAGTGTGATCTTTGTACCGACCTGATCCCAGTCGCCATCTTCCATATCGAATTCGCTGCCACCGTCACATTCCCAGTGAACCGGCTTTGCGTCTTTCTTATAAGACAGTGTATCGATCGTTACCTTATCGGATACCATAAATGCGGAATAGAAACCAAGTCCGAAGTGACCGATGATCTGATCCTCATTTGTCTTGTCCTTATACTTTTCTATGAAATCTGTCGCGCCGGAAAAAGCGATCTGGTTGATGTATTCATCTACCTCTTCCTCTGTCATACCAAGACCGTTATCAATGATCTGGATCGTTTTTTCCTTTGGATCGAGTACAACCTTGATCTGGTCCTTATATCCTTCCGGAAGCTCGTACTCTCCCATCATTTCCAGCTTTTTCAGTTTTGTGATCGCATCACAACCGTTTGAGATAAGTTCACGATAAAAAATATCATGATCGGAATAAAGCCATTTCTTAATAATAGGAAAAATATTATCACTGTTGATAGACAGTGAACCATGTGTCTGTGCCATAACTATCACATTCCTTTCTTACTTCAGTTTTCCCTGTTATCCAGTGTAGTCCTCCCACATTTAAAAGTCAAGGAAAAATTAGCACTCATTTAAAATGAGTGCTAATAATTTGCTGTACTATTGAATTTACGGGCATTTGCGCATTTCTAAAACTTTTATAAACTGCCCAGTTTTTCATTATAAACATCAAAAAATGTCTTTGTCGTCACTGCCTCATCATGGATAAAGGAAATCTCTTTCCAAAGCTTTTCATTCAGATTCCGGATCTGTGTCTGCAAAAATTCATCATAGATCTGTGAAAAAGCTTCTTCCTTCCTCTTTTCCATGATCTTCTGCTTATTGGCATCTGTCTGCTCTCTGTCAAGCGTCGAGATACATTTCAGGATATAATATCCGTCATCCGTTTCGATCAGGGAACTGACTTCTCCGTTGCCCAGATCAAATGCTGCATCTTCGAGTGCCTTGGGCTTTTCTCCTTTTCCAAAAGAAACCGTGATCGAGCTTTCTTCGTTATAGGTCTGCGCCAGTGTATCAAAATCTTCCCCGCTCTGCAGCTTACGCAGTATATTTTCCGCACGCTGCTTTGCGAGCGCCTTACTTGCATCCGTGTAAGGCGTTCTGTTGCCGTCGCCATCCTGCGAATAGGTCTTGATCATGATCTGCTCCAGCGTCACAGTCCTTGCTTCATCATCACTGATCTCCGGATTTGTATCCTGAATGATCAGGTCATAGATCTTATTGGCAAGTGCATACTCCCGGTACATATCCTCTGTTTTTTTCTCAGTCAGCCCCAGCTTTTCCACTTCTGTATCATTCAGGGAAGAGAAATATGTCTCTGCCGCGGAGAGTACCGCCGCATTTTCTTCCTCGGAAAGCGTTACCTGCCTGCTCTCTGCTAAAAGGTTCATCGTCTTGATCTGCGCCAGTCGCGCCAGCACCACATTTTTGACCTTATCCTCCAGCGTCTCACCGTTTATGCTGCGGCTCCAGATCTGATCGCCGTATACTGCCTCATACTGATTCTGCATATTCGTCAGATATACCATGATCTCTGACCGGTCACAGCTGCTGCTTCCGATCTTAAAAACTTCATTTTCGGAAAAGCCCGTTGTCAGTACGATCTTTGTCTTGCCGTCTTCCTGCTTCCCACAGGCAGTCAGCAAAAACATAACCGCCATTACAAGTAAAATCCACAGTTTTCTCCATTGATTGCTTTTTTGCATATTAATTTTCATCCATCTTGCGCAGAATGCTTCTTGCCACGCTGATACCGTTTGCGGAAGCCTGCTGCAGACCACGTGTTACACCTGCGCCGTCTCCGATGGCACGAAGTCCTGCCACACTTGTTTCAAAATCTTTATTGACAACTACCTTGTTGGAGTAGAATTTTACTTCTACGCCGTACAGCAGTGTTTCATCTGCTGCAATACCCGGTGTTACCTTATCCAGTGCCAGGATCATTTCCTCGATATCCACCATGATACGATGAGGGAATACAAGAGAAAGATCGCCCGGAACCGCATCCTTTAAAGTAGGCATTACATTACGCCTGCAGAGACGTTCTTCCGTTGTTCTTCTGCCACGTCTGAAGTCACCGAAGGTCTGTACTAAAATCTTACCGCCGCACAGCATATTGGAAAGCTGCGCGATATGCTTACCGTATTCGATCGGTGTCTTAAATGGCTTTGTAAAATTCTTGGATACCAGGATCGCAAAGTTTGTATTGTTTGTCTTATATTCTTTTGACTTATAAGCATGACCGTTTACAACGGCAAGTCCGTTTTCATAGTATTCTGTTGCAACCTCGCCGGAAGGATTGGTACAGAACGTACGAACCTTATCATCAAAAGTAGGCGTATGGTAGATCAGTTTTGCCTCATACAGGTTCTCGTTTAAGAACTGCATAACCTCATCACGCACCTCAACGCGGACACCGATATCAACCGTACCCGGTGTTGTCTCAATACCGACCTCTTCACATTTATCCTTAAACCAGTCAGCGCCTTCTCTGCCGACTGCAGATACGATCTCGTCTGCCTGATAAGTCTCTCCCTTATCTGTTGTCACGCCGACAGCTCTGCCCTCTTCCACAATGATCTTTTCCACCATCGTATTGAATAACAGCTCTACACCACATTCCTCTAAATGCTTCTGCAGCTTACCGTAGATCTTGTAGCCTTCTTCCGTTCCCAGATGTCGGATCGGACATTCTACCAGTTTCAGATTGGCATTGATCGCTTTCCGGCGGATCTCACGGATTTCCTTTTCCTTGTCAAGACCATATACATTTTTATCAGCACCGAATTTCAGATAAATATCATCTGATTCATGGATCAGCTTAACTGTCTCATCATAGCCTAAAATCTCAGGCAGATTACCACCTACATCAGGAGAAAGGGAAAGCTTACCGTCTGAGAAAGCACCTGCTCCCGCAAAGCCTGTTGTAATAGAGCATGGCTTACAGCCTACACACTGCTTCGTCACACGCTTCGGACATGTTCTTTTTTCAATGCTGCGTCCTTTTTCTATCATCAAAACCTTTAAATCCGGTTTCTTTTCCATCAGTTCATAGGCACAGAAAATACCACCCGGTCCTGCACCGATAATAATTACATCATACTTTTTTGCCATATTCATCTCTCCATTCATTCTGTTTTATTCCTAACCCCCGGACTTCTATTTTACTGTATTTTCCATGGAATGACAATAGATATCGCTCCATCCGCACAGTAAAACAACTACTTAAGACGGATCTTAAGTAGTTGTCCTATGTAGCAGGGGAAGAGGGAATCGAACCCCCGTTAACGGTTTTGGAGACCGCCGCACTACCGCTGTACTATTCCCCTATATGTAGTTTCTTTTCGGCGGTCTGTTTCAACCGCCGAAAATGATTATACCATACTACCAATTCAAAATGCAAGCATATTTTTGCAAAACTTCACACAACTTCGTATAAACCTTTACACAAGCGCAAGGACTCTGTCTATTGCCAGCAGATAGCCTGCAAATCCCTTACCGTAAATCTGATCATCACATGCCGGTTTTGTCACAGATACTGCCCGGAATCCTTCTCTTTTGGTAATGTCCGAAATGTGGATCTCCACCTTAGGCATCGTTGTGATCGACTGCAGTGCATCATGGATCGCATAGCTGTAGTGGGTAAACGCGCCCGGATTGATCACGATGCCCTGTGTACCGTCGCTGTACGCAGCCTGGATCCTGTCTATGATCGCACCTTCATGATTGCTCTGGAATACCTCGATCTCACAATTTACTTCTTCTGCCTTCTTCCGGATCATGGCAACGAGATCTGCATAGGTTTCCGTTCCGTATACTTCCGGTTCTCTGATACCAAGAAAGTTCAGATTCGGTCCGTTAATGACTAATAGTTTCATCTGTTTTCTCCTTTATCTCTTTTATGATCTGTTCAAAGCTCTTATCATCCACATCCACGACATAAGCCGCTGCTTCTTCATAAACCGGTGCACGCTGCAAAAGCATCCGGCTGATCTTCTCCTTTGGATCCGCGCACTGCAGAAGAGGTCTTGTCGTATCGGTTTTCAGTCTTTCGTAAATCGTCTCCGGCTTTGCCCGCAGATATATCACGGTTCCAAGCTTCTTTAAAAGCTCTCTGTTTTGGCTGCGCAGCACAAGTCCGCCGCCGACCGCGATCACATGCTCCTGTTTCTGTGCAAACAGGCTTTTGATGCATGCTGTTTCCATTTCCCGGAATGCTTCCTCTCCCTGCTCACTGAAGATCGTACTGATCGTTTTTTTCTCCTTTGTTTCGATCAGCTTGTCCGTATCCACATACGGCTTTCTGACAGCATAGGATAGCTTTTTCCCGATCGTACTCTTTCCACATCCCATATAGCCGATCAAAATAATATTACTCATGGATTCCCATCTCTTCCTTCATCTTTTGTAAAATGTGGGCAGCGGTTTCTTCCGATACCTCACATTTATTCCACAGCTCATAGGCAATAATGCCCTGATATAACAGCATTTTCAGACCGTTCATCGTCTTCCCGCCATGTGCTTTTACCTTCTTCATGAACATTGTCTCATATGGCCTGTAAATAAGATCCACACCCGTATGGATCTTCTCATACAGTGCATCCTCCTGCACGATCACATCATCCACATTCGGATACAGCCCGACGCTTGTACACTGGATCGCCAGATAGCTTCCGGTAAGCTGCAAAAGCTCTTCTTTGGAGATCACCCGGATACAGCTTCTGCCAAATGCAGTCTCTGCTTCTTTTGCCACGCGCTCTGCTTTCTCCACGGTTCTGTTATACAAAAGGATCTCCTTTGCGCCCTCGCTCATGCAGAGAAATGCCACTGCTCTCGCTGCACCGCCTGCGCCAAGCAGAAGAACACTCTGCTCCTTCACTGTGATCCCTTCTGACCGCATGGCACGCAGAAGTCCCGGCATATCGGTATTATAGCCCTTAAAGCCGCCCTCCTGTCTGACCAGTGTATTGACTGCACCGATCTTTTCCGCCAACGGATCGATATCCACCAGATAAGGAATGACAGCACTTTTATGCGGCACGGTCACATTCAGTCCCGTAAGAGACAGGGCATACGCCCCTTCCACTGCCTTCCCGACTTGTTCCGCTTCTACCCGCAGCGGTACATACACAAGATCATCGCCGCGCGTCTGTGCCAGTGTATTATGGATCACCGGCGATAATGTATGGGCGACTGGATCCCCGATCAGCCCACAAGTCTTAGTTTTTCCGTCTATCTGCATCCGTTTTCTTCCTTTCGTACCTTCTTCTGATAAAAATACAGGATCGGTTTTTCCAGATATCGTTTTAATACGATCTGTATTTCTTCCTTTTTATCGATCGGCTTTACCAAAATGGAATAAATCCCGGCTTTCTTGGCGCCCCAGATATCCGTAAAGATCTGATCACCGATAAAGACTGTATTTTTGCGGTTGCTGCCCATTCTGACCATGGCAGCCTCATAATTTTTCGGATTTGGTTTCCCTGCTTTATAAATATAGCTGACGTGCACCTGATCGTTAAAGCTCTTGACACGCGGCTCCTTGTTATTGGAAAGGAGCATAATGGAAAAGCCGAGCCCTTTCAGCCTTTCAATCAGTGCCATACTTCTCTCATCTGCCGGTGCGCCGTGGCATACAAGCGTATTGTCAATATCATATATGATCGCTTCATAGCCCTGCATCCGCAATTTTTCATAATCAATGGAATAGGCGGAATCCTGATAGGAATCCGGGTAAAAACATTGCAACATAATTTCTCCCTAAAAAAGACACCCTTGAAAGGTGTCTTTTATTTACATTTGCATTTATTTTTGGATCACGGTGCCATCGACGTCCGAAAGCAGTACATCCTTCGGTTTTACAAAATACTGATACTGCTCTAAAACCTTATCCTTCTGCATATCGGAAATCGCACTCATCATGTCCAGATTTTCAAGGCTTGCATCCTTACCGATGTAGTCATATGTATCATTCTTACAAAATGTCAGCGAAATATTTTCCAGATCCGCGCTGCGGCTCCTTGTGTCCTCCTGCTGTCTGTATTCCTGCTGCAGTGTGGAGATGTCTTCCTGCGCAGCCTGCAGCTGCTGTTTGTCCTGCTGCCTGACTTCATCGACAGAAACCTGTTTGATCTCGGATCTGTAATTCTGATAATAACTGCCGTATTGATAAGCACTGTCAATCGTCATCTGTCCACACCTGCCTTTCTTTCCCATACACATATGAGAGTTCTTCTACCTTATATATCGGCATAAACGGCTGTATATTTAGCCTATTTCAGCACCTTTTTCAGCTCATCCATAAAGGTATTGATGTCTTTAAATTCGCGGTAAACAGAAGCGAAACGCACATAAGCAACTGCCTCTAAATTTTTCAGCTTATCCATGACCAGTTCTCCGATCACAGCACTTGGCACTTCCTTTTCCTCACGATTGAAGATCTCTGTTTCCACTTCATCAACAAGTTGAGTGATCTGAGCCGCACTGATCGGTCTTTTATGACAGGCACGCAAAACTCCTGCCTCGATCTTGGAACGATCATAAGTCTCTCTGTTATTGTCCTTTTTAATGATGATCAGTGGGATCGTTTCTACCTTTTCATAGGTTGTAAAGCGTTTCTCACACTCATCACAGACTCTTCTTCTGCGAATGGAATTATTTTCATCCGCCGGTCTTGAATCGATAACTCTTGTATTTTCGTGTCCGCAAAATGGGCATTTCATAAGCTGTCTCCCCCTTTTCTTTCAGTATACTGGCATAAAAATATTATGTCAACCTATTTGTTACAGATCCACCAGAATAATGTCGGATCCGATCTGCTTGATCTTGGAATATGGAACAGTCGTCTCTTCTCCGCAGCATAAAAAACCGAGAAGCCCGCTGTGTTCTCTTACGATCAGCTTACAGATACAGCCGGAGCACGCATCAAACTCCATATCATATACGTTGCCCAGCTTCCTGCAATCACGTACGCTGATCACTTCTTTCTCACAAAATTCACAAAACTGCACAGGCATTCCTCTTTTACTCTTTCCTATAGCCTATGCTTTTTTATTGTTTCCGTGCATCTATCCCTTTGGGGATCAGCCGCGGGGATGCGCCTTGGCATATACCTCGCGGATCCGGTTATGATTCATATTGGCATAGATCTGCGTTGTGGAAATATCAGAATGTCCCAGCATTTCCTGTACACTTTTTAAATCTGCGCCGTTTTCTACCAGATGGGCTGCAAAGGAATGACGGAGTGTATGCGGTGTAATATCGGCTGTAATGCCTGCTTTCTTGGCATAAAACTTGATCAGCTTCCAGAAGCCCTGTCTGCTCATCGGCTTTCCGGAGCAGTTTGCAAACAGGATCTCTGAGGACTTGTCCTCAACCATCTCGGCTCTGACACCGCCCAGATAGCGCTCCAAAGCATCATGCGCCTGTGTTCCGAATGGGATCATGCGTTCCTTATGCGGATCACGGCACATAATAAAATGCATCGGCAGATTCACATCGGAAACCTTTAAAGAGATCAGCTCCGTCACACGGATGCCTGTTGCATACAAAAGCTCCAGCATCGCTTTATCCCGGATTTCCTTCGGACTGTCGCCATTCGCCTGCTCAAGAAGCGCCGACACTTCCCCCATAGTCAGGATCTCAGGCATTTTTTTCTCTATTTTGGGCGCTTTTAAACAAAGTGCTGCATCATTCTGGATTTTTCCCTCAGAAAACAGGTACAAAAAGAAAGCCTTGATAGAAGCAATATTTCTGGAAACGGTTGCAGCTGCAAGCTTCTGTTCCTCCAGTACATGGATATATGCCTTCAGATCCTGTTCCTTCACTGCTGATGCACTGTCAATCCCTCTTTCCTGCATAAAGTGGCATACTTTTAAGAGATCCCTTTTATAAGACATCTCTGTGTTGTTTGAAGTATGCTTTACATTATGTAAATACGAAATATACTCCTGAACTTCCCTCTCCATAAGAAATGTAACCCTTCCTATATACATAGTTATGTAATCTTAAGCCTGTTAAATTTCATTATAATTGCAAATTCCGAGAAAAGCAAACACTATTTTATGCGTCATTTTAGTGAAAATCCGCGAAAAATAGGCAAATCGCAACATGTGGATTTTTGTATTTTACAAGCCTACCACATCTAGTAAAAATTGTTCTAAAAGATTTTTAAAACCGTTTTGACAAGCATCGGATTTACATAACATTCTGCCAGGATTCCAATTATGGTTACCCCGAGCATCAAAAAAATCTGTTTGAGCCTATTTTTCTTTTTTTCTTCCATATGATATCCCGGCATTCTGTCGCTTTTCTGCCCGCCCCGGACTGCCAGCAGGCTGATTCCCATACTGACCGCCGGAATATAAAACAGATCCTGCGGCAGACAAAAGCTCAGGCTCAGCAAAATTCCTTTCCAGCCATATCGCAGGATCATGACAGACAGCATACCACCAATACTCATTCCAAAATACATCACAATACCGGCAAGAAGCAGCTGACCTGCGGCTGTCATACCGATCAACACAATACCGATCCCCAGCAGGCCTCTTTTTTTCAGCAGATATAAAAAATATTCCCGATACCCGATTTCCAGAAAAGAAATCTGCATCAGACTCTGGATGCCCAAGAAATCTGTTTCCCGGCAGCCGATCATATAAATATATAAAACGCCCAGTACAAAGCCTGCCAAAAACAGTATGACCTGTTTCTGCACCTTTCCGATGTTCAATACCAGACACCCCTCCCTTGCCATGCAGGTTATTATCCAAAAGCTTGTTCCTGCTTTCATGGATTCTATGCATTATATGCAGAGAGCAAAAAAAATAGAAACAGAAGCCTGTTCTTCTGTTTCTATTTTGCATTATGCCTGATATTTTACTTTATATGCCAGCAGGGATGAGATTGTCTTGGCATCCTGCATCTTTCCGCTGTAGACCATTTCCAGCAGTTCGTCGATCGTAAACGCCTCCACATCAATAAATTCATCTTCATCCAAATGCTGATGACTTGGCTTTAAATCCTTTGCCACAAATACATCGATCCGTTCATTACAAAAAGCTACCGTTGTCCGAAGTGAGATCAGGAACTCCAGATTTTCCTTTTCTGTTTTGTAACCGGTCTCCTCTTCCAGTTCTCTTGCTGCGCAGTCTATATACGGCTCATCCACACTGTCTCTGCCACCTGCAGGGATTTCCAGTGTTTCCCGGTCCAGTGCATTTCTGTACTGGTGTACCATCAGGATCCTGCCGTCCGCAGTCACGGGAACAACCGCCGCCGCTCCTTTGTGTCCGATAAAATCCCACTTTGCCACATTACCGTTTGGGATCGCAACCGTATCCTCATACAGATCTATAATTTTTCCTTTATGAACCAGTTTTCTGTCCAGTCTTTTATAGATATCCATCTTGATTCCTACTTTTCTTCCAGTAATTTTTCAACACTGACCAGTTTCACGCAAAGCGCGAACAGTTTTGCTGCCAGCTTCATTTCGTCTACTGTCGGGAAAGACGGTGCAATACGGATATTACTGTCTTCCGGATCCTTCTTATATGGATAAGTAGCACCTGCACCTGTCAGTGTCACACCTGCATCCTTACACATAGCAGCCACTTTCTTTGCACAGCCCGGTAATGTGTAGAAGGAAATGAAATAACCACCCTTCGGATCTGTCCATCTACCGATCTCCAGTCCGCCAAGCTCTGCTTCCAGTACTTCATGTACCGCTTCAAATTTCGGGCGGAGGCTGTCTGCCATTTTTACCATATGTGCCTTCATGCCCTCAATATCGCCGAAATATTTTACATGTCTGAGCTGATTGATCTTATCATAACCGATCGTCTGGATCGTCATTGTCTTTTTAAACCATTCACGGTTTTTCTCGGATGTTGCAACTGCTGCAACGCCGGAGCCTGAGAAGGTTACCTTGGAAGTTGAGCAGAACTCAAATACCATATCAGGATGTCCTGCCTTTTCACACTCCTCAATGATATCCAGAATTTCCACAGGCTGATCCGGATATAAGTGATGCATTGCATATGCATTATCCCAGTAAATACGGAAGTCCTCCGCAGCCGGTTTCAGCGCAGCAAAGCGTCTGACAACCTCATCCGAATAGCAGACACCTTCCGGATTAGAGTATTTCGGTACACACCAGATACCCTTTACGCTGCTGTCGTTTTCTACATATTTTTCTACCAGATCCATATCCGGTCCATCCTCGTGCATCGGGATATTGACCATTTCAATGCCAAACTGCTCTGTGATCGCAAAATGTCTGTCATATCCAGGAACCGGGCAGAGAAACTTCACATGCTCCTGCTTGCACCATGGTTTGCCGCCACATACACCAAATGCATAAGAACGTGCAACTGTATCATACATAATCGGAAGACTCGCATTACCACACACGATCATATTCTCGCTCTTTGTGCCTACCATACCTGCCATAAGTCTTTTTGCTTCCGGAATACCATCCAGAACACCATAGTTGCGGCAGTCTGTACCATCCTCGGAAACTAGCTCAGAAGAAGAATTCAGAACATCCATAATCCCCATGGAAAATCCCAACTGTTCAGGAGACGGTTTTCCTCTTGCCATGTTCAGGCTCAGTCCTTTACTCTTCGCATCTGCGTACTCTTTATTCAGAGCACCCTGTAATTCCAATAACTCATCACGACTTAATTCTTTGTACGATTTCATAGTGATAAAGCTCCTTCCTTTGAATCCATGCATAATTGTATACAATTTCGTCTACGGTTATTCATTCTACTACAGATCCACTCGTATGACAAGAATAATTTCTCAAAAAAGCAAAAAAATTACCAAAACTTCATATTAAGTTTTGGTAATTTTGTCTTTTAATCTTCAATATCTTCGTTTGCTGCCACCGCAGATACAACCGAGCTGACAACAGCAACGATCACTGCAATAATAATGACCAGTAAACCACCTGCTAATAGGATAAACATCGTATCACTCCATATCAATCAAATTTATTGCTTACGCTGTTTGTAGTATACCACAGCTTTGTCCAAATGAAAAGACTTAGATCCGAAACTTATGGAACAAAGAATGTGCCTTGGCACATTCTTGCGCCTGCGGCGGTCGCTTGCGACATCTACATTGTACGCCGCAGTGCGCATCCCCGCGGAGCGTTTTTGTGTAATGGGAACGAAGTTTCCTATTACACAAAAAAGACAGCCGATTTTTCAATCGACTGCCTTCCATTTTCATTTGTTATTTCGCATAATCTGTTACTTTTAATATTTTTATATATGAAAGTATTGATTTTATTATCTTTTTATCGCTTGCCCATATTTTATTTTTGCACCAGTATATTTTTAATTACTTTATTCATTTTTTCAATCTCATCTCGTAATTGTTCGTCCGTAACATGAACATACAAATCCTTAGTAATTTGTAGCGATGAATAACCCAATATTTTTTATAAAGTTTTAGGTTAAACACCTTTTTCAATACATTTGGTGGCAAATACATACCTAAGCGAATGCATGTAACAATGTTCAAACTCTTTATATTGACCATCAACACTGTTAATTATTCTACAGAAATAGTTGGCCGTAGAGTTCGTCCACATCTCTTCAGGGAGCCAAAATCTACAAACCTCGTTGTATATGAACATAAATCAGCAGAGGGAGCACAAAAACTTCTTGGGCATAATTATGTATTCACAACTAAGAGCCATTGTATCATAAAATCAGATAAGGATGACGAGTCTGACAAAGCATTTATCTAACTCGAAACTCCAATTTTTTAAAAATATTATAAAACACGGAAAATTTATTTTCAAGATTTCTTCGATCTAAAAAAATTATAGCAATCTTTAATTTTAATCTTTACTATATAAAATATATATAATATATATTCAAATATAACAAATATCACATCAATTACAGCAATAGTTAAAGATACTTCTTTTATTATGCCATTCTTAAATGTATATACAATTACTGAACAATATAAAATTATAATTTCCAATAATAATCTAATCATAAATTTTTCAGTTTTATTTGCATATGTATATATTTGAATAACGTTTGGTTCTAAATATCCAAGCTTTCTACGAAGATATGTATTTTTGTTGCATATATTATTTACAAAATTAATATATGAATTTTTATCTTTATTCTTACATAACAAATCAAATAATTTTATGGTGGAAATATCAGCATATTTATTATATTTATCTAAATACGGTTTAATTTTCCTGATAGTTGTATCTAAATCATTTATATTATCTTTATATTTTCCATATATTATTTTATAAATCGGATAATAAATTCTATTATACGCAATCTCCATCTTATCCAATGGAACATTTTTATTATAACTATATCTCGTTATAAAAAAAGTACATATTCCTGTTATAATAGCAGGAAGAATTTCTTTTAATATTTCAACTAATAGATCCATAGCAGCCTCTTAAAGTAAAGTTTTGCTATATAATACCACATTTCAACATTTTCCGTCAAAATATTCTAATAATAAAGGCAAGTATATATCCTCATTATTCTTCTGTTTTAGCACTTCCGATGATTAATAATTACGCAAGGCACAATAAAAAGCTCAGACATATAGCATTAGTTTTTATTCAACGAAATATTGTATTGGATCAGAAAAATTGTTATCACACCAATATTTCTAAAAAGAATAACACAGCGCAAATAACGATCTCCATAATAATCCAAAGATTTACCTTTTTGAATAAGCCCACATATTTTTGCGTCTCATTATACGTCTTGATTGCAACATCTATATAAGATACAGTTACTGATCAATTCATAAAATACATCTTAATGGTACCTCTTTTATGTTATGTGAATATAATAAAAGAACAGCAATTTTTCACCCTCTGCTATTCTTTCTAGTGGTTTGTACATAAGTTCTTATATTCTTCATTATAATTTTTTCTCCTAAGATTCAATATTATAAATGTTACCATTCTCAAAAGTGGATATTAAGCATTTTAATTATGGCATGAGTAATGAATTATTATACTCTTCTCCCAATTTACATATTTGATAACCGATAATTGGAAATTCATTTGTTTCACCATACTTTGTTCCTTCATATATTAGAGTTCCACAATAATATTCGTTACCATAACCTATTCGATTCTTACTTGATTGCGCATTTATTGAAATAGGATTATCAAAAAATATAATATCTTCTTCATTATTATATTGTTTTGTAATATTATTTTCAAAGTGATTGAAAAACAATTCTATAAAATCTAGTACAGGCGCACTTAATTTAGGGATATTCGTTCTGTCTATGTTCGTCAAATTTGTTTTATAATCTGTATATTTTTCAAGTGTATTAAAATATGAACCATATATCTTTTTAAATTCGGTCATTGTAATATTTGTTTTGACTATTTCCTTTCCTATTGGGATCTTATTACTGATAATAAAATATATGTTATAAATTACTTTATTGTAAAAGATATTGAAGCCATTGGATATAATAAAATATTGTTCTTTTGATTTAATATAATTGTCTAAAACATTTACTGTACTAATATCTATTATTGTTGATTCAAACATATTTTTTCTCCTTGTAATTAAAGTTTTGACTTAAATTATATTATATACACATCTACTATTCTGAAACTGAGTCAATGAGTTTCTGAGCGGTTTTATTATAATTATTATAATCATTCAAATTATACTTGCTATCTAAATAATTATAATATTGTTCATAGGTATCATAATTTGTTTGTGATTTAGTGTATTCGTCTAAGTATTCTATTTTATTTGCTTGAAAGGAATATAGACATGCTCTGCAATCATATAAATTTTTAATTTGTCCTCCAATATATTCGCGATCACCTATAGTAATAATTGATACATTTTTTAACATATTTAATTTATTGCTAATATTATTTTCAGACTCTATCATGGAATCAACATATTTCTCTATACTTTATTTTTGTTCTATAGTCTTCTTTTCTTGATTAGATGAATAAAATGCAAAACCGATTCCTATAATAAGCAGAATACCAAGACATGATAAATAAATTTTATATTTTTTAAATAACTTCTCCATAATATATAAAAACTCCTTTTCATTTAATAATACCCTTATTTTTTAATAATGACAAGTCATCAAATAACTTGTAAAAATTTATAGTATGACGTTCAAAACATATGACAGCGATATTGATGCTATTATAAATAAATTAGGATTTGTACTCAGATTGATTTAGTTAATGGAAAATATGATGAACAAATTGAGAAATTAAATAAACCTGCTAAGAAAAAGCTAGTAATTATGTTGTGGAAAATTATAGTGATATTAAAACGGATCAAAAATATGTATCTGAAAAATTTAACGTAAATAAATCACCATGATTTAAAGGCCGTTAGAGCAAGCAATTGAAAAACAAATATCTGAACTAATAGAAGCATTATCAGAAACAGATTATATTTTCATTAAATGCGCTGAAGCTAATATGGTTAGCAACTCATTAACTGAATATAATTTTGAAAAATTACATCAGGATAGATCGAGTATTCATGAAGACATTTACAATTTAGAAACAGAACTTGAAATTTTATAGTTCCTATTTTTTACATTTTTAAAGATATTTCATTTTTGAAGTTTTCAATAATCAAATATCTTTAAAATAAAGTTTTGTTCTTTTGCACCAATTATTAAAATCTGAACCAATTTGACACCAATACAATAATTCCATATATTGTAGTGAATTATAAAACAAAATAGGAAAATAAAACAAAAATGGAAAGTATTGAGATTGTAATATTTTCAATACTTTCCACGTTTTTTGTCTTGTTTTTAATACACGTTAGAATTATTTCGCATAATCTGTTACACGAGACTCTCTGATCACATTTACCTTGATCTGACCCGGATACTCAAGCTCTTCTTCAATCTGCTTTGAAATATTCCTTGCCAGAAGTACCATATCTGTATCAGATACCTGTTCCGGAACTACCATTACACGAATCTCTCTACCTGCCTGAATAGCAAAAGATTTGTCTACACCTTTGAAATTGTTGGTTATTTCTTCTAATTGTTTTAATCTGGTCGTATACGTCTCCAAAGTCTCTCTACGTGCCCCAGGTCTTGCTGCGGATATCGTATCAGCTGCCTGAACGATACAAGCAATCAAGGACTGTGGTTCTACATCACCATGATGAGACTCAACAGCATTAATAACAATCGGAGACTCTTTGTATTTTCTACATAATTCTGCACCCAGCTGGATATGAGAGCCTTCTCTTTCATGATCGACTGCTTTACCAATATCATGCAGAAGACCTGCTCTCTTTGCCATGCGGATATCTAAGCCCATCTCAGCCGCAAGCAGTCCTGATAACTGTGCTACTTCGATAGAATGTTTTAAGGCATTCTGACCATAACTGGTTCTGAACTTCATCTTTCCAAGTAATCTGACAAGCTCCGGATGAATACCATGCACACCGACTTCCAGCGTAGCGGATTCACCTTCTTCTTTGATCATTACTTCGACTTCTTTCTGTGCCTTTTCAACCATTTCCTCAATTCTGGCCGGATGGATTCTACCATCAACGATCAGCTTTTCAAGGGCAATCCTTGCGACTTCACGTCTGATTGGATCAAAGCCGGATAATACAACAGCTTCCGGTGTGTCATCGATGATCAGATCAACGCCTGTTAATGTCTCGAGGGTTCTGATATTTCTACCCTCACGACCTATGATACGTCCTTTCATTTCATCGCTTGGCAACTGTACGACTGATACAGTTGTCTCTGATACATGATCTGCAGCGCATTTCTGGATCGCATTTACCACGTACTCCTTAGCCTTTTTATCAGCTTCTTCCTTGGCTCTGCTCTCCATTTCTTTGATCATGACAGCAGTTTCATGTTTCACTTCATCTTCAACAATTTTCAACAAATATTCTTTTGCCTGTTCAGAGGTCAATCCTGAGATTCGTTCCAGTTCCCGTACTCTTTGCTCGTTTAAGCTGGCAATTTCTTTTTTCTGCTTTGCCAGTTCCTCTTCTCTCGCGATAATGCTTGCTTCCTTCTTCTCGATCGCATCGGATTTCTTATCGATGTTCTCTTCCTTCTGTTGGATGCGGCGTTCATAACGCTGTACCTCAGCTCTGCGGTCTTTGATCTCTTTGTCCAGCTCGTTCTTTGTACGGATGGACTCTTCCTTAACCTCCAGAAGACTTTCACGCTTCTTGGCTTCCGCAGTCTTTAATGCATCATCAATGATCTGACGTGCCTTATCGTCTGCATTTCCAAGCTTGCTCTCTACGTCCTTCTGGTATTTGGAAGTCGCGATCTTCGCAGTGACCGGAATAGCAATGGCAAGAGCAACAATTACTGCTATAACTGCAATTGCAATTGACGGCATGTACAGGAGCACCTCCTTATTCATTTTTCATTGTACTTATATTATCTATAGAATGTATGTAGACAACATCCTAATATCTAATTTTACAACACTTCAATTTTAAACTGTATTAGATGTTATGTCAAGTATTTGTGGTTTTTCAACTTTCTATTTGTATAAATCTTCCAATAATTCATCAGATAATGCAGCTTTTATCAAAGACATGGGATATCCCTTCCGAAGCAGATATTGTATAACCTTTGCCGATTCACGCTGATCTGACGGCTTTTGTCCATGATTCTTTTTTTGTGCAAGTTGCTGAATCTGACGGAGCTGCAGCTTCTGCATCGCTTCTGCATCCTGTTCTTCCAGACATGCGTTTATGGTATCACCGTCAATCCCTTTCTCCATCAGCTTCTGCCGGATTCTGAGAGGGCTCTCCGATGCCATATGATAAGAAATATAATCCCTTGCATAAGCTTCATCATCAATGTAGCCATATGATTTCACATAGGCAAGCGCAATATCTATGATATCTTCCGGATACTTTCCTTCTACCAGCTTTTGCCGGAGTTTTTTCTCCGTATAGGGGCGTTTTGTCAGAAGATTCATGGCACGCAGCTTTGCCCGTTTCGGCAAAACCTCCTGCACAAGCTCCTGATAAGCAGCCTGTGCAAGAGGCTTTCCAACTACGATCTTATATTTCCGAACCTCACCTTTGTATAGTACAAAGGCAAATTCTTCATCCAGATATACCTGATATCTTTTTTTATCCAGTTCCACAAGTCCCGTAACAACCCGTTCCATAGCTCTTATTCTTTCGCTTTGGATTTTGTCTCAGGCTTTGCCTCTGTATCTGCTTTGACAGGATCTGCTTCCAGTCCGAACAGCTCACGTACCTGTGCTTCTATCTTTGCGCACGCTTCCGGATTATCCCGCAAAAACTGCTTTGCATTTTCACGACCCTGACCGATCTTATTGCCATCGTAAGCATACCAGGCACCGCTCTTATTGACGATACCGTTCTCTGCTGCCAGATCCAGAATATCACCCTCTTTTGAAATACCAGTACCGAACATAATATCAAACTCAGCCTCTTTAAACGGTGGTGCGATCTTATTCTTGACAACCTTGATCCTTGTACGGTTACCGATCGTCTCTCCGCTCTGCTTCAGCTGCTCGATCCTTCTGACATCCAGACGGACGGAAGAATAGAATTTCAGTGCACGGCCACCTGTCGTTGTCTCCGGGTTACCGAACATAACGCCGACCTTTTCACGCAGCTGGTTGATAAAAATAACGGTACAGTTAGACTTGCTGATCACGGCAGTCAGCTTACGCAGTGCCTGCGACATCAGACGTGCCTGCAGACCCACATGGGAATCGCCCATATCACCGTCGATCTCTGCCTTTGGTGTCAATGCAGCAACAGAGTCCACAACAATAATATCGATCGCACCGGAACGTACCATTGTCTCTGTGATCTCCAGTGCCTGTTCACCGCTGTCCGGCTGTGAAATATATAAGTTATCAATATCTACACCGATATTCTTGGCATAAACAGGATCCAGCGCATGCTCCGCATCAATGAAGCCTGCGATACCGCCGCGCTTCTGTACCTCTGCGATCATATGCAGTGTTACCGTCGTCTTACCACTGGACTCAGGTCCGTAGATCTCCACAATACGTCCCTTCGGAATACCGCCAAGTCCCAGTGCAATGTCCAGACTTAACGATCCTGTCGGTACAGTCTCCACATTCATTCTTGCTGTATTGTCACCCAGCTTCATAACAGCGCCCTTTCCATACTGGCGTTCAATCTGTGACAGAGCTGCGTCAAGTGCTTTCAGTTTATCTTCTCTTTCCATTTTTCTCTCCTTATAGGAACATTTGTTCGTTCTTTTATTAGATTAAAACAAATGTTCGATTTTGTCAATAGACTATCTTCTTTTATTTTTGAGTATATCATTTCTTTTGCCTGCAGGCAATTTATGTCCTTATTATACACGGATAAAGTCCGTTAAAAGTCCCTCAATAAGCATTCACTCCTTCTTGTTTATTTTTTTCGTGAAAATTCCGGTGAACTCCGGACCAGATGGCATGCGCCATAGAAATAAGCTTATCCAGAAAAGCTTATTTAGACAGTATCATATATTTTCTGTTTCCGCAAGAAGGAAATTCTGCAATTGTCAACCCTCTCGCATCATTGCATGTTTCCTATATAAAAAGATGTACCTGCCGCATTCGTCTGAATTTCCGCCATTGGTACATCTTTTATTTATTTTATGATATGATGTCGGAGCAAAAGCCCCGATTAAATATCGTGGGATTATCATCCCAGTCGTTCTAAAATGCACTCCCGCAGCAGGATAAGCGCACTTTCCACCGTTGCCTGCCTGATCTCACTTCTGCTGCCGGAAAAATGGCATTCCTTTACTGTCACCTTTCCCTGTACATAACAGCCGATATAGACAAGTCCTACCGGTTTTTCTTTTGTGCCGCCGTCCGGTCCCGCAATGCCCGTTACGGAAATTGCCGCATCCGCTTTGGCAGCCGCCGCTGCGCCTTTTGCCATCTGCTTTGCTGTCTGCCTGCTGACTGCACCATGCTTTCTCAGTGTCTTATTTTTCACGCCGAGCAGCTTATGCTTTGCCTCATTCGCATAGGTAATATAGCCTTGCCTGTAAGCTGCGGAAATGCCCGCCGCATTGATCAGTCTGCCCGCAACAAGCCCTCCCGTGCAGGATTCGGCTGTTGTCACAGTCATATGATTCCGGATCAGAAGCTCTGCAATCTCCTGTTCTATCTCTTTTGCCACGTTACTTCCTCTTTTCCATGCTGCATCCGTTTCCGGATTTTATCGATCCGCATCTGCCACTGCCGATCAGTCCTTGTCTTCTTCCTTCATGACATCTTTATTCTTGATCAGGTAATCCACAAGAGAAACAACCGTCAGGATCACGGAAATCCATAACAGGATCGTTGTTACCGTCATAAAGCCATCATAAGCCGCGCCAAACCCCTTATCATTGACTAAAAGGAGCAGGATTGCCAGTGTCACCATCGTAACAGAGGTTTTCCATTTGCCCCACCAGCTTGCTGCGATCACTCTGCCCTGCTCTGCCGCGATCAGTCTGAATCCGCTGATAATGAATTCACGACTGATGATCACAACCGTCATCCATGCAGGGATAAAACCAAGTGCCGTCAGACAGACGAGCGCTGCACTGACAAGCAGCTTATCCGCAAGCGGATCCATAAATTTACCAAAATTGGTGATCATATGATATTTTCTGGCAATGTGTCCATCCAGAAGATCTGTCAGAGATGCCACGACAAAAAGTGCAAATGCGATCCATTTAAAATCTGTATGAGACGGTGTCAGAAGTAAAAATGCCACAAAAAACGGTACCATGATCACTCTGAGTATTGTCAGTTTATTCGGTAAATTCATTTTCATCCTTTATTTCTCCAATCAAATCATATTCATAAGAACCTGTGATATGTACAGGTACAAAATCCCCTGTCATAAGCTCTCTGTCCGTATTCACAAAGACAAGACCGTCTACATTCGGTGCATCCTTATAAGTACGTCCCACATAGGCATTTTCATCCGCTACCTTGCCTTCGATCATGACAAGCACATCCTGTCCTGTCATACCTTCTGCTTTTTCAAAGGCAATCTCCTGCTGCAGCTCCATGATATCTGCCTGTCTGTCCTTTTTAACTTCTTCCTCGATCTGATCCGGGAAGCCCGCCGCCGGCGTATCTTCTTCCACAGAATAGGTAAACACGCCAAGCCTGTCAAATTCCATCTCATCCACAAATGCCATGGACTGCTCGTGATCTTCCTGTGACTCTCCCGGAAAACCGGTGATCAGTGTTGTACGCAGACACATATCCGGTATTTTACTGCGGATCATTGCGATTTTGTCCTTCAGCTGCTGCTGGTTGGTACGTCTGCCCATGCGTTTTAGGATTTTATCCGACGCATGCTGGATCGGAATGTCCAGATAATGACATACCTTCGGCAGTTCTGCGATCGTATCGATCAGTTCTTCCGTGATCTCTTCCGGATAACAGTATAAAATACGGATCCAGTAGAGTCCTCTGATCTCGGAAAGCTTCCGTAAAAGCTCCGGCAAAGACTTCTTCCCATATAAATCTGTTCCGTATAAGGTTGTTTCCTGTGCTACAAGGATCAGCTCTTTCACGCCCTGCTCTACAAGTGTATTTGCTTCTTTCAGCAGAGTCTCCATCGGAATACTGCGGTAGCTGCCCCTTACCTTTGGGATAATGCAGTAGCTGCAGCGTTTGTCACAGCCCTCTGCGATCTTCATATATGCATAATGGCCGCCGGTCGTAACGACACGCTTCTTACCGCTGACAGGTGTCCTATCAATATCTTCCACAAAGGTGGTATACTGCTTTGTCTGATATTCTTCTACCGCTTCCACGATCTTATCGATCGCCATCGTTCCGATGATCACATCGACCTCCGGGATCTGCTCCCGGATCTCTTTCCGGTAACGCTGTGCCAGACATCCTGCTGCGATCAGCATTTTGACATTGGCAGTTTCTTTCAGCCGGCCGATCTCGATCAGTGTATTGATGCTTTCTTCCTTGGCATCTCCGATGAAGCAGCAGGTATTCACCACTACAATTTCAGCCTCCTGCTCATCATCCGTAAACTGATAGCCCTTTTCCGCCAGCATTCCAAGCATCATTTCTGTGTCTACCAGATTTTTATCACAGCCAAGTGATATAAACATAATTTTCATAATAAGTCTCTAACAGGAAAAAGAGAAAGATTATTCTTCCTCTTTTTCATCTCCCATAATCTTGATTTTGCCCTGATTGAGTTCATCAACCGCAATGGATAATGGTTTTCTTCCTTTTGCAGGAACAAGTGGTTCTTCTCCTGCGATGATCTGTCTTGCTCTTTTGGAAGTTGCCATTACAATGGAATAACGGCTGTTGACTACAGGAACTTCTCCCGGTTCAACCTCGCTGTTTACGACCTTCATAAGCTCTGTGTAAGATGGATGTATCATTTTTCTCTTCCTTTCCTTTATCTGCTTCCAAGGAACTCTTTGAGTTCTTTTCTGATTTCACCGATAAACTCTATATTTTGAGACGGCGTATGACGCGCCGCATTTACGATTGTATTGATCTGTGCAATACAATCTTCTAACTTATCATTTACCACAATATAGTCGTATGTGTCAATACCTTCCGACTCTTCTACCGCACGCAGCATTCTCTGACGGATCACTTCTTCTGTCTCCGTTGCACGGCCGGTCAGTCTGTTATACAGCTCTTTGGCACTTGGCGGCATAACAAATAATAAAACCGCATCCGGGTATTGCGCTCTTACCTTATGTGCGCCCTGAATCTCGATCTCCAGGATCACATCTTTTCCTTCCTCCAGGTTTTTCTCCACAAAATCCTTCGGCGTCCCATAATAGTGCCCGCAATATCCGGCGTATTCGATCATTCCGTCATTTGCGATCCTGCTTTCAAATTCTTCGTCTGTTACAAAGAAATAATCCCTGCCGTCTACTTCACCTGTTCTCGGCTGTCTTGTCGTCATGGATACGCTGAGTGCATAATTCTCATAATCTGTGACAAGTTTTTTCATAAGTGTACCTTTTCCGGCGCCTGAAAAACCGGAAACCACAACTAGTATTCCCTTCTGGTTCATTCTTCTTCTCCCGTTAATGTCTCTGCTCTTTGTGCTATTGTCTCGGGCTTTAACGCCGATAAGATGATACGGTTATCTTCCATCAGAAGAACCGACTTTGTCTTTCTGCCCTGTGTGGCGTCCACAACGATCCCCTGCTCTTTACCATGCTGCACGATCCGCTTGACCGGTGCAGAATCCGGCTGCAGAACTGCGATCATCTTATCCGAATTTACCATATTGCCAAAACCGATATGTGTAAGTGTTTTCATATGAGCATTTCCTTATTCGATATTCTGAATCTGTTCTCTGACCTTTTCAATCTCTGTCTTGAGCTCTATTGCATGATTGGAAATATCCAGATTGTTTGCTTTGGAAAGCGTTGTATTTGCTTCTCTGTTCATTTCCTGAGCAATAAAGTCAAGCTTACGTCCGATACTGCCACCTTCCAACAAAGTCTGCTTTGTAGTCTCGATATGGCTGCGCAGACGAACCATTTCTTCATCTACACAAATTTTATCTGCAAACAGGGTCACTTCCATTAAAATTCTGTTATCCTCAGCCTGCGCATCTGTCAGAAGCTCTTTTACTTTTTCGTAGATCTTCTGCTTGTATTCTTCAATGATCTGTGGTGAACGTTTCTCAATGTAATCTACATGCACGAGCATGCCATTCAGCTTATCGATCAGATCATCACGCAGATTTTCGCCTTCCACAACCCGGGACTGTACAAACTGCTCTGCCGCGCCACGGATTGTCTCCTCTAAAAGCTTCCAAATCTCTTCTTCATCTGCTGCGATCTCTTCCATGGTAAATACTTCCGGATATCTGGAAAGCCCGGATACCTTGATATCATTTTCCAGTCCGAAATCCTCTGCCATCTGATTCAGATACTGCATATATTCTGCAGCGATCTCTTTATTGTACTTGACAGCCACTGTGCTTTCGGAATAGTCTTCATAGGTAATAAAGACATCAATCTTACCTCTCTGCATATATTCCTTGAGCAGATTCCGAATGGATGCTTCAAAGAAATTCAGCTTTTTTGGCATCTTGATCGTCACATCCATATATCTGTGATTGACTGATTTGATCTCTACCGTAAACTTACGGTCATTTCTTGCGAGTTCGCACCGGCCAAAACCGGTCATACTTTTAATCATTTTGGTTCCCCTTATCGCTATTTTTCTATTGCCACCATTCTTACGTCATTATCTTTTATATAGTAAACCATCTTCCCATATTTTGCAATAAATCCAGCCTTATTTCTGCTATGCCTGTCTGATCGCGGAGATATCCGGATCGATCACCATGGAATAATTGGTGTAATATACAACAAAGCCCGGTTTACTGCCGCCCGGCTTTTTCACATGCTTTCGTTGTACATAGTCCACTTCAATGCTGTTCTGCCCTTTGGCACTGGAATAATGGGCAGCCAGTCTGCCTGCTTCTTCAAAGGTGCGGTCCGGCAGTTCTTTTCCGTTCGTCTTGACGATCACATGAGAGCCGGGCATTCCTTTTGCATGGAACCACCAGTCACCGCCCTGTGCCATCTGGAATGTGATCTCCTCATTCTGGAAATTATTTTTTCCGACATACATATCAAATCCGTCACTGCTGATAAAATGCAGCGGTCTTGAAACGATCTTTTCTTTCTTTTTATTGCCTTTATGACGGATATAGCCACTCTGCACAAGTTCTTCGCGGATCTGGGAAAGATCTGCTTCGTCCTGCGCCAGATCCAGCGCATTGACAACGGACCTTAGATGCTCTACTTCTTCGCCCGTTTCCTGCACATATTCTGTCAGTGCCTCATACGTACGTTTCAGTTTACCGTACCGGTCAAAATATTTCTTTGCATTTTCCATCGGCGTCAGCTGATCGTCCAGCGGGATCTCGATCTCTTCTCCCGTGTAATAATTGGGAACGGTCGCCTTTTTCGCACCTGCCTCGATCTGATAACCGTATGTATGGAGCAGTTCTCCATATACTTTATATTTTTCGCGTTTTTCCGTATCTGCCAGCTGTTTCATTTGCAGATCATATTTTTTTACATTGCGTTCTAATGCAGTTGTGACGATCTTTCTTAAATCCGTGGATTTCTGCCGGATCCTTGTCACCGCGCTCTTTTCGGAATAATAACTCCACAAAAGCTCGGAAATACTGTCATATACTTTCTTTTCTTTCTCTTCATAAAGGGTAAACGGAAGCACACCGAATTCCACCGGTTCTCCGTTATCATAATAGACTGCCGGTTCAAAAATACCCAGCTTTACCGCATCTATATAAGAAGCAAATGCCTGATACAGCCTCTCTTCCATTGCCGGATCCAGTACGCTTGTCGGCAGATCCGCATCTACACCGGCTCTGTAACAGATCTCCTGTGCAACGATCGGTGATACCCCCGTATACCGGGAATAAATGCCCTTATATACCGCTACAGAATTTTCTTTCAGATCCATCAGGAATTCTTCTTCATTGACCATATTGGTCAGTGCATCCTTTTTATGCTCAGTCTGCGGAATAAAATACGTTCTGCCGGGAAGTACCTCGCGCACACTCGAAACAAGTCCAGAAATATGCTTGATACTGTCAAGTATCTTATTCTCTTCATCATAAAATATGATATTGCTGTGCTTTCCCATCAATTCCATGGCAAGTGTCTTTCTGCGCAGATCTCCCATTTCATCCAGATGCTCGATCTCAAACCGTACCACGCGTTCCAGACCGGGCTGGTCAATCTTTACGATCCTGCCATTCTGAATATGCTTTCTGAGTAACATGCAGAAATTCGGTGCCGTCATCGGACTCTTTTTATTTTCCTGTGTCAGATAAATAAGTGGAAGGGATGCATCTGCATTCAGGGAAAGCCTCTGCTGCGTTCCTCCCGCCTTGATCGTCAGCAGGATCTCATCCTTTTCCGGCTGTGCGATTTTGTAGACTCTTCCATCCAATAATTTTTCATTCAGTTCCTGCACAACGCAGGCCATTGTAATTCCATCAAATGCCATTTATTTCTCGCCCGTGCTTAATCCTTTCTGAATCTGTTCCGACAATAAACAAGACCGGAAATACCGGTCTTGTTTGTTTATCACACATTTTTTGATATTCTAGCCGATCAGCCAGTCATACATTTCCTGATACTTTGCAGCAGATACACTCCATGAGAAATCAGCCGCCATAGCACGATCCACCATCTTATTCCATTCACGCTTGCGCTGATAAAATACATATTTTGCATAACGGATCGTTGCCAACATTTCATATGCATTGTAGTTTGAAAAACTGAAGCCTGTTCCTGTGCTTTCGTATTCATTGTACGGCTCTACCGTATCCTTCAGTCCGCCTGTCTCCCTGACAATCGGAAGGGTTCCGTAATGCAGCGCCATAAGCTGTGAAAGACCGCACGGCTCAAACAGGGATGGCATCAGGAATGCATCCGATGCTGCATAGATCTTATGGGATAAAGCATCGGAGTAGTAAATATTGGCTGATACTTTATTATTGTATTTCCAGTCGAAATGGCGGAACATATTTTCATATTTTTCTTCACCGGTACCAAGTACAACGATCTGGACATCTTCCTGACAAAGCTCATCCATTACATATGCGATCAGATCAAAGCCCTTCTGATCTGTCAGTCTGGAAACGATACCGATCATAAACTTCTTATCATCCTGCTCCAGGCCAAGCTCCTGCTGCAGCGCACGTTTGTTTTTGATCTTTTCCTTACGGAAATTTGCTGCATTGTACGGTGCTACGATATTCTTATCTTTTTCCGGATTGAATTCCTCATAATCAATACCGTTGACGATACCACGCAGCGCACCGGATCTTGCACGCAGAAGTCCATCCAGCCCTTCTCCGTAAAACTGTGTCTTAATTTCTTCCGCATAGGTATCGGAAACTGTTGTTACCGCATCCGCATAAACGATACCACCCTTTAACAGGTTCGCATCCTTGTATGCTTCCAGTTTATCGGATGTAAAGAAATAATCAGGCAGTCCTGTGATGTCCTTGACATCCTTGACATTCCAGCGTCCCTGGAATTTCAGATTATGTATTGTCATAACTGTCTTAATGCCACGGAAGAAATCTCCGCCTGCAAAGCGTTCCTTCAAATATACCGGGATCAGTCCGGTCTGCCAGTCATGGCAATGGATCAGGTCCGGTCTGAAGCCTGTCAGAGGCAGAGCGGATAATGCTGCCTTACAGAAGAAGCTGAACTTACGGATCTCATCGAGTACATTGTCACTGTAGATCTTAAAGCCGCTGAAGTAAGACTCATTATCGATAAAGTAATAGGTAATACCGTCTACCTTGGCTTCCAGCACACCAACATATTCACTCTTCCAGTTGAAGTCCATGTAAAAATGTGTCTTATACTTCATCTTGTCCTTTAATTCCTGCTTGATGCAGGTATATTTCGGAAGCATGACACGCACATCAAAGTACTTCTTGTCGATGTTCTTCGGAAGAGATCCGACAACGTCTGCAAGTCCTCCCGTCTTAATAAAAGGAACTCCCTCAGATGCAATAAACAGTATGTTCTTCATTCTTTATAATCCTCCAATATTTGTTTTCGCCTGCTACCCGGACAGGCAAATACCTTGGAATAATTATACACCAATTACGTGCATTTTGAAAGAACTAATTTCCGCGATATAAAAGCCTGATCTTGTCTGCAATGAGTGCAATAAATTCCGAATTGGTCGGCTTTCCTTTTCCTGTATTGATCGTATAACCGAACAGTGCGTCCAGTGTCTCCATTTTTCCGCGGCTCCATGCCACTTCGATCGCATGTCTGATCGCCCGTTCTACTCTGCTTGCGGTAGTCTGATATTTTTTTGCGATCGTCGGATACAGGATTTTGGTTATGGACCCCAGCATATCAATATCTTCTACCGCCATCATGATTGCTTCCCGCAGATACTGATACCCTTTGATATGGGCAGGGACACCAAGCTCATGGATCATGTCTGTCACATCTTTTTCCAAATCCCGGACAGGCTTCTCTTTCTGCACTGCTGCCTGCGGATGCATTTCCTGTCTGTTTTTGGGCGGAACGGAGATCACTATTTGGAATTCCTTATCCTGGTGGATCAGATCGGTCAGTATTTTAAACATTCTATCGTTATCCTGTGTAGTTACAACATTAAGCTGCTGCATGGAAAAATCCCTCCTTACTTCTTGTTTCTTGTGTAGCATATTATAACAATGTGTCATTTTGTGTTGCAAGCTACAGTCATCGCACAAAAACGACGTTTTCGCCAAAAATACCACGGCACTTTTAAAACCAAACAGCTTTTGACAGCATTATCGCGCACATTTAGGGAGATTGCGCGAATTATTTTCCTGTATTTTCCAATCTCCTCTGTGCCTCGACATTCTCCCCACATTTCTGATATAATGATATGTATATCAAAAATGAATTTTGCCACTCATTGATGTATTCGAATTGTTGCACAATTTTCGCAATTCCCGAATACATCAGACGTTCATCATATAATGAAATATAATGAAATATAAGAGTCAGGAGGTATCATATGAAATCTACAGATGAGCTGATCAATAATCTGAAGAAACAGGATCAGACCTCTTTTCTGGAAAATGAAACAGATTATGTCCAATCCGGTGGAGCTTATTTATCCAAACTGCTGAAAGAACATCATCTGCAGCCCGGCAATCTGATCCGTGATCTGGAGCTGGAACGCTCCTACGCCTATCAGATCCTGCGTGGCACAAGAAAGCCCACGCGGATTCTTCTGCTCCGTATCGGCTTTTATCTACAGCTGTCCCTATCGGAATTCCAGCGCATGCTGTCCATCTGCCAGCGTGCTATCCTGTATCCGAGGAACCGGTTTGATGCGGCAATTATCTATGCACTGGAGCACAATATGTCGATTGATGATCTGAACGACCTTTTAGAAGAAATAGGAGAACCACCGCTGCGATGAGCGGTGGTTCTTTTATTCCACAAAGATCATAAAGACCGGATCTCCCAACTGTTCTATTTTTTCCTTCTGGCTGCTGTCTGCCTCAACCTCCTGCAGGCTATGACAGGAAAACAGTGGAGCAAACTCCACGATCGGAACGCCCTGCAGACGCACGACCTGCAATCTCGGCAGCTTTGTCAACGGTGAAATATCCGTTGCATTTGTGCCATCCATACAAAACACTTCCAGTCTTTGCAGATTTTCAATTCCGGAAAGAGATGTCACAAATTCATCATTTACAAACAGATTCTGCAGATTGACAAGTTTACTGACAATTGTAAGATCCGTTCCAAAATTGCCGCCCCATAAAGATAACGTACGAAGTTCCGTCAGCTCCGGAAGTATTTCATAAAACTGCTTCTGCTCGGATCCGGTATACAGCTCTGTCAGACTCTGCATGGTAGAAAGCACTCCAAATGATTCATCTTCCACGTAAATTCCCATTGCATACAGATTGCAGACACTGCTGCCTTGCAGAAAATCAAGTGTCTCATAATCATTTCCGCACAGTGCAAGTCTGGTCAGCTTCGTGCAGCCTGACAACTGCGGCATTTTCCCGACCGGATTGTCTACCAGATAAAGTGTTGAAAGCTCCTGCATTTTCTCAACCGAAGAAAAATCCTCGATCTGATTGCCACACACATACAGTCCTTCTATGGGAAGCTCCTGTAGCGGGCTGATATCCGAAATTTTCTGATTACATAAAAATACTTCTTTCAGATTCGGCAGATTCGTCAGTACCGACAGATCCGTGATCCCTCCGTTTACCATTCCGTCATTAAAACCATCCTGATATACAATATTCTCCAGATCCTCCACCGGCGTTTCTTCCGTATAGATCTGATCTCCGATCACCGCAATCCTTGTAATACCGGATAACATTCTTTTTGTCACTTCATTGCTTCCCGCCGTTTCCCGGATTGCCTGCAACAAAAGAGGATCCCCTTCCAATGTAACAATCTCTTCGGAATCTGCCTGCGCCGACAGATCCTCTGCAGACTCATCCTGCTGCTTAATCTGTCGTTCCGCTATGGCGGCCGCGTAGTCTTCCTCTTCCATATTTTTCGTTTTCTGAAATCCCGTCCAAAAGAATAAAACTCCAGCCAGAACGAGCAAAAGTACAATACTCTCGATCGCCACAACAGCCTTCAGCCATTTGTTCTCTCCCCGTTCGGTCTGCCTTCTCACATTTCGGATCGCCAGTAAAAGTGCCTGCACATTCTGATAACGGTCAGCCGGATCAAATGCAGTCGCCTTTTTAATGATACGCTGCATCCGCTTCTCCGTCAGCGGATCGTATCCCACCTGATATTCTTCATAAAGATATTCTGCAATCTTGCCGATCCCGAACACGTCTGTCCGCATATCAGTCTGGGCATAACCGTATTGCTCCGGTGCAGCAGAACCCTCTGTTCCGAAAAAGACTGTGTCCTTCTTTTTTGTCCCGTCGTATTCCCGCGCTGTTTCAAAATCGATCAGGTGCACATGCCCTCCGGCATCAAGGATCAGATTCTGCGGCTTCATATCCCGGTGCAGGATTACCGGATCCATGGCATGCAGCCTTGCAACAGCCTGACAGATCTCCTCTAAGATCTCAAGCTGTCTTTCCGGTCTCAGATACGGATCCTCTGCCACATATTCTTCCAGATTCTTTCCTTCGATATAAGTGCGTAGCAGATAAACATAGCCATCCGCCTTATGCAGAGCTGCCCGCTGATACAGATTCGGATAGCGTTCCGCCAGCCGTCCCAGTTCTTCATACTCTTTCTGCAGACTGTCTCTGTCTTCTCTTTCTTTTCTGCATTTTACGATATATTTTTCTTTTGTCTCTTTTTTCTGCAGCAAATAGCAGCTCTTCTCCTCCTGCTCATAATAACAGGAAAGCACAGAATACCCGTCCTGTAAAAAGACGGGCAGTTTCTGTGCTGCCTGCTCTGTATAATTTTGCAAAAATTCATCTGCTATTTGGCTGTTTTGAATTTGGCATTCGCCGGTATTCCTTTCTTTTTCAGCCATTTCTTATAATCCTTTGCTTTATTCTTTGGCACCTTCACGGTCACTTTTGCTTTCACACCCTTAAATGCATTCTTTCCAACCTTGGAAGCTTTCAGTTTAGTTGTCTTAAAGGTAATACTTGACAGCTTTTTACAACCATAAAATGCATTTTTACCGATCTTTTCAATATTTTTACCGATTGTTACCTTCGTAATCTTCTTGTTTCCTTTGAAAGCATTGGCTGCGACCGATGTCACTTTATAAGTCACTCCGTCGATCGTGACTGTCGCAGGGATCGTGACACTGCCCTTCACTTTTTTCTTTGCCTTTGTATATGCGACACAGCCTTCTTTGGCACCGGATTTTGTTACCTGATAAGTAACACCGCTCTTTTTCAGTTTTGTACCTTTCTTCTGTGGAACCGGTGTCGGCTTCGCAGATGGAGTCGGCTGCGTGGACGGCGTAGGCGCAGATGATGGCTGCGCAGATGGCGTTGGCACATGTGTCGGCTGCGTAGACGGAGAAGGCGTCGGTGTCTCTGCTTTTTCTTCCACGACTGCAATCGCATAGGTAGAATACTTATCAGAGCTTGCATATAATCTGCCGTTCTCATAGCGGACCGGGATCTCATCCGCCTGCTCTCCATGATATCTGAACAGCTTTAATTTCAGTTTACCAGTACCAAGCTGTTTTTGTAAAGCTTCCTCTACCGGAATAGAGAAGAAAATCTCCTGCTTTGTTTCTTCTACTTTGCGTTCCTTTTGATCTCCGATCTGCAAAAGCAGATTCAGATCCAGAGGAATCAGATTCTTTACCGTTCCGCTCTTTTCTGCCAGTTCCTTGAGCTTATTGATCTCATTTTTGATCTGCGCATTTGCTTTTGCAGTGTCGATCTGATCTACGATAAGCTTCAGATTCGCATTTTCCCCACGGATATATGCCTTTTCTTCTTCCTCTGTCAGATTCGGCAGTAAGTCAGACACATTGCTGTCCTCTGCGATTTTCAGCTCCGGCTTTTTGCCTTCTGCCGTATAATCACCCGTTACAGATGCTTCTGTCTTTGCCAGTACGCAATTTACGGTCATAGAAACTTCCTGCGACTCATCCCAGCAGGCATTATCTTCTTCACTGTAGCGTCTTACCAGATGATAAACGGAAACATCCTTCTCTCCTATGCTGTCTGCATCAAAGCTCTCTTTTTCCTGATAAAAATATCTTATAACATTATACTTATTCCAAAAATTTTCATCCTGCATCAGGGCTGTATCCAGTTTTACCTCTTCCCCATCTTCCACGCTTGTCGCTAAACAGTACAGTGTCATAACGGATACTCTGTTTTCCGAATTCGGATAGAACCCGACCTGCAGATTCGGCGCCTTATCCTGCCAGTCGCCGGTGATCTTCAGATTGGTCTTTGCATCTACATAAATCTGTGGCATAGCGTAGGAAGTATGAGACGGCATTTCTATAAGATCAACCGGCGGCTCTGGCTCTGTTTCACCAAAGCCTCTGTCGTTTACCAGCTTATCGGTAATGTAATATTTACCGTCTTCTGTATCCTTTTCCACATATGTCCAGCCGTTTTCCGTCCATGCGATCAGGACAGATTCCGTATTATCATCAGTATTGTCCTGATCCTCCAGATGGTCTGTTTTTCGTAACCTTGCTATTTTGATATCATATGACTGCTCAGTTTCCCTTTTATAACAGATTTCCGCATCCATACCGGAATCCATGCAGATTCCTTTAATGCTGTCCGGTGTTTTTACATACTGTGCAGCCTTTGCATTTTCCGCATAGGCATCTATGTAGCTCATGGTCATATAGATATATCCTGTATTTTTTACCTGATATTGTTTACCGGCCCATTCCACCAGTCTGCCGTCTGCGGCAAGCAGTTCTTCCATAACGCCCTGCATGGTATCTGCATGTACCCAGTATTCAAAATCATTTGGGAACTGTTCCGTCTCCTCTTCCATAAAATAAGGAGAACCTGCTTCATAGGAAGCCTTTGTTACAAAGCAGCCTGAAAATCCGGTTCTTGCTTTTCCATCTTCTGCCACAACAGCTTCCGCCGGTCTCAGATTCAGAAAACTTCCCTGTCTCCATTCATTTTCCCCTGGATTACAGAGCACGGATGCTTCCAGTGAAAAGTATGCCTCACAGCCGTCGGAAATTGTCAGCTGGTAGCTGCCATTTCCAAGCTCCTCACAGCTGACATAATCACATTCACCATTCAGCACGTTCATAACCTTTTTTTCTGCTTCATGATTTTCATTTTCGCCCCATTCACTTGCTTCCAGTTTCAGATCAGAAACTGTCATATCTTCATCCGGTCTTTGCTGTACATGCAGATACAGCGTGCTATTGTCGGTTTCTCCGACTGCCAGTGTGCCACCATACTGAAATTCTCCTGTCACAATACCGTCTTCTGATGGCTCCGGTGTCGTATAGAATCCGACCACCGGGTATCCTACATAGATCGTGACCGGCTCTGTATCTGTATCAACCTTTTCTTTTAAAGCGATCTGATAGGTTCCGGTTTTTGTAAAACTTGCATCTGTGATCTCTGCGTTTTTCTCATTTTCCCGCAATGCACCGATCCCTTCTATTTCCAGAGAACCATCGTCCCCTACATAGGAAAGTATCAGATCAGAAGCCTTTACATTTTCTGTTCCACCATTCTTTGCGAAGTAAAAAGACATGCCCGGCAGATCTGCCTGATGTTCCTTGCTCCACTGTTCATCACTGTCCGGATTTTGTGACGGTGTACCATCATCATCCCAGAGCAGATCGGTCTTGGCAGCAAGTCCATCATATTGTGCCACTGCTGCATCATCCCAGCTGATCGGCAGTCCATATTCTATCTCCTCATAGTGATCCTCTTCTTTTACCTGTCCGGTCACACTGATGGAAAACCATTTTCCCACACAGCTTCTCGGAATGGTGATTTGCCAGATGGTATTTCCGGCTTCATCCGTCTCCGGTTCACTGACTGTGAAATATGCATCATGCTCTGCAATTTTTTCGTCGTCCCGATCCAAATAGAACGTAACATCCCTCGCCTCCCTGTCCGTGATCATATAAAACTCGCGGCGCTTATCCTGCGGATCCTCCTCTGATTTTCCATAGAAGCATTCTGTCATAAAGCTGTCTGCACTTCTGGTCTTATCTCTGAAAAACGCAAATATCGGATAACTTATTGTGATCGTGACATAATTATTTTCTTCTCCACAAGTCAGCTCAGAACAACTTATGCGATAAGTACCTATCTCAGGGAATGTAATCTGTACCAGTTCTTCTTCTACACCGGCAGCTTCGAAAATCGGCTTTTCATCCAATGCCGGTATCTGCTCCCATTGTGGCTGATCACTCTCTTCATTCCATTTGTAAAGCTGCAGCTTATCAGCAGTTATTATCTTCTGCTCCTGTCCGTCTGCATCGAAGCTTTTAAACTGATAGGTACCCTGCAGATCTCCCCACCAGACTTCTTTTTCAAACTCCGCACCGTCATTTACCGCAGGCTCTTCTCCGTCCCAGTTCATATCCCAGGTGATCCCAAGACCGCTGACCGTATCCTGCTGCGGTTCCTGCTCTTCTTCATTTTCATCTGTCGTTTCTGCATAAGCAGCTGCCTGATAAAATGGCAATGATGTTACCATCATACATACCGTCAGAAAACAGGACAGCCACTTTGCCAGTTTTTTCGTCATACGCAATTCCTCCCTTTCTTTGGCCGCATTTCTGCAGCTTTCTATTTTCATCGTACCATAACCAATATATGTTAAAAAGTGGACAAAAATGCCCACTTCCACTTATTTTACACTTGCAATAACAAAAAAAGAGGCCCATCCAACCGGATGAGACCACTTTTTTCGTTCTTTTCTATAGATTTTATTTATTCACACCAGTTTACAACTTTATAAATGATAGGATGGATACCAGATTCTGTTTTGTATACCAGCTGTCACAAAGAATTGAACTTTTGAAATGATGTCGCCATTGATAACATTTTTATTATACAGGAATGAGGCGGTAATCGCAAACACAATACAAAATACAAAATGATATTCTTTTTTCCTGGATGTTTCTGTGATATACTTATACGCGGTCGTATCAGACCGGAAAGGAAATATTATGTTACAAAAATTATATGTTTTTTTC
>ERZ859776.209-NODE-209-length-38487-cov-3.204777_pt1 | contig 38487 bp, 38 predicted proteins | sample MGYA00509987_ERZ859776 | MGnify/ENA primary metagenome ERZ859776 (study PRJEB30046, sample SAMN00715146) | human gut metagenome | study: EMG produced TPA metagenomics assembly of the A metagenome-wide association study of gut microbiota in type 2... | reverse complement strand
GTTAAATAAAGGATTTGTCAACCACACGATTGTAGATTAATAGATTTCTTTTTATTTAATGACTTAAATACATTTTGACCAATATACTGCAAATCCATGAATATGAAGGCTGCAAAATATTGTTTTAAAGCTGGCACGGTATTCCTTATTAATACAGGATCTGAACTAAAGACTTGAATCAATATATGTGGAATTAAAATAATGAAACTCCAGACTATGGCTGTATAGCCAAAGACAAGTATTGATATGATTTTAATTGCCTTACGAATACGACTTGCTTTTCTAGCTCCATAGTTGTAGCTTAAAACTGGGCTAGAACCATCATTGATCGCATGAATCGGTGTTTCAACTAATTGCCTTACACTTGAAATGATAGTCATAACTGAAATATAAATATCTCCACCTGTTATGGATAGCACGTTGTTACAACAAATGGAAACCAAACTATTTGTCAGCTGCATGATAAAGCTGCTGCTTCCTAAACTTATAATATTTTGCGCATAGCTTTTACAATCAATGAATTCATCTTTTTTCAGTAATCTTACTTTTAATTCCGAACGATTCTTTAAAAACCAATATACAAAGCCTGCAGATATACATTGAGAAAGTACAGTTGCGATAGCTGCTCCTTGAATACCAAGTCCAAACAAGAAAATAAATATAGGATCTAACACTAAATTCATAATAGCACCAATCAAAACTGAACACATACCTGCCGTTGAATAGCCTTGCGCATTGATAAACGGATTCATCCCCAAAGTAAGCATAGAATGTAATGTTCCTATTAGATATATCATCATATATGGATAAGCATATTTCATGGCCGATGTGGATGTTCCAAATAAAGTTAATATAGGCTTTAAGAAGGGATAAAGAACAATCATTAAAACAATCGAACATACTATCAACATTGTAAAAGATGTATTCATCACTAAATTTGCCTTTGTGCTATTCTTTTCTCCTCGACCGATTGAAAACAATGGTGCACCACCACTGCCAAACAGATTTGCGAATGCGTTGATAATCACAATCAAGGGAAAACATAGACCAATAGCGCCTAATGCGTATGTTCCAATACTAGGAATTCGAGCAATATAGATACGGTCCACAACATTGTAAAGAAGACTCATTATTTGGGCTACTAACAATGGAAAAGCAGCATTTACTATATTTCTTGTCACTGTATCATTTTCAAAATCAATTCTCTTCATAAAAACCTCCCTGACGCCTTAGTATACTACTTAATTTAAGATAAGTTTAAGAATTTTATCATTGTTCACTTATGTTTTGAATGATATAATCTGTTGACTACAAGGAGAGGGCATATGTTTACTACAAAACACTTTATATGGATAGGAATTTGTATTCTATTTATCCTGATTATGAATCACTATGCGAAAAAAGAAGATTTCACGCTACAAAATGCTTGTTACTTCTTTATGTTTATATGTTTATTGAGCGAAACCACAAAAATGATGTCAGACATGATTCCAAGTACACATGGAGGAATGCACTTAAATCCGCAATCCCTTCCATTCCATATCTGCAGTATATTATTGTTTATTGCGGCATACATCACTTTTGGAAAAGATGGACCATTGAAACAAAAAATGATCAACTTCTTTGCGGTTGTTGGTACTTGTGGAGGAATCGCAGCTATCTTGATTCCAACTTATGGCGTTGAATTTAATGTAGCCAATGTATATCAATGTTTCATGTATCATGCAGCATTAACATGGTTTTCTTTATATTTGATTCGTTTCAAACACGCAAGCTTAGGCATGCAGGCATTTAAAGACAATTTAGTTGTATTATTTGCGTTATTAATTTTTAACTTGTATATGAATTCTATTTTGGCAGTCTATGGCACAAACTTTATGTTTATTGTAAGACCACCATTAGAAGGACTTCCATTCCTTAACCTAGATCATGGATACTATATCTATTTATTTAGAGTGATCATGCTTGGAGTGATTGGACTCAGTTTGTTCCATTTACCATTCATAGTAAAAGAAAGAAAAAGCTGTAAGACAGAAAGCGACTTCAATATCGCTTAGTCCACAGCCTTTTTATTATTATGAATCAATGACACTGAATGAGTTCCCGTCAAACTCATTCGCTTAAAGGAGAGAATTTACTTTTTATTTATTATAGTGATTTTAAATAGTTTGCGATTTCATCATCTTGACAGTTTGGATAGAAATATTCTGCGAAGTGTTCACCTGAAATCGTTTCTTTCAAGAATTCTTGATCGATTTCTTTTAAGATTTCAATCAATGGACGATGAGTTACTGTTTTAACTTGATCTAAGATCTTTTTATTACGTTGTTCTGGTTCACGACGTTCTTTAGGGTAACCACCACCAAATGTTTCTGAGAATAATTTTTCAAAAGTGTAGTGAAGGTTGATTTCTGCACCCCATCCAAATCCTTGCGCAAAAGGCATAGCGATACAGTTTCCATCGTTTACTTGTCCAAATAAGTAAGCATCAACAGCATCTGTAATGTGTCCACACAATACGTTAGGAAATGAGTTACAAGCAAGCATTGCTCCTTGTCCTGTTCCACATCCTGTTACGACAAAGTCAACAGCTTTAGTAGTTAATAAGATAGATGCTAATAAACCATTTTTTACATACGTTAATTGAACATCATCTTCTGCAGAATACATACCATAGTTGAATACAGTGTGTCCTGCTTTTTGAGCTTCTTCATTTAATACTTCATAAATTTGTGCATTTTTTGCAGCTTGTGAGTTTTCATTAATTAATGCGATTTTCATATACTTGACCCTTTCTCTTTCTATTCTGGTTGTTTTCCAATATAAGCTAAGATACCACCATCTACATACAATACATGTCCATTGACAAAGTTACTTGCATCACTTGCCAAGAATACAGCTGGACCCATTAAATCTTGTGGTTCTCCCCAACGAGCAGCTGGAGTTTTACTTACGATAAATTGATCAAATGGATGTCTTGAACCATCTGGTTGTTTTTCACGTAATGGAGCTGTTTGAGGTGTTGCGATATATCCTGGACCAATACCATTACATTGGATATTGTGTTCACCATATTCACTACAAATGTTACGAGTTAACATTTTTAATCCACCTTTAGCCGCTGCATAAGCACTTACTGTTTCACGACCAAGTTCAGACATCATTGAACAAATGTTGATAATCTTTCCATGACCCTTTTTGATCATTCCAGGAATAACAGCTTTACTTACGATAAATGGTCCATTTAAATCAATGTCAATAACTTGACGGAAATCTTTTGCGCTCATTTCCAACATAGGAATACGTTTAATAATTCCTGCGTTGTTAACCAAAATATCAATTGTTCCTACTTCTTCTTCTACTTTTGCCACAAACGCATTTACTGCATCTTCATCTGTAACATCACATACATATCCATGAGCTTCAATACCTGCTTCTTTATAAGCAGCTAAACCTTTATCTACTAATTCTTGTTTAATATCATTAAATACAATTGTAGCTCCTGCTTTTGCGTAAGCTGTCGCAATCGCAAAGCCAATACCATAACTTGCCCCAGTAATTAAGGCAACTTTTCCCTCTAATGAGAAATCTTTCATTTCAAACATATTCTTCTTACTCTTCTTTCTATTTATCTTTGAACGCGGCCTGAACCGTCTCCACCAGCTAATTTCAACACTTCATCCATGCTCACCATGTTGAAATCACCTTCAATTGAGTGTTTTAAACAACTTGCAGCTACCGCAAATTCAATTGTGGATTGAGCATCATATCCTTCTAGGCATGCCGCAATCAATCCAGCTCCAAAGCTGTCTCCACCACCGACTCTGTCTACGATCTGCATCTTGTATTTCTTTGAGAAATAGTAATCTTTTCCATCATACAACATGGCTGACCAGTTGTTGATGTTGGCATTGATTGACTCTCTTAATGTGATTGCTACTTTTTCAAATCCAAAGCGACGTGTCAATTCACTAGCTACTTCCTTATATCCTTCGCGATTGACTTCACCACTTGTTACATCTGTATCACTGGCTTTGATTCCAAATACATCGGCTGCATCTTCTTCGTTCGCAATACATACATCGACATATTCACAGATCTTAGCCATGACTTCACCAGCTTTTTCTTTTGACCATAGCTTGTTACGATAGTTCAAGTCACATGAGATCTTAACTCCATGTTCCTTTGCTTTCTTACAAGCTTCTATTGTAAGTTTGGCTACATTGTCACATAAAGCAGGTGTAATCCCTGTAATATGGAACCAAGCACAGTCTTTAAAGATTTCATCCCAGTTAAAATCCGCACTTGTAGCTGTATAAATACTAGATCCTGCACGATCATAAATAACTTTACTAGGACGTTGGCTAGCACCTTTTTCCAAGTAGTAGATTCCAATACGGTCTCCACCACGAGCAATATAAGATGTGTCTACACCATATTTACGTAATGAGTTAACGGCACATTGGCCAATTTCATGACTTGGAAGACGAGTTACGTATTTGGCATCAAAACCATAATTAGCTAAAGAAACAGCTACATTGGCTTCTCCACCACCATAAGTTGCACCAAATGTATCGGCTTGTACAAAGCGATAATATCCTTCTGGTGCTAAACGTAACATAATTTCTCCAAAAGTGACTACTTTTTGTTTCATAATTAGCGAACCTCCTTAAGTTTAGCTACAGCCTCTTTAGTCATAGCTTCTACCTTATCAAATTCACCATTTTTGATTAAGTCACCCTTAACCATCCAGCTACCACCGATAGCTAAGATACGGTTGTATTCTAAGTAATCCTTCATATTGTTCGCATTGATTCCACCAGTAGGAATGAATTTCATTTGTGTATATGGAGCAGCAATCGATTTGATCATTTTTAATCCACCAGCTGCTTCAGCAGGGAAGAATTTAACTACATCTAAACCTAAACGGTAACATTTTTGTACATCGCTAGGAGTACATGTTCCTGGAGTTACAGGTACATTCTTTTCAATGCAGTGTTTTACTACATCTTCATCAAAGCCTGGACTAATAATGAATTGAGCACCAGCCTCTAATGCTTCATCTACTTGTTCTACTGTTAATACAGTTCCTGCACCGACTAACATGTCTGGAAATTCTTTACGCATGATAGCAATAGATTCTTTGGCAGCAGCCGTTCTAAATGTAACTTCTGCACAAGGAAGACCACCAGCACATAGTGCTTTGGCCAATGGCTTTGCGTCTTTTGCGTCTTCTAATACAACAACTGGTAAAATACCAATTTTTGAAATCTCTTCTAATACTTTATTCATTGTTTAATCCCTCTTATAAACATTCTTTCATAACTTCGTAAGTGCCTTTTTCTTCAATTTCAGTTAAAGTTTGAACTACAGCTTCTTCAAATCCAGCAATTTGAGTTAAATCTTGTCCCCAGAATGAAGTATTTGTACATACGGCATGAACTAAATCTTTTACAGAATCATCTTTGTGGTTATAGTAGAATTCTAGAATGTCACGATCATCACTGATTGTGTATGTATTTCCAGCTGGACGTTTTGCGACTAAACCAGCATCTGTAAGTTCATATCCTCTATAGAATTGGATGTAGAACGCAAAACTTGTAGTAATACATTTTGGAAGTTCATGGTATTCATCGATATATCCTAAGAAACTAGGCATAACACGCGCTTTCCATTTTGATGTTGAGTTTAATGAAATACTCATTAGTTCGTGATCAACAAATGGGTTGTTGAAACGATCAGAAACGGCTTTCGCAAAGTTTAATAAGTCATTTTTATCTAAAGTAAGAGTTGGGATGACTTCATCATATAACATTTTGTTCATGAATCCTTTAATGACTTCATCATGCATACAATCACGAACAATGTTTTGACCGGCTAGATAAGCACCTAGTACAAATCCAGTATGTGCACCATTTAAGATACGTACTTTTCTCTTTTTGTATGGTGACATGTCAGGAGTTACGAATACTCTGTCGATTAAACCTGCTTTTTTGAATGGTAATACATCATTCAATTTTTCGTCTCCTTCAATGACCCATAAACCGAATACTTCACCAACATCAGTTAATGGATCTGAATAGTGATTTTCTTCTTCTAGACGAGCTACTTCTTGTGGATCACGGATACGACCTGGGACGATACGGTCAACTAATGAACCGCAGAATGTGCATTCTTCATTTACATATTTTTTGAATCCTTCTTCAAGGTTCCATTGTTCAATATATTGGTTAACGCACTTTAATAATTCTTTACCATTGTTGTCAATCAACTCACAAGCTAACATCAAAATGCCTGGCTTGTTGTTTTTGTAGCGGTGGTATAAAACTTGAGTTAATTTACCAGGGAAACTTGAAGCTGGTTTATCTTCAAATTGACATGAAGGATCATAGTGGATTCCAGCTTCTGTAGTGTTTGAAACAATGATTTCTAAATCGTCGCTTGCAGCCACTTTCATCATTTCATTAAATCCTTCTTCTTGGTAAGGATTTAAACAACGACTTACACTTGAAATAATACGTTTATCGTCAACTTTTTCTCCGTTTACACTACCTCTTAAGTGTAATGTATATAATCCATCTTGTTCATTGATCATTTCGGCAAGACCTGGAGCAATAGGCTGAACTAGACAACATTTACCGTTCCAGTCTGCTTTTTCGTTTGCCAAATCAAACCAATAATCTACGAATGCTCTTAAGAAGTTTCCTTCACCAAATTGAAGAACTTTTTCTTTGGCATCCTTTAATAGATAACCATCATACCCTACGTTTTCTAGGGTTTTGTAACTTAATTTTTCCATGTTATTATTGTTCCTTTCCCGTTATAGAGTAACGCCCTGTTTAAATATAGCCATGTCATGGAAGCCGGCTTCTTCACTTTTTACTTTTTTACCACTCGCAACACTTAATACATATTCAAATAAGTCATTGGATAAAGTATCTAGACTAACGCCTTCAACCAATTCACCACAGTTGAAATCAATCCAATTTTTCTTGTTTGAATACAATCTTGAGTTGCTTGAAATCTTAACTGTAGGTACTGGACTTGCGAATGGAGTACCTCTTCCTGTTGTAAATAATACGATGTGAGCTCCACTTGCAGCTAAAGCTGTTGCGGCAACTAAATCGTTACCTGGAGCGCTTAATAAATTCAAACCTTTGTTCTTAACACATTGTCCATATTGTAGAACACCCACAACTGGTGCTTTACCAGACTTTTGTGTACAACCCAAAGATTTGTCTTCCAAAGTTGAAATTCCACCCTTTTTGTTTCCTGGAGAAGGGTTTTCATAAATCGTTTGATTGTGAGATTTAAAGTATTCTTTGAAGTTATTGATCAAATCCACGGTTTCATTGAATAACTCTTCATTTTCACAACGATCCATTAAGATGGTTTCAGCCCCAAACATTTCTGGTACTTCCGTTAAGATGGTTGTTCCACCTTTTGAAATCAATAAATCAGAGAAACCACCGACTGTAGGGTTGGCACTGATTCCAGATAGTCCATCCGATCCACCACACTTCATACCAATAATCAATTCGCTCGCATCAATTTCTTCTCTTTTGTCTTGGCTCACAACATCAGCTAATTCAGCGATGATGTCTAGAGAATCTTGAATTTCATCTTCATGTTCTTGTGCAACTAAGAATTTTACACGTTCTGGATCATAATCATTTAAATAGTTCTTTAAAACATCAATGTTTGAGTTTTCACAACCCAATCCTAAGACTAAAACACCGCCTGCATTTGGGTGTTGAATCAAATCTGCAAGAATTTGTCGTGTGTTTTCTTGATCATCGCCCATTTGAGAACATCCATATGGATGTGTAAACGTACAAATAGCTTCAACGTTACCTTTTACAAATTTCTGGGCTTGTCTTTCGATAGACGTGGCAACATTGTTCATGCAGCCAACGGTAGGGATGATCCAAATTTCATTACGAACACCAACTTTACCATTCTTTCTGCGATAACCCATGAATGTTCGTTTTTCACTAGGTTCTAGTTCTTGCACATTACGATGATAAGAATAAGTTAATAAATCATTTAAGCCAGTTTTCATATTGTGTGTATGAATCCAACTTCCTTGTTGAATGTCTTCTTTTGCGATACCAATAGGATATCCGTATTTAATAATAGGTTGATCCTTTTTAATATCTTTCAACGCAAATTTATGTCCTTGGGCAATATCTTCAATAAGTGTAACCTCTTGTCCATCGACATTACATACCGTCCCTTTTTCTAAAGGACATAGTGCAACAGCTACCAAGTCGTTAGAATGAATCTTTATAAACTTTTGCACCATTTCTACCTCCTGTCTATAATTTAAATGTTTGATGTAAGCACTTACACAGAATAACCCTGTTTTTTGAATAAATCAATAGGAAAGTTTTAAAATTTTACAAATATGTATGTTTCACAACTTTTTTTTGGTAAAATATAGAGGAAGATGAATAATTCCTTTATTTATACGTGAGAAAACGATTACAAAGAAGTACTTGACTTATGAAATGCATATCATTACAATAAGAAATGTGATGTAAGTACTTACAATTCTCAACGTAAAGAAATGGGGTTGAGGAGTGAAACAATTATGAACATTTATGACATTGCCAAGTTATCAGGCGTATCCATTGCGACTGTATCGCGAGTAATTAATAACAGTCCTAAGGTTTCAGAAAAGACAAAAAAGAAAGTCTGGGACGTTATGAATGAGTATGATTACACACCGAATGTGTTTGCGAGAGGTTTAGGCTTAAATTCAGTTAAAACAGTTGGCTTGGTTTGCCCAGATGTATCCGATCGTTATATGGCAAGTGCTATTGCGTATTTAGAAAAGAATTTACGCAAGTATGGATATGACTCAATTTTGATGTGTAGTGGCTTTGATTATGAAGGAAAAGTAGAAGCTGTAAAAATATTATTGGATCGAAGAATCGATGCGATGATATTAGTTGGTTCACATTATGCAGGAGATTGTGGACAGAATGATATTCAATACCTACAGGATGCTGCCCAAAAAGTTCCAGTGGTACTCATGAATGGCTATGTTCGAGTGCCAGGTGTATATTGTGTTTTAACAGATAATTATAAAGCTGTTTATGATACTGTATGTAATCTAATCGAAGCAGGAAGGAAGAAAATTGTGTTTTTGTATGATGCCAATTCGTACAGCACAACGAAAAAATTAGAGGGATATCAAGATGCACTGATTGATAATGGTTTAAAAGTACGTGAAGAGTACAAGGTGTTTATGCCAAATAACGTATTGAAGGCAAGAGATTTATTGGCAAAGAAAAAGTTGGATTTTGATGCCGTCATTGCCAGTGATGATGCGATGGCTGTTGGTGCACTTAAATATGTGCATCAAATCAATAAGTCGATTCCTGAAGATGTCAATGTCGTTGGATTCAACAACTCAGAACTATGTGTTTGTTGCAATCCGGAAATGAGTTCTATTGATTCACAAGAAGAAGAGTTAAGTGAAATTGCGGTTGATTCGCTTATTAAAGTTCTTGCGGGAAAATCAGTTCGACAAAAAATGGAGATTCCATGTAAATTTATTAAGCGAAATACAACACAGTTCTAAATATTAGGAGGATTACTGTGAAGTTGATTAAAAAAGTACTTGGAGCACTTATGTGTCTTGTGTTTATGGTAAGTGCAACAGGTTGTTCTTCAGTTACAAACGGGAAACGTATCGTTCGTGTTGCGACAATGCAGTCGGAAACGCACCCGGAGTATCTGGGATTATTAAAGTTTAAAGAATATGTTGAAAAAGAATTAGGGGATAAATATGAAGTACAAATTTTCCCTAATGAAATTTTAGGTGCTGCCCAAAAAGCAATTGAGTTAACGCAAACAGGAGCTATTGATTTTACAATTGTTGGTACTGCAAACCTAGAAACATTTGCGAGTGTGTATGAAATTTTCTCTATGCCATATTTATTTACTTCAGAAGATGCCTATCATGAAGTTATGAATGATACGGACTATATGAATAAGATCTTCTCAAGTACAGATGAACAAGGTTTTAGAGCTTTAACTTGGTATAATGCAGGAACGCGTAACTTCTATGCGAAAAAAGAAATTGATTCACCAGACGATATGAAAGGATTAAAAATCCGTGTTCAACAAAGTCCTGCCAGTGTAGCAATGTGTCAAGCCTTTGGTGCTGCAGCCAGTCCAATGAGTTTTGGTGAAGTATATACGGCTATTCAACAAGGTGTCATTGATGGTGCTGAAAATAACGAATTAGCATTAACATCAAATAAGCATGGTGAAGTTGCAAAATATTTCTCTTACAACAAGCACCAGATGATTCCGGATTTGTTGATTGGAAACTTGAGTTTCTTGAATGGTTTGTCTAAAGAAGAAAGAAAAGTATTCTATAAGGCGGCTGAATTATCAAATGAAGAAGAATGTAAACAATGGGATGTGCAAGTTAAAGAAGCTAAGAAGATTGCGCAAGAACAAATGGGTGTTAAATTCATTGATGTCGATGTTTTAGCTTTCCAAAAGAAGGTAAAGGGTGTTCAAGAATCTATCTTAAAGGACAATGCACAGGCAAAACCTATTTATGATCATATTCAAAAAGTAAACAAAAAATACGAAGGCAAGGATGGTGAATAATATGGAAAAATTAAGAAACGCAATTAACACTATTCTTGGATGGGCATGTGTATTTGTATTTGCCGTAATGGTAGTCGTAGGTACATACCAAATCGTAGTTCGTTACTTCTTTAATAATCCAAGTACAGTATCCGAAGAATTATTGACTTACAGTTTTACATGGATGGCTTTACTTTCAACAGCTTTAGTATTTGGTAAAAGAGATCACATGCGTATGGGATTCTTAGCCGATAAAGTAACAGGACAAAAAAAGAAAGTATTGGAAATCGCTATTGAATTATTAATTATTTTATTCGCCCTTGTCGTTATGGTGTATGGTGGAATTTCTATCATGAAACTAACAATGACTCAAATCACAGCGTCATTAGGCGTAAGTATGGGATTGATCTATACAATCATTCCTTTATCAGGCATTCTAATTGTCATTTATGGCATTATGAATATTATTGATTTGGCGAAAGGAAAGGGTGAATAAGCATGAGTTTATCAGTTTTATCAGGATTAATTATTTTAGTATTGTTAGTGATTATGCTTATTGCAGGTGTTCCCATTGCCGTGGCATTAGGAATTAGTAGTGTTTGTGCAATTTTACCAGTCATGGATCTAAATGTAGCTGTAGTTACAGGTGCACAAAGAATTTTCTCAGGAATCAGTGTATTTAGTTTGTTGGCCATTCCATTCTTTATTCTTGCGGGAAATATTATGAATAAAGGTGGTATTGCGATTCGTTTGATCAACTTAGCTAAAATTGTTACGGGAAGAACACCAGGTGGTTTAGCTCAGACAAATATTTTGGCAAATGCTTTATTTGGAGCCATTTCAGGTTCAGGTACTGCTGCCGCAAGTGCCATGGGATCTATCATTGGTCCAATTGAAAAAGATGAGGGGTATGATCCTAACTTCTCTGCTGCAGCCAATATTGCCACAGCCCCAACAGGATTATTGATTCCACCATCAAATGTAATGATCACATTCTCATTGGTGTCTGGTGGTACAAGTGTGGCTGCCTTATTTATGGCCGGATATATTCCAGGTGCATTGTGGGCATTGGCTTGTATGCTTGTTGTATATATCTACGCAAAGAAAGCTGGATATAGAAGTCAGACGAAATTAACTGGAAAAGAAAAATTTAATGCATTTATTCAAGCTTTACCATGTTTATTATTAATCGTTATTGTCATTGGTGGTATCATTGCCGGAGTCTTTACCGCAACTGAAGGTAGTGTTGTTGCCGTTGTATACTCATTATTGCTTTCTATTTATGGATACAAATCAATGAAATGGAAAGATTTACCAGAAATCTTTAGATCAAGTGCAGAAATGACAGGTATCATTATTTTCTTGATTGGTGTTTCTAGTATCATGTCTTGGGTTATGGCTTTCACAAACATTCCTACAATGGTTTCAAATGGATTATTATCAATTTCAAGCAATAAATACGTCATCTTATTAATGATCAACATTATCTTATTGGTAGTTGGTACATTTATGGATATGACACCAGCTACATTGATCTTTACACCAATCTTCTTGCCAGTATGTACTGCATTAGGTATGAATACAATTCACTTTGGTATTATGTTGATCTTCAACTTGTGTATTGGAACAATTACTCCTCCAGTAGGAACGACACTATTTGTTGGTGTTAAAGTTGGAGGCGTTAAGATTGAAACGGTATTTAAACACTTGTTACCATACTTCTTCGCAATTATTGTCGTATTGATGTTGGTAACATACATTCCACAATTAAGTCTATGGTTACCTGGTTTAATGGGTTATGTAAGTTAGAAGGAAGGAATTTTTAAATGAAACAATTTATGGATAAAGACTTCTTATTGACAAATGAAGTCGCTAAGGAATTATTTTTTGATGCTGCAAATACAATGCCAATTGTAGATTATCACTGTCATATTGATCCAAAAGAAATTGCAGAGGATCGTAAATTTGAAAATATCACACAAGTATGGCTTGGTGGGGATCACTATAAATGGCGTCAAATGCGTTCAAACGGAGTGGATGAATATTATATTACGGGAGATGCTCCAGATCGTGAAAAATTCCAGAAGTGGGCAGAAACACTTGAAAAAGCCATTGGAAACCCATTATTCCACTGGTCTCACTTGGAACTTCAAAGATATTTTGGATATCACGGTGTTTTAAATAGTAAAACAGCGGAAGAAGTATGGAACTTGTGTAATGAAAAACTTCAACAAGATGATATGAGTGTACGTAACTTGATTAAAAACTCAAATGTTAAATTGTTATGTACAACGGATGATCCAATTGATGATTTGCATTGGCATAAAGTGATTAAAGCGGATGAAACATTTGATGTTAAGGTACTTCCTGCTTGGCGTCCAGACAAAGCTATGCGTATCAATAAACCAGAATTTGCCGATTATATGAGTAAATTGGCAACTGTTTCTGATGTTGAAATTCATACTTTTGAAGATATGAAAAAAGCCATCATCAAACGTATGGAATACTTTAATGAATTAGGATGTCTAGTGAGTGATCACGGATTGGATTATGTGATGTATGCTCCAGCAAGCACAGAAGAAATCGAGAAAATCTTTGAAAAAGGATTGAATCACGAAGCTGTTACTGCATTGGAATGTGATCAATATAAAACAGCCTTCTTATTATTCATCGCAAAAGAATATAAACGTTTGGGTTGGGTAATGCAGTTGCACTATGGTTGTAAACGTGACAACAACACAACAATGTACAATAAGTTGGGACCAGATACTGGTTATGATTGTATTTCAAACTTTGCGCCTGCAGATCAACTTACAAATATGTTGGATGCGATCAACGAAAATGGTGGATTGCCAAAAACAATTCTATACAGTTTGAATCCTGGAGATGATGAATTAATCGGTACAGTACTTGGATGTTTCCAAAACAGTGATGCGATTGGAAAGATTCAACAAGGATCTGCATGGTGGTTCAACGACAATAAAACAGGTATGGAAAAACAAATGACATCTTTGGCAAACTTAGGATTATTAGGTAATTTCTTAGGTATGTTGACAGATTCAAGAAGCTTCTTGTCTTATTCAAGACATGAATATTTCCGCCGAATCATGTGTAACTTAATTGGTACATGGGTTGAAAATGGAGAGTATCCTTATGATAAGGAAAACTTAACTGAAATCGTTAAGGGTATCTCTTACAACAATGCCGTTCGTTATTTTGGATTTGATTTATAATAGTTAATGAAAAAGAGAACTTTGAATTCAAGGTTCTCTTTTTTAGTGTCATAATTTAAAAATATGACACTTTTTCTACTAATTGAAAGTCAAAATGAGTCAACTCTGATTCAAAATGGGGTTAAAAAACATAAAAAGGTGTCAAAATTTGAAATTATGAATCAAAACATACTAAAAAGTAGTGAAATGATTCAAAATATGAAATTATGACACTTTTCTGTGCTAAAATAGGGTAAACAAAGTCAGGAGGTAGGAAAAATGACACCTTTTAGCGCAGATTTATATCCGGTGAATTATAAGATGGATAAAGACTTATTAAGACTGTTATCTCAGGCAAACGCGAAATATACAGAGTATAAGATTAAATTACAAACTTTGGACTTTGATTCAAAATATTTTTTAGATTCAATTTTGTTGAGTGAGAGTTTGAAATCAACTCAAATTGAGGGTACACAGATATCGCAAGATGAAATGTATTATTTAAAGTATATGGAAGAAACAGATGATAATAAAGAAATCCAAAATCTAAAAAAAACTGTGGAATATGCATATGAAAAAATTAATATTGGAAAAGATATTGATTTTGAATTGGTGAATACAATGCATAGGCTTTTGTTGGATAGTGTTCGTGGTTCTAAAAAGAAGCCAGGTCATATTCGCACAACTCAAAATTGGATTGGTCCTAAAGGAGCGGGTATTGAAAATGCGATATTTATTCCTCCTGCACCAGAAAATGTATATGGATTGTTAGAAAATTTGTATGAGTATATGAATGACGAGTTTATTGATCCATATTTAATTAATGTGGCATTATCTCATGCACAATTTGAAACAATTCATGCATACTCAGATGGAAATGGACGACTAGGAAGAGCTTTGATCCCTATTCAAATGGCAAGGTTTGAACAAGATAAACCAATATTATATATGTCGGAAATATTGGAATTATATAAGCCTGCATATCAATATAATTTAATGGAAAGTCGTAAAGGAAATTATTTGGGATATATCAAATTTTTCCTTCAATGCGTTGTCGATCAGTGCAATAGTTTTATCTATAAGATGAATGAAATAGATAGAATCTACAAGGAAGACATGGCAAAAATGGAAACGATTTATAGCGCAACACTATATAAAATTATGCCCATTATTCTTTCTCAAGTTGTATTCACTAAAAAAGAATTAGAAGATATGACAGGATTATCAAAATCAACAATCCATCGTACAATTCAGAAGATGGAAGAATTAAATGTGATTTCATACGATGATTCAGTGCGCAAAAAGAGTTATTGTTACACAAGCGTATATAATGTGTTTGTAGGAAAAAGAAATTATTAAACAAAAAAGTTGTTGGTTTTAAAATATCAACAACTTTTATTTACCTTTCGATACATCTAATAAACGCAATGAAAACTCATACGCAAATAAACTATCTGCATTCTCTAAATCCAAATGGAATAAGGCACTCATTTTATCAAGACGATAAAAGAATGTGGATTTATGTATATATAAAGCTTTTGATGTCATAGAAGCACTACGATTATTTTTAAAATAGGTACGTAGTGTTTTTATATACTCTGTTTTATGTTCTATATCATAATTATACATATCTTTTATTGCAGGATGAATGGCAGCCTGTAGTTCTTTAATATTATGGGATAATTGAAATAAATTCTTCAAGAAAAAATCTTTGTGGTAAGAAATAGCCCTATCGCTAAAATGAGTTAATTCATATTTTAATTGATTGATACATTGATCTAGATAAGGCTTGCAGTTTAATAAATCATCAAACATATAACTAACAGCACCCTTCATGTGATTCATGTTTAAAAAATCTTCATAACGATCCATATCGTCGATTTCATCTGTTGAAATTAAAGAAATAAAATAATCTGTATAGGAGTTATGGATACTATTATTAAAAACCATAGACAGTTGCATACAATAATACTCGGTTGCCATTAATCGATCATCGTTGTTAATGAATCCACTAGCCACAAACAAATAGTGCTTTTTAGGCATAATACCTAGTTTTTTTAAATCCTCTATAATATCTTCTTCTTTTTCATAATGATTTAAAAACAAGTCTTTAAAAAATGCTTCATATTTCATTCTGTATGGATTTTGGTAATTTTCATCTTTTTGAAGCTGAATGGAAATCATTTGTGTGAAAACATGAATATAATCCAATTCATCACGAGACATTTCTCGGTTATCACAACGAATAAAAATATATCCGATGACTGAGTTTTTAATACGAATACTCTCAATAACACAAGGACAAGGCATAGATGGAATATTGACAATAAATGGATGGACTGAATGAAAAATTTTATCCACGATCTTTCTGTCTTTCATATCTTGTATACGAATTGTATCTAAGGATAAACGGTTATTTCTAGATGTGAAAAAATCAGTATCTACTGTATCAGGGTACATGGATAATACAGTAAAAGTAGAATCCAATAATACAATAGGGTTTTCAAGATGATGATAGGTTGACTTTAATAAATCTTTTAAGCCATTTCCACTGTATAAGCTTTGAAACAGTGCATGTTTTTGTTGTTCTAGATAGTTGTAGTATTCCATGATATCAGACATATGATTGTATAAATCAATGAGATCGATTTGACTTTGGATATACATCTTATCTTTTGGGGTTTCATTTTCTTTACATATATAAAGAACACACCCATATATTGTGTGGTCTTTAAAGTTTTCATAATTTCCAATATATAAATTGTTAGGTAATAGATGCATACAATCTGCATCTTCTTTTGTCAAGAAACGAATGCTATTAATCAATGTATTCGGGTAATACTCTCCCTTTACTTTACATTTATAATAATCTTCAATGCCAGAAATAATTGATGAAAGATAACTCATACCAAACCTCCATAGTTTTTGTCAATATTATAATATCATACAAACGTCGGAAAAAGCAGAGCTAAAAACGCTTACAATTCCATTGCCTATACGATGATTGTCTAAACGCTTTTGTTATAAGATTCACATGAAGTTAAGTCTTAGTGAAGGAGAAGGAAAGATGACAATTAAGGTTATGGGCGTATGCGCCGGAAGAAAAGACAGTAACAGTGAAATTTTATTGAAGGAAGCACTAATGGCATGTGAAGAACAAGGTGCCGAAATCAGAATGATCAATCTAAGAGATTTTAATGTCGTAGATTGCACAGGATGTACAGGATGTACGATTGGTATGTCACAAGGAAAGAATGTTGGATGTACACAAGATGAAAAAGATGACAAGAAAAAAATAATGGAAGTTTTATTAAATCAAGATGCAGTTATTTATGCAGTACCAACATATGATTTAATGCCATCTGCAAACTATTTAAGATTTGCACAAAGAAGTTTAAGTTATGAAACAGCATTCTTAGAAGCTATTGGAGCTATTGAACACAGAGATCGTGTTGCAGGTTTGATTTCTGTTGGTGGATCTACAAGATCATGGCAATCTATGGCTTTGGAAGGATTGCAGGCAACTATGTTTACAACAGATTTTAAAGTAGTGGACATGCTTTTAGCAACACGTGTACCTGCTCCAGCACAAGTTTTATTAGACGATGAACTAATTGCTCGTGCTAGAAAAATGGGTCAAAACATCATGGAATCTGTAAAAACACCAGTTGAAGAACGTAAATGGTTAGGTGACGAAGATATGGGATGGTGCCCAAACTGTCATTCAAACGCATTAGTTTTAGGCGAAAAACAATGGGATGGACTTCACTATCCAGTAGAATGCCAAGTATGTGGTGCTGGTGGAAATTTAGAAAAAACGGAAGATGGAAAATGGAAATTTGTCATTCAAGAAAATGGCTTATTAAAAGATCGTACAACTGTAGCAGGTCGTGCATTGCATTTAGAAGAAATTGCTGAAACACAGGGTGGTTTCTTTAAAAATCCTGAAAACAGAGAAATCGTTGGCAAGAAGATTACTCGTTATAAGGAAAAGAAATTTAAAGGATTAGAGGACTAATCATGAATCATAGTGCAAAGTGGCGTGTTGTAAATACGCTTTTGATGAATATTCCTATTGCAGCATCAATTTCAGTAACAGCTCAATTTTTGGCCATTCATACATTTATTTTTCCACTATTCTGTATGAACTTTGCGATTGCGTACGTTCTTTCATTTGTAGTAGGCATGTGTGTTCCTGCAGTTAAATGGGGATTTGGTTTTGCACAAGTATGTAAGGCAAAACCAGATACTTTGAAATTTGGATTATGCATTAATGCTATTGTGAATTTAGTGTACGTTGTGGCAAATGAAATTGTATTAACGTATTTCAATGTTGTTGTATTAAATCACGCGCCAATAATTGCGGTATTATTTGGAATTTTAGAAACATTTATCCCAATTTATATTGTAGGATTTATCGTTTCTTTCTTATGGAATCAACCATGTGAAAAAATCACAAACAGCATTGTAAAAGAATAATAAAAGGAGACAAACAATGAAACAATTACAAACCGATGTAGTAGTCGTAGCTGCTGGTTTATCTGGTTTAGCCGCTTCAATCGCAGCGGCAGAAAACGGTGCTAGTGTTATTACTTTAGAAAAATCAACGACAACAGGTGGAGCAGCCAATATGGGTATGGGCCCATTAGGTGTAGGTTCAAGCATTCAAAAAAATCAAATGATCTCATTAACACCAGGAGAAGCCTTCCGTAAACACATGTACTTCACTCACTACAGAGTCGATGCACGTTTAGTAAGAGATTACTATTTTAAATCAGGTTCAACAATCGACTGGCTAATGGATATGGGAGTTGAATTTGTAGGTGTACAAAGAGCATTCTCAGCTCCAGAAGCAACAAGAGCTTATTCAGATGGAGAGTTTACTTGGCATGTGGTTAAACCATTAGATGGTGGTGTTCCAGGTCCTCGTGCAGCAACAGCTATGATCAAAAAAATGACAGAAAGAGCTGTTGAATTAGGTGTCGAAATTCTATATGAAACACCAGGTAAAAAAATCATTATGGAAGATGGTAAAGCCGTAGGCGTTATGGCTGTAGATAAAAATGGAGAAGATGTTGAGATTCGTGCAAACTCAGTCATCGTATGTACAGGTGGATTTGGTGACAATCCTCAAATGATCAAGGATGAAACTGAATTTGAATACGCAAAAACAATTTATAACTTTGCCGTTCCAGGAATGAAGGGTGATGGAATCAAAATGTGCTGGGAAGCTGGTGCCGGAAAAGAACAACCTATCATGGAACTTATGTACCAATTACCAGATAATATGAATCACTTTATTCTTGATGGAGCTTTCCGCCAACCATGTTTATGGGTAAATAGAAATGGTAATCGTTTTATGCCAGAAGATCAAATCGCAAATACAACATTTACTGGAAATGCGATTGCAACACAACCTGGTAAAGTCGCTTTCTCTATCTTTGATAGTAAGATGTTGAAAAAATATAAGAAAAAAGGACCAGATATTGTATCTCACGTTCACCCTCATGATTTATTTGATCACTTCGATGAACAATGGAATCGCGACCTTGAAAATGGTTATGAACCAGTAACACAAGCCGATACAATCGAAGAATTAGCTGAAAAAGCAGGAATCGATGTAGATGGTTTAGTAGCACAAATTGAAGAATATAACGAAATGTGTGAAGCTGGATTTGATGAAATTTTCGAAAAAGACAGAGTATATATGACACCAATCGAAAAAGGTCCATTCTACTGCTGTAAACAATATGTTGGAGCCTATGGATCATTAGGTGGAGTAAAAATCAACCACAAGACACAAGTGTTGACACAAGAAGCCAAAGTAATTCCTGGATTATATGCAGCAGGAACCGATGCATGTAACATCTTTGGAGATTCATATCCATTTATCTTATCAGGAAACACAATGGGATTCTGCTTGAATAGTGGACGTATTGCCGGAGAAAACGCAGCTAGTGAATTAGCTGATGAAGAATGGGATTACGATTAATCAAGGAGTTAAACGATGAAAATTACAATAGATGGTAAAACAATTGAAGCAAAAGAAGGCAGTTCGATTTTAGATGCTGCCCTCGAAGCTGGAGTGTATATTCCTCATCTATGTAGTCATCCAGATTTAGAAGCAAAAGGAGGCTGCCGCTTATGCTCTGTTGAAATCGATGGAGTAGAAGGGGCAGTTCCTTCTTGTATGACGAAAGTAGAAGAGGGAATGAATATCACAATTAATGGTCCAGAAGCTGATAAGGTTCGTAAAATGGCAATGGAATTGATCCTAGCTAGTCATCCTGCCGATTGTACAGGGTGCCCTAAATTTGGAAAATGTGAATTACAGTCACTATATCAATATTTAGGCGTGAGTGCAGAACGCTGGAGAAAAAAATCTAGAAGTGTTCCTAATGACGATAGTAATCCACTAATCTCTCACTTGTTCACTCGTTGTATTCGATGTGGAAGGTGTATTCGAGCATGTCAGGATTTAAGAGGTGTAAAAGTTCTTGATTATGTGAAGACAAAAGATGGAATTCGTGCAGGCATCGCAAGTGGAACAAGTTTAAAAGATGCAGGTTGTCGTTTCTGTGGAGCATGTATTGAAGTATGTCCTACAGGATCGATTGTAGATCAATTAAAGATGATGAATCCAGAAAAATCATATATGGAAAATGTGGTTCCTTGTAAGGCGAATTGTCCAGCTCATATTGATATTCCTCAATATATTCGTGCGATTAAAGAAGGTGACTTTGATAAGGCAACCGCAATCATTCGTGAAAAAGTCCCTTTCCCAGAAGTATTAGGATCTGTATGTACGCATGTATGCGAAAGCAATTGTAAACGAAATGAATTAGGAGAACCTATTTCGATTTGTAAATTAAAACGTGCAGCTGCTACACAAGATAGCGGGGTATGGAAAGAAAAAGTTCATAAAGAACCTGCAACAGGTAAGAAAGTAGCGGTAATTGGTGCAGGGCCATCTGGTTTAACAGCAGCTTATTATCTAGCTAAAAAAGGCCATGCGGTAACTGTATTTGAAAAGAATGAAAAAGCTGGAGGACAATGCCGATATGGTATTCCATCGTATCGTTTGCCAGATGATTTACTGGATCGTGAAATTGCCAATATTTTGGAAATTGGAATTGAATTAAAGACAAATTCAGATTGTCAAAACTTGGAAGAATTAAAACAACAATATGATGCAGTACTTGTTTCAATTGGTACTCATCAAGGTACAAAACTTCCGATTCCAGGAAATGATTTACCAGGTGTATATGTAAATACTGAATTCTTAAAAGATGCGCGTAGTGATAACGCGATTCAGTTGGGTGAAAAAGTCATGGTTTTAGGTGGCGGAAACGTTGCGTATGACTGTGCTAGAACGGCCATTCGAAAAGGAGCTAAAGAAGTACATATCGCTTGTCTTGAGAATCAGCAACAAATGACTTCTTCTCCTGACGAAATTGAAGAAGGTGCACAAGAGGGCGTCATCTTGCATGCAGCGCATTCTTTCCTTCGCATTACTGGTGAAGACAAGGTAACGGGTGTTGAATTGAAAAAAGTAAATCGCTTCTATTTTGATGAAAATCGTAAAGCTGTACTTGATTTAGAAGAAGGTTCAGAACATGTGATCGAAGTGGATAATGTTATCTTTGCGGTAGGTCAAAAACCAATGGGCACAGATACAATGAATTTGGATTTAACACATGGACCATACATTGCTGCAAATAATGCGCATACAAGTATGGAAGGAGTATTTGCATCGGGGGATGTTGTGACAGGAACACGCTCGGTCATTCAAGCTATTGTGGGTGGTAGAGAAGCGGCTGAGCAAATGGATATCTATCTAGGTGGAAATGGAGATATTTCAGAACAACTTGTAGAAAGAACCACTCCAAATCCATGCATTGGACAAGTAGAAGGCTTTGCAGATTTAGCTCGTGTAAATCCAGATATGATTTCTTTAGAAGAAAGATGTGCAGGCTTTACTCCAGTAGAAAAGCCATTGACTTGTGACCAGGCAAAATGTGAAGCAGGACGCTGCTTACAGTGTGATTTACGATTAAATATTTCCAACGTAAAACTTTGGAATGAATACTAGGAGGATGACCATGACAATAAATATTGATGAAAAACAATGCGTAGTGGATGTCCTTTTAAATAAAGTGCAATCCCATCCTTGTAAGGATTGTGGAAAGTGTGTATTTGGGTATGAAGGCATTACACAGCTTGAAATGATTTTAAAAGATATTACAGAGAAAAAAGCACATTCCGATGACAAGGCATTATTAATGGATTTGTGTTCTGTTATGAAAAATCAGTCTATGTGCGATGATGGCAAAGAAATTGCCAGTCTGGTTTTAGAAGGTTTAAACACATATGCAGACATATTTGATGAACATATCTCAAAAAAACAATGTCGCGCAGGTGTATGTAAGAAGTTTATGACCGTACATATTCTTGCAGGAAAATGTATTGGTTGTGGCGAATGTTTAGATGCTTGTGAAGATGATGCCATCTTAGGAAAAAACAAATTTGTCCATGTTATTGATCAAGATGAATGTACGCTTTGTGGCAAATGCTTCGAAGTATGTGACGAAGGTGCCATTGTTTGGGCAGGGGTAGAAAAGCCAAAATGTCCTAAGAAGCCAATCCCTTGTAAGAAAAGATAATAGAAGAGGAAAGTGAAAATGAATAAACTAGGAAAATATTCTAGAAGTGTATCTATCATTGGTGTAGGATGTACGCCATTTATGTACACAGTAGATAATGAAGAAACAAATGGTTTAACAGAAGGTGAAATGTTTGGGTATGCTGCATTAAAGGCGATGGAAGATGCGAGTGTAAATCCACAAGATGTGGATTTCTACTTTCATGGTGAAGCAAGTCCTTTAAATGGATCAAACTATTTAACACCAAATGTGCAGATTGCGAATTGGTTTGGAATGAAAGGCAAAGGTTCAATTCACCATTCGGAAGCATGTTGTACAGGTTATTTGGCAATTGAACAAGCTGTAAATGCGATTGCGAGTGGAAAATATGATTGTGTATTAACGGGAGCTGTTGAATTTGGTGATAGTACACCTTCACCTGCAGATAATGTTGAAACACCAAAACATCCATATAAACGTGACAAGATGACAATGGAAAAATTCTTAAAGACAACTTCATGGTTATATGATCGTACATACACTCGTATGTTAATGGCGGGACAAGAATTGATTTATGATGATGCAGCTGAGTGGTATGTTCGTACACGTAAGATTTCAGATGAAGATATGAACAGAACTTTAAACTGGATGTGCATCAACAACCGTAAGAATGCTTCTGTCAATCCTTTGGCCATTGAAAGAACAACATATGAAGAATTAGCTGAAAAAGCAGGTATGTCTTTAGAGGAATATATGAATTCTCCATACAATCCTAAAATGGGAGATTTCTTACGTGCAGGTGGACTTGAATTGAAGTGTGATGGAGCTGCGGCTGTGATTGTTTGTGCAACTGAAAAAATACCAGAGATTGCACCAAATCTAAAACATAAACCAATCGAGGTGTTAGGTATTGGATCGGCTGCTTGTGAAGCAACAACTCCTCATTTTGAAGTTCGCGCAACACAAGAAGCTGTTAAACAAGTTTATGAATTAACAGGAATGAATGGAAATGATTTAGATTTATTCTATGCGAATGACTTTATCATCACTTCTCATTTAGTATCTGCAGAAATTGCCGGCTACTTACCATATGGTGAGGGATGGAAATATATTTGTGAAGGACGTACCGCTTGGGATGGAGATAAACCAATCAACTCGAATGGTGGTCGTACTTCATTTGGACATGCCCATGCAGCATCAGGTCTTGCAGATATGTATGAAGCTTGTAAACAAATTTGGCAAGAATGCGGTGATCGTAACGTGAAGTTTACTCCAAAAATAGCGATGTTACGTGGATATGGTGGAGCACAAAATGTGGCGGCTATCATCATTAAAGAATTAGAAGGAGGAGAATAATATGGCTATCAAATTAGAGAAGGTCGTAGAAAAATTCTATTTAGGATTAGAAGAAGGAAAGATTCTAGGTCGTAAGTGTCCTAAATGTGGAAATGTGGAATTCCCTCCTGTATACGCATGTAATGCGTGTGGTAATTATGAAACAGAATGGGTAGAAATTAGTGGAAAGGCAAAACTACATTCGATTGTTTTGCCGGCTGCCCTATCTTCAAAACCAGAATATAAGAAATTCAAAAAGTTCTGTTATGGCGAAATCGAATTAGAAGAAGGATCTCGCTTTAATGGAGTTGTACTTGGAGTTAGTAAAAAGAATCGTAAAGAATTAGCGGCTAAGTTGCCTCTAGATATTCATGCCAAGATCGTAGAAAGAGATATTGGTGTTAAAACAGTTGTATTTGAATTGGATGAAGATTAATTAAGAAGGAGAAATGTATTATGGAAAGAAATGAAATTTTAGAACAAGTATTAGAAATGGTTGCGATGTCTTATAAGAAAGATGTTGCGGAACTATCTGAAGCAACTTCTTTTAAAGAAGATTTAAGTGGGGCTTCTGTTCAAATGGTTGCTTTAGTATCTGAAATTGAAAATGAATTAGATGTAGCTTTAATGTTGGCAGATGCATCTGCATGTGCAACAATTGGTGATTTAGTAACTTTGATTGAAGAAGAAATGTAATATTAGAGGATTCAAAAATGAGTGTGATTGATCAAATTTTTGAAAAGGCAAAGTTAAATCCTCAAAAGGTTGTATTTCCAGAAGCGCTAAATGAAAAGATGATGCAGGCTGCTTTTGAAGCTGGAAATGAAGGGTATATTTATCCGATTCTTGTAGGAAATAAAGCAGAAATTGAACAAGCTGTAAAAGAACGTGGATATGATCTTTCTGTATTTACAGTTGTTGATATGGAAGATGAAGAGTATCGAAGAACGTTGATTGAAAAGTATATTGCCTTACCGGATACACGATTAAAAGAAAAAGCTTTAAATCGTCGTATGCAGGATAAATTACAGTTTGCGATGGTGATGCAAGCTGTTGGAGATGCAGATGTTACATTTGCAGGTATTGACTATACAACAGGCGATGTTTTACTAGCTGGACAAATGATCATTGGTTTAAAACCAGGTATTGCGACAATTTCAAGTATCGGTTTATGTGATATTCCTGGCTTTGAAGGTAGTGAAGGAAGTTTATTAGCTGTAGGGGATAGTGCGGTTTGTACAAATCCAAATGCAGAACAACTTGCAAGTATTGCGATTTCTGCTTGTGATACGGTGAAATCTTTATTAGGTTGGCAACCAAGATGTGCCTGTGTTTCTTATTCAACACTAGGCTCTGGTCAAGGAGAGTTGATTGATAAAGTAACAGAAGCCGTTAAGATTGCGAATGAATTACGTCCGGATCTTGCGATTGATGGTGAATTCCAATTGGATGCAGCTATTTCACCAAGTGTAGCCGCTAAAAAAGTGAAACGCGACAGTAAAGTAGCAGGTAAAGCGAATGTTGTGATTTGGCCGGATTTAAATGTTGGAAATGTAGCAGTAAAGTTGATTCAACAATTTGGGCATGCCGATGCCTATGGACCTATGTTGCAGGGATTCAAGAAAGTTGTGTGTGACTGTTCAAGAGGGGCACCGGTTTCTGAATTAAAAGGAAATATTGTGATTAGTGCTGTAAGAGCGGCTGGAGAAAAAGAGTAAGATGAAAACATATAAAGTTTTAACAATTAACCCTGGCTCTACCTCAACAAAAATTGCTTTGTTTGAAGGGGAAACTTGTGTATATTCAAAGAATGTTTCGCATGATGCAAATGAATTAGCAAAATATGAAAAGATTGCAGATCAACTTCCTTATCGTAGAAATATGATCTTAGATTTATTAAGTGAAGCAAATATTAAATTAGATGATGTTGATGTTTTCGTTGGCCGAGGTGGAGGCCTTTTGGCAATGGAAGGTGGCACATATAAAGTTACGGATTTGATGTTAGAACATGCTCGTAATATGCAAAATGGTGTTATTCATCCAGCAGCTTTAGGTTCACAATTGGCCAATGAATTCGCAACAAAATATGATGCGAAAGCTATGGTGGTCAATCCGCCTGATGTGGATGAACTTCAGGATCTAGCGCGAATGACAGGAATCAAAGGGGTAAATCGTGTAATCCATTTACATGCATTAAATCTAAAAGAAACGGCAATTCGTCATAGTAAAAATGTATTGAATAAAAAATATGAAGAATGTAACTATATTGTTTGTCATATTGGTGGAGGTGTTTCCGTCTCTGCACATAGACATGGAAAAATGGTGGATGGCTTTGACATTGTAGGCGGTGAAGGTCCAATGGCACCGACTCGTTGTGGAAGTATTTCGGTTGCAGACTTACTTTCATATATGAAGAAAAACAATTATACAGTGGATGATGTAAAACCTTTATTGACAAAATCAGGTGGTTTTGTGAATCATGTAGGGATTTCGGATGCTTTAGAACTTACAAACCGTGCTTCTCAAGGTGATCGTTATGCTGAAATGTTGTGGAATACAATGATTTACCAAATTGAAAAATGTATTGGTTCTATGGCAGCTGTGCTACATGGGCAAGTCGATGGTATTTTGCTTGGTGGTGGAATGGTCTACAATCAAGATCTTGTAAGTCAAATCAAAGATACTTGTTCATTTATTGCGCCGGTTAGTGCATATCCTGGTGAATTTGAAATGGAAGCAATGGCCGCAGGAGCAATTCGTGTTTTGAATGGTGAAGAAGAATTAAAACAATATACGGGAAAAGTATGTTGGAGTGGATTTGAGTGGGATTAAAAAATGAGTGATAAAAAGCTAAATATTTTAACCCTTGCCTTTGGTATTGCGCTATTACCTCCAATTTGGGCGGTTTTATCTCCATATGCAGGTATTACAACAGGAGCTGTCGCATTGATTTGTGCTGGTCTTTATGTAACGAATGGAAATAAAAAGGAAAATGCATTAAAAATCACAGTTGGTTTTCTGTTAGGTGATTTATGGGCGGTAATCGCTATTTGGATCATGGAAACACTACAGTTCAATCCAAATTTAGAATTGTATCTAACTTTATTTATACTTGGTGGCTTGGCTGTTTTGATTGGTGAGAATATTCCAAAATATATTTTTACGCCAGCATGGCTTTGTGGCTGGGCAATTGGACTAACAATCATGGGTCCATTAGCTGTAAACAGTTTAGGCACTTTGCCTATTCAGATTGGTGCGAGTATGATTGCGGGTGTTATCTATGTTGGTATTGGTGTAGATGCATTTCAAAAGTTTATAATTAAAACAATAAAAAAATAATAATGAATCAAAATTGCAGGTATCTAAATAAGACTGTTATAAATCTCCTCCATATTCCTCTTAGATACCTGCTTTTCTTATAGAAAGAGGATCCTATGATTTGTGTTTATTATACAAAATATAAATTGAATGATCATGAGAATAAATACCAAAAGGAACATCAGATTGGTTTGTCTTTATTAGATTATGGATTAAAAAAGATGAATGTTGATTTCAGTGAAAAAGAAATTTCATTAACAGATACAGGAAAACCATATCTAAAAAACACGAAAGATTTGTATTTCAATATCAGTCATTGTGATGGATGGGTCGCATGTGCTATTTCCAATCAAGAAGTGGGTATTGATGTTGAAAAAGTTGGATATATGTCGGATGCGATGGTAAAAAAGGTTTTGAGTGAAAATGAAGCTCAATCAATTGATCAAAATCTTTTTTATCGATTTTGGACATTAAAAGAAAGCTATTTAAAATGGTGTGGAAAAGGTTTTTATAAAGATCCTCGAATGGTTGAATTTAAAATATTTGAAGATGATGTTCATTGTTTAACAAATGATGTTTATTGTGTGTCCAAAAGAATGGATAGGGATTGTTATTTGGCAATTACAACGAAGGAAAGGGATGATATAAAATATGAATCTTACGAAAAAGAGATGGATGATTTTAATAGCGAGTTGTTTGATTAATCTGTGTATTGGAGCATTATATGCCTGGAGTGTGTTTGCGTCTGGAATGGCAGAATATTTATCAAGTGTAAATCATTCTATTATCACAACAAGTTCCTTGGCAATTGTTTTTTCGATTGCGAATATGGTGGGCCCTATCACCATGATTGGTGGCGGAAAATTAGTTCGAAGTATTGGTCCTCGATGGGTCATCACGATTGGTGGTGTCTGTTTTGGCTTGGGTATGATCATTTCTGGATTTACCCAAAGTGTTGGTATGTTAGTCTTTGGATTTGGTCTTTGTTGCGGGTTGGCTATGGGTATGACATATGGATGTACGGTTAGTAATTGTGTTAAGTTCTTTCTGGATAAACGGGGCCTTGTTGGCGGGATTACCACTGCTTCGTATGGCTTGAGCTCAGTGATTATTCCAATCATCGCAAATAAGATCATGGAAGAAACGGATGTGACAATGGCATTTAAATGCATTGGAATTGCCATAGTAGTTATCGTGTGCATCGCATCGATTTGGGTGATTCCATGTCCGGATGATTATGTTCCAGAAGGATATAAACCGTTTGTTGAGAAATCGAATCCAGATGTAAAGGATTATACGTGGAAAGAAATGCTTAAAACACCTTCTTTCTATATTATGATACTCATGATGTGTTCAGGGGCTTTTATGGGGATGATGATTATTTCCCAGGCTTCACCAATTGCGCAAAAACAAGTTATGTTGTCGAGTGCAACAGCTTCATTGATTGTATCTGTATTAGCTTTGTTTAATACAGGAGGACGTATTGTGGGCGGTATTATTTCGGATAAGATTGGGCAGGTAAATACATTAATATTACTTTTACTTTCTTCTATTGTTGGTTTATTCTTGTTAGTCATCACAAAAGAAGGAAGCTTAGTGACTTTCTTATTGGGAGTATGTATTATTGGCTTATGTTTTGGTGGATTTATGGGAATCTATCCTGGATTTACCAATGAGAGATTTGGAGCTAAATATTCAAGTGTAAACTACGGAATCATGTTTATTGGCTTTGCCGTATCTGGCTTTGCAGCCCCTATGATGATAGGAAAGCTTTATACTTCCACTAATAGCTATGTTCCTGCTTACTATGTGGCAATGGTATTGTCATTTGTGGGCATTTTGTTAGCTTTCTTATATAAAAAAGTAGAAAAACAATCATGATACAAGTATCAAAATATTTAGATAACGTGTATGTTCTACAAGATCGAGCTATGAGTAATGCGATTCTTGTGATTGGCAAAAAAAGAGCTTTGTTGTTTGATGCAGGATGTGGAATGGATAATATAAAAGAAATGGTAGAATCGATTACAGATTTACCTTTACTGGTTATTTTGTCGCATGGTCATTTTGATCATATTGCAGGTTCGTGTCAGTTTGATTGTGCGTATTTGTCTTCTGAAGATCGAGTTATATTAGAAGAATATGATGATGAATTAATAAATATTTGGTTGAATGAATTAAGTGAAAAGAGTATTCATTTTAAAAGTAATGGTTGGAAACAAATCAAAGATTTAGATTTTAATACATTTGATTTAGGCGATTGTATAGGAAAAATCATTTCATTACCAGGTCATAGTAAAGGTTCCATTGGCATTTATTTTCCTTTCTTAAAGATTCTTTTGGCCGGGGATGCTTTATCTCCTGTAATGTGTATGATGTTTTTAAATCATGCATCATTAGAAGAACAATTGGATACGTTGTATAAAGTTCAGAAATTAGAAATAGATGCTTTTATCACATCGCATAGTCCTACATGGTTTAATAAATCATTGATTGGTCGTATGATTTTATGTATTCAAAATTGTAAAGGAAAAAGATTTCATCCATATCAATATCCAAAGCCTCCTCATGTAAGTGGGTATATCTATGTAGATTCTATTGAAGAAGTGCCAGTCGGATTGATTGTAGAAAGTAAAGACATGATTAATTGATGATTAGTAACTTTTTAGATATTCCCATAGAAAAATGTGATTTTCTTCAAATAATCCAATAGAAAAGTGTTAAATATAGTGGAATATTCCCCTAGAAAAATGTAAAATTAGATTAAAGGAGAGGATATTCTGTGTATCGATATATATATAATGATTTAGTTAAATGGAAAAATAGTAGCTATCGTAAACCTTTGATTTTAAATGGCGCAAGACAGACGGGAAAGACTTGGATTTTAAATGAATTTGGGAAAAAAGAATATAAAAATGTAGTTTATATCAATTGTGATAATAATAATGAAATGAAAGAAATGTTCTACGATTTTGATGTGAATCGTTTGATCTTAAGTTTCTCTGCTCTCACAAACACGCGAATTGAAAAAGAAAATACATTGATTGTTCTAGATGAAATACAGGAATGTCCATTAGGGTTAACGGCATTAAAATATTTCCAAGAAGAAGCACCGGAATATCATATTGTTGTGGCAGGAAGCTTATTAGGTATCACTTTACATCAATCAACAGGATTTCCGGTGGGAAAAGTGGATCAATTAACTTTATACCCAATGTCATTTAAAGAATTCTTGTTGGCATTACATGAAGATATATTGGTAGAACAGATGGAACAACATAATTGGAAAGAGATGGATGTGTTCCGTGAAAAGCTAAAGAATTATTTACGTCAATATTATTATGTTGGTGGTATGCCAGAAGTCGTAAAGTATTATGCTCAAACCAAGGAAATATTTCATGTTCGCGAAATACAAAATAGAATTCTTTTAAACTATCGACAAGATTTTTCAAAACATATACCTGGAAACTTATTGACCAAAGTAAATTTAGTGTGGGATTCTGTTCCTGCACAATTGGCAAAGGAAAATAAAAAATTCATTTACGGAATGTTAAAAAAGGGCGGTCGTGCAAAAGAGTTTGAAGATGCGATTCAATGGCTTGTGGATGCAGGCTTGGTGTTTAGGGTAAATCGTATTAATAAAGTTTGCATGCCACTTAAGTTTTATGAAGAGTTCAATGCATTTAAACTGTACTTACTTGATCTAGGACTTCTTGGCGCAATGGTGGATGCTCCCGCAAAAAACATTTTAATAGGAGATAATGTATTTAAAGAGTATAAGGGTGCTTTTACGGAACAATATGTTGCTCAACAAATAGTGGCTTTTTATGTTAACCCAAAATAATATAATAATAAAAATTCTACAAATGAAATTGATTTTGTAGTTCAACTACAAAGTGTATATCCGATTGAGGTTAAGGCAGAAGAGAATTTAAAATCAAAAAGTATGAATACATTGTTAAATGAGAATGAGGATATGGAAGGTTGGAAATTTTCAATGTCTTCATATCGTACTTTTAAACAAATCATAAATATTCCTTTGTATGATGTGGAAGAATGGATATTGATGTATAAAGAAAAGATGTTGGAAATTTAAAACCAACATCTTTTTGTGCTTTATCTGTTTTCATTGATATATTCATTTATACTTTGTTCGACAATATTGAAGTTGACTTCACCATACTGTAGTAGGGCATTATGGAAGTCTACATTGTCAAATTTAGATCTTAATCTAGATTTGGCTGTACTCTTTAAATCTACGATTTGAAGATATCCATAATAGTAAGATAAGAATACAGTTGGATTGTCTGCCAATTGATTATAAATACTTTCTAATCCATCTGAACTAAACATATCGCCATATTCATTCTTAAAATCATTGAGTGACATACCATCATAATGAATGCTGATATCCATTAAGACGATGTATAGATTTGTAAGAATATTGTTTAAGTTATAGGCTTCCAACAAATCTTCATTATTATCTAAATAATGTAAGGACATGCTTTCCATATAAGTGGCCCAACCTTCAGACATACCTAGATTGTTGTAGAAGAATTGGATTGGATATTTTAAATGTTCTTTATTGTATTGTGCTTGATACATATGTCCGGCAATACCTTCATGAGCTAATGTTTGATAAAGTGTAAGACTAGATGGGTCATCACCATAATCACGTTTGTTGTAGCGCATTTGATAGTTTTGTGAATAATCCAAGGCCGGTGTAATAAAGTAGGCAACAATTCCACTGACAGATTGATCTTCTGGTAGTGCCTTTAAATCATATTTCATAGTTTTTACTTCTGGAAAATCCTTTTTATAATTCTTTTGAAGGCTTTCTAGAATTTGATTTACATCCGTAAAATCCGTTGAAACAGAATCTAATTCATACGCAATCATTGGATTGGCTTTATATAGCTTTTGAAATTTAGTGATAGCTGAATTGATTGCGGATTGTGTGTTCTCTTTAATTGTAGAAATAGAGTCAGTCGAACTTGTCGCATTCGCAACTAATACTTCATAGTATTTCTTGCCGTTTTTATAGTTGGATAATCCTTGTAGAGGTTGTACTTTGGATTGTAGTGAAGTTAAAGTATCTAACATAGCCTGATAACTAGGAAAGAAACTTATATCCATAGCTTCTTTGACTTGTGCTTTATAAGATGTTGTTTTTTCTGCATCTAGATTTAAAGCATCAATCGCATTATCTAATGCACTTACCACTGAACTATCCTCTTTATTGTTGATCACATCTTGAATATCTTGAGTAACAGATTCATAGTCAAACTGTAATGTATTCTTATCTGCTTGTTCTTTTGTGTATTCTAACACATCATTTGTGTAGCGAGGCACATCGTTAATTAGAGTGATCAAATCTTTGATGTCTTGTTCATTACGTAAAATGTATTCAGAGAAAACAGAAATCAAACTTTGATGAAGTCCACTCATTGTACTCCAACAATTATTCAAATATTGAAATTTTTTATTTTCAGCTTTTAAACTCAATTCATTCTCATATTTCAATTCATCATAGATGGTTTGTTGCGTCTTGTCTAAAGTGCTGCGATTAAACTTCTTTAATTCTTTTTGATCCTCTTTGATTTCTTTTGTATTGTCCGTATAGAATTCACCAAGACTAATATCTACTTTATTGACATCAATACCATAATCTTCTGGATGTTCAAAAAATTGGTGCATCGTTGTATAGTCATTTTCGGCATATTCAACAACCAATTGATTTGTGTATTTTGTGAAGTCCTTGTTTTCTTTAGCTGCAAACGTATTGTCTTGCATTGTAGTTGAACCACATGCAGTGAGTGATAATACGGTAAAGCTAATAAATAGTTTTTTGAATGTATTTTTCATTAGAATCCCCCAAATTTCAAAAAAATGGACTGATTATTCATCAGCCCATGTAATTTTCTTATTCTTAACACCTGCAATAGATGCCAATGCCAAAAGGTCATATCCCTTTTCTGCAATATATGCATGTCCTTTTTGGAAAGCTTTTTCGATAACCATTCCAACACCGACGATTTCAGCTTGTGCCTGTGCAATTAAGTTTTCAGTTCCCTTAAATGCTTCGCCATTTGCCAAGAAATCATCAATGAATAAAACTTTATCACCTTTTTTCAAGTATTCTTTTTCAATACAAATTGGATATGTTTTATTCTTTGTGAAAGAGAAGACTTCCGCAAAAGCAGGATCAATCATTGTGCTTGGCTGTGTTTTCTTGATGAAAATCAATGGCACATTCAAACGGATGGCAGTTGCGAATGCTGGGGCAATACCACTAGATTCAATGGTTACTACTTTTGTGATGCCTTTGTCTTTAAAGTGTTCATAAAATTCATTTCCCATTTCATCTACTAAAGAACAGTTAATTTGATGATTTAAAAAAGCATCTACCTTTAATACTTCATCATTAATAAAATGTCCTCTAGTCTCGATTGCGTTTTTCAGTGCTTTCATTTTGATTTCCTTCCTCTTTTTGTTTTATCTGTACAATAGTTTGTCCGATGCGATGATTCTTTACTTCTTTAACATATACATCCATCAAGTCTAGACTGACTTTAAAGTGTGAACCCTCATCAGGAATTTGTCCATAATGATTTAGGATGTATCCACCAAATGTATCACAATCCTCATCTTCCAATGAAATGCCCAAGGCTTTTTCGACATCTTCAATGTCAGCTTGGCCATAGATTCTAAATTGATCTGCATCAATTTGTTGGATTGGATCTGGTTCATCAATATCATCATCTTCTTGAATTTCTCCAAGAAGAGTTTCAATAATATCGTGTAAAGTCACGATACCGGTCATTCCTCCATATTCATCAAGTAAAACCGCAAAGTATACTTTTTTAATTTTCATTTCCTTCAATAAAACATCGGCCTTCATATTTTGTGAAATAAAGAAAGGCTGATCCATTGCTTTATTGATGACGTTATCTTGTTCAATCGAATCTAAACGGAAATAATCACGTGTATCTAGAATACCAACGACATCATCATTATCCTCATCACATACAGGATATAATGTGTGACGATTTTCTAGAATTGTCTTTTTCCATGTTTCCTTATCGTCATTTAGATATAGACAAACAACTTCACTTCGATGCGTACAAATTTCTTCAACGGGTGTATCATCAAATTCAAATAAGTTTTCGATAAATTCTTTTTGACTTGGTTCTATTCCACCACCGTTGATAACTTCATAAATATCTTCTTCGGAATAATCTTCTTGTTCTTTTTCCACTTGGAAACGTAAGAAGAAAGTCGATGGTGTAAATAAGGATTGAATACCTTTCGCAATGGACATAAATGGTTTTTCAAACTTGTCTGAATGTGCATTCGCAAATTTTCTTGGTAATAAATCACTCAATAAAATATATACATACACCAATAGAAGTACAACTACATAAAGTAATGGACCATGGATCATAGATTGTAAATAGATTACGCTCATCACAATGCCAAATACTTCCATGCATAGAGATAGCCATTTTAATGTAGCTTGGTATTTATAAGCATCATCTTCGACTTCTTTATTTGTAGAAACGATGCTGCTTGTCATTGAAAACAAGATGTTTAGAATAAATGTGAATAAAATTAAGATGGGAAGGTTCATATTAACCCTCCTAAACTATACTGTAACGGGACTGAATCATCCGGATTCATGAAACTATCACTCCTTCATTAATACCCATTATCATACACAATTTAAAGGCTTTTTTCAATGTGATAAAGAAAACAACCAGAAAAACCTGGTTGTTTAATAATTATAGATATTTACTGGCATTATTCATTAAATATTGAATGATGGATTGTCGTGTCACAATGCCAATAAAAATTTGGCGATCATCGACTACGGGTACGAAGTTTTGTTTCAAAGATTGAGCGAATAATTGATCGACTGGAACATCAATTTGAACAGGTGGAGTAAAGTCTCCACGAATGAGTTCACGAATCTCCATTTGTTCAAGATCTTCTTTATGAATGGAAGGATGGTCTAATAGGTACCAAAGAAAATCCCCCTCTGTAATGGTTCCTACATAAACTCCTTCCTTATTAATGATGGGCATCGCCGTATATTTGTGCTTGCGCATGAGGGTAAGTCCATCTTCGACACTGATATTATCATATAAATATTTAACACTATTTTTAGCCTTCAGAAAAAAGAATACATTTTCCTGCATTGTCTATCACCTCAGCTCTATACTACCATAATATTTATCATTTAAAAATCATACAATTATGGGAAATTGTGCAGAAGTGTGATAGAATTTTTATAAAAGTGGAGGCAAGAAAATGGAACAATATAAAAAAGAGTTTATTGATTTCATGTTGGAATCTAAAGTATTAAAATTTGGTGATTTTACACTAAAATCAGGACGTAAATCTCCATTCTTTATGAATGCGGGTGGATATGTTACAGGTAACCAATTAAAAAGATTAGGTGAATATTACGCAAAGGCTATCGTTGATCAATATGGAAAAGACTTCGATGTATTATTCGGACCTGCATATAAGGGAATTCCATTGGCTGGTGCGACTACAATCGCATTAGATCATTTATATGGAATGGAAGTTCGTTATTGTTCAGATCGTAAAGAAGAAAAAGATCACGGTGCAGATAAGGGAAGTTTCTTAGGAACAAAACTACAAGATGGAGATCGCGTAGTTATGATCGAAGATGTAACAACATCTGGAAAATCAATGGAAGAAACAGTACCAAAGGTTCGTGGCGCAGCAAATGTTGAAATCGTTGGATTGATGGTTTCTTTAAATCGTAACGAAAAGGGAAAAGGTGAAAAAACTGCATTAACAGAAGTTAGTGAATTATATGGTTTCCCAACTGCAGCAATCGTATCCATGCCAGAAGTAATTGAATATTTAGGAGATAAGTTAGATCCTGAATTAAAATCTAGAATTGATGCATATTATGAAGAATATGGAGCTAAGGAATAGAGTCGAAAGATTCTATTCTTTTTTATTTACTTTGCGCACTGCGGTACATTCTTCATTAAAATACTTTGCGCACTGCGGTATATTCTTCATTAAAATACTTTGCGCATTGCGGTATGTATGGTGTATAATGTTTTATATAAAGGAGATATCGCAATGGAGATAAAAAGGAAAATTTACTCTAAACTTTTGAAATGGAAACAGGAAACAAATGGATCCAAAGCATTGTTGATTGAAGGGGCTAGGCGTATTGGAAAATCTACAGTGGCAGAAGAGTTTGGTCAAAATGAATACAAATCTTATGTTTTAATTGATTTCAACAAGGCTTCAAATACGATTATTAAAGCGTTTGATAATTTAAATGATTTAGATACTTTTTTTCAAATTATTTCTTTGGAAATGAATGTTCGATTATTTAAGAGAGAATCCTTGATCATATTTGATGAAATACAAAGATTTCCTCAAGCTAGACAAGCCATTAAATATTTGATTGAAGATGGTCGGTATGATTATTTAGAAACAGGTTCTTTGATTTCGATTAAAGAAAATGTTGAAAATATCACATTGCCATCGGAGGAAAGAAAGATTCGTATGTATCCTATAGATTTTGAAGAGTTTATGGTCTATATGGGTGAGGAATTATTGTTTGAATATATTAAAGATTGTTGGAATAAGAAAAAGCCTTTAGATGAAAAAATGCATGCGAAGGCTATGTATTTGTTTAAAGAATATTTGTTGGTTGGAGGAATGCCACAGGCATTAAAAGCTTATAAAAATGGCAACAAAGATTTTTATGCGGCGGATGTAGAAAAAAGAGATATTCTTGAACTCTATCGTGATGATATTAAGAAAGCCGCTAAAAGATACAATTCAAGAGTATCTGCCTTGTTTGAGAATATCCCAGGATATTTATCTACACATGAAAAAAGAGTTGTTTTATCTGAACTAGGAGAATCTAATCGTAGTTTTGACAGATATGATGAGCCTTTATTTTGGTTAGATGATTCTATGATTTGTAATTTATGCTTTAAGTGTACAGATCCAAATGTAGGATTTGCGTTAAATAAAGATGATTCTTATGTGAAATGCTACATGGGAGATACAGGATTATTAGTGAGTTTGGCATTTAGCGAGAATGAGTTGAGCTCTTCAAGGTTGTATCAACAAATCATGAATGACAAATTATCATTGAATAAAGGCATGTTGTATGAAAATATGATTGCACAAATGATTACGTCTATGGGAAAAAAGCTTTATTTTTACACAAAGTATAATAAGGAAAAACATAGAAATGATATTGAAATTGATTTCTTATTATCGAATGAGAGTAAAACAAATCTAAAAGTATTTCCAATCGAAGTTAAATCTTCAAAGAATTATTCAGCTACGTCTTTAGATAAATTTAAAGAATTATTTGGTAAGAAAATCGCAACACCATATATTGTTCATCCAAAAAATTTGGCAAGAAAAGATAGTATAATCTGTATTCCACCGTATATGATATGTGCAGCGTTGAGTGATGGTTTAGAATAGGGTCGAAAGATTCTATTCTTTTTTACATTTACCCCGTTCTGAATTAAAATATAAGTAGATAGTGCAGTATATAAAAGCGAGGTGGTGGGGTATAAAATATGCTGTACCATTACTTACAAAAACTTAATAATTTTGGTAAAATATCTACAACAACGAGTCTTCTTAAAGGATATAATTCCAGTTGTAGAAGGCTCGATTTTTGTATATTAGGAGGTATCATATGATAATTACAATTACACGTGAATTTGGAAGTGGCGGAAGAACCATTGCCAAGAAATTAGCCGAAAAATTAGGCTATGCTTATTATGATTATGAAATTGTGCAACAAATTGCACAAGAAAGTGGTTTTGCGAAAGAGTATATTGAAGAAAATGGGGAAGATGCATCAAGCACAAGTACATTTGGCTTTATCTGGAATAATTATGGATATAACTTATCAGACGAATTGTATATTGCCCAAAGAAATGTAATTTGTGAATTGGCTGATAAAGGAAACTGCGTTATTGTAGGAAGATGTTCAGACTATATTCTTCGTGATCGTAAAGACGTATTGAATGTATTTATTCATGCCGATTTTGAATATCGAAAGAATCGTGTTGTATCGGTTTATGGACAAAATGAATTTGCACCAGACAAACGAATCAAAGATAAAGATAAACGTCGTATTGCTTACTATAAATATTACACAGATCGTAAATGGGCGGATGCCAAGAACTATCAATTATGTTTAGACAGTGGTGTTTTGGGTATTGATAAATGTGTAGAATTAATTGAAAAAGCTATGTAATTTTGCTTTGACAAATTTAAAAAATAATCTAACAGTAAACAATTTTGGCCATAAATGAATGTGGTATAATGACTAAGCCAAA
>ERZ859776.206-NODE-206-length-39332-cov-5.778013_pt1 | contig 39332 bp, 30 predicted proteins | sample MGYA00509987_ERZ859776 | MGnify/ENA primary metagenome ERZ859776 (study PRJEB30046, sample SAMN00715146) | human gut metagenome | study: EMG produced TPA metagenomics assembly of the A metagenome-wide association study of gut microbiota in type 2... | reverse complement strand
ATAATAGGTTTGAAAATATGAAGCTATAAGGTACTTGTCAAATTCAAGTTTATAATAGAATTAAGAATAAAAAAAACGACAGAACGTGAACCAAATAATAAACAAGGGTCGATGTTCTGCAACGCCCCAATATGAAATATTGCTAATTATTGGGCTACAAAGAACTGAAAGCGACTTTTTGCTTGAGTGATGACTGTGTCTATTGGAATATGTCCGGTATCACTTTTGAGCGTCAAGGTACGATAGAACGAGGTAATAATGGTAAACTACAAGGAAATCGAAACGAAATTTGGCGTAAAATTTCCCGATTATTCTGGAAAGGTTCAATTAATGGGGAGTGAATCCTTTAGGTATGATTTGTATACGAACGGTGGCGTTTGGGTAACCATTTTTAAAAATTCAAAAGGAAATTGGTATTATATTCGTCTAAAGGGCATGCGGACATTTTTTTAGACCGAATTAAAAATAATGAAAGTACTGTAAACATAAGAAAAAATACTGCATTTCATCTACAATCTCCGTCATAATAAAAATATCTCCATCATTTCAAAAGAGAATGATGGAGATATTTCGCCCTGCTTATTCTTGTAGTAACCAATCGGCTATATCGTGAATTACGATTCCTTCATAGCTATATTGGGGATGTTTGGTTCTAGCAATAATCATACGCTCTGTTTTTTGCAATATTTTAACTTGTGAATTTATCATTGTAACGAATATGCATATCTTCCCAATCCATGAACAATACGTAAAATACTTTCCCGTATTGCGGGTTCTCTACAATTCTTCCATGATCAAGAACAGAAAAATAAGTTCCGTCAGCTTTTCGAAGATGAAAGTGAATATAGTCATTTTCATTACCAGCGTCAATCTGTTCCCAGATACTTGATTCTATCTGTTGCTGTTCATCTTCACGAATCAAGTTGCGAAAACTTTTCTTAGTAAGTCTGAACAGTTCATCTATATCTTTATATCCGGACATATGAAGAAATTCATCATTTGCAAAAAATAGTTCATCATCTTCTTTGTCAGCTCTGTATATGATGAATGCACCTGGAAGATGTTCCGCGATATCCTTGAATGCGAATCCAAGTTGTTTGCGGGCACCTGACCGAAGATCTTCCCTGTAGGCCATACATCCATTTTTACCATGAAGCTTTATCTCATAAAGAGCTGCATCTGCGCAGTGCATGAGCTGTAAATGATTGGATGCAAAAGTTGGATATTCTGCATATCCTAGAGAAATATAAAATACATGTTCCTTACCATGGTATGAGAATGATTTAGGAAGTTTGGTGAATTGCTGTAGCTGTACATCTGCTTCTTTAAAGGTACAATTCGGTAAAAGAATGCAGAATTCATCACCACCATTTCTTCCTAGTAATGCATCGGATGGGAAAAAAGCCTTCATGCTGTCTGCAAGATTTTTTAATGCCCTGTCTCCGTACTTATGTCCATAGATATCATTAATAAACTTGAAATCATCGATATCAAGGAGCGCAGCCACAAAATGTGCTTTTGGATTTTTTTGAATCATTTTTTCTGCAAATTCATCAAATCCATAGCGGCTATAAATATTTGTAAGAGAATCTGTGCGCGCCAGTATCTGAAACTTTTTCTTATGTTCTTTTGTTACTAACCATACTCTGGTAAGAACTGACAGGAGAAGGCTTATTGTAAGAAACATTCCGATGATAATTATCAGTAGTGTGGCATTTCTCCATCCACTTTTAGGAGTTACTTCTAATTTCCAGTTTTCATCTCCTATTGTAAAAGTATAAGAAACAGGATGATTTATTTGCCCATCTGATTGATAAACCACTTTATAAGTATCACTCCATGGAGCGTCTGTTTTTGAAATTTTGTATTCGTATCCAAAATTTGAAAGTGCACTGATTGAATCTGAAAAAATATCCGGAACACGCAGGATAACAATAGTAAATCCCCAGAAATACTCATATCCGTTTTTATCTTTCAGGTATACGGGATTGCGGACTGCAATTCCTCATCCTCCCTGTTTTAATTTGAAGGGGTCCTGTGTAATGATTGTATGGATGTCTCTTGCGTAACGGGAAATTTTTCCGCGGTCTTTATCATGGATCAAATCAATCTTACCTGCCTCATTTCCATTAGCCGGATAAATATCTGTAACAACACCATTAGGAGCAAGCTGTACACTTTCAATAGAATCAGACATAAGATTTCCGGCAATTGTTTCAAACTGATGGATTTCGCCATCTTCACTTATTAAGATTTGCTTCAAGGTATCTGTGATCTCAATTCCATTTGTAATTTCATTCTTTATTCGTTCGCCATAGGTGGCTACGTTTAATTGTGCTGTTATGTGTATCTGCTCTTTTTCGTGGGTGTCTGTTTTGTATGCAATTAAACTAACAAGGCATATGCCCAGTAAAAAATGATAAGAGGAACAAGTGTTTTCTTTTTCAATGGTTCACCTCATTTTGTCCATGGTAATTTTTATAATAAAGCATTATATCATAAAAGTTGAAAGCAGAATAAGTTTTTTGTTAAGTATTATTTAGGTATTATGCTGAAAGCATACAATGAATTTGAAAGTCGTGTAGAACATTTGAATTAACCAATTTGCCAGTCAAAAACGCATGGAAAAACCGTCTCGTATGTGTTATATTATTCATAGACAAGAAAATATCTTGTGCTTTCGATAGTAAGTTTAATTGAATGAAAAGTCTAATCCCCCAGCTGTGCCGGGGAGAACAGAATAGTTGGAAAGGTAATGACAGAATGATAAAAAATAAGCGTAATATATGGTGAAAATGCTGAATTTTTCAGTTGGTGGTATGAAAATAGTATGCAAAAGATAGAATATAAAAGTCGATATTTAAAACATATTGACAATGAAATAATATTCTGTTATATCAGTGTTGGCAAAAGAGTAAAATACAGAAAGGAAATAATAATCTATGTTTTCACAAAAAACTACAACGAAAAAGAAATTGGAAAATATGCATCTACGGGAAAGGATAAACTATGGATACAATAAAGTCATTATGATGATGTTGATTTCGGGACTTTTTTCTATTGTAGTCATAGGTGTGTTATTTGCCAATATGGTACATTACGTAGAAAATGTTGCTGCAGCAGATAAGGCGGTAAAAATCTGTAGGATAAATGTCAATGCATCGGCAAGAAATATCAGAGAAATGGCATTGAATGATGATACATCCTCTTATGATGGTTATGAGCAGACTGTAAAAAAACTGCTTACAGAAGTTGATTCCGAACTGAAAATTTTAAAGAAAACCGGAACCATTTCCAATAAGAACTATGAAGAATATGCGACTGCTCTTTCAGATTGGGGAAATATTGGATATTCCATCATAGACGAAATTAAAAATGGTGACAGAGAAAAAGCGGTTGATGCAATTCTGAATGATTGTACGCCTGCATTAAATAAGCTTGTGGATATTGCAATAAAATTAGACGAGGAAACAGATCAGATGAGTAATCAGTCTTCCAGAACTACTTTTATTTTTGCAATTGCAGGATTTGTGTGTATTTTTGTTTGTTTAGGTTTTGCATGGACTCTGACGAAAAAAACAGGTAAAAAAGTACTTGAAACAATTCTGGAGCCATTACACGCAGTAGAAGATGTTGCAAAGGAACTGACAGAGGGAAATTTACATAGTACGTTGGAATATCATTCAGAGGATGAAATTGGAAGTCTGGCGCACAGCATGCGTAAATCAATTCGTATTTTAGGAAGCTATGTGGATGATATCGGCCGCGCAATGAAAGAGTTTTCGGAGGGTAATTTTGATGTCAAGCCGGAAGTAGAGTGGAAAGGAGATTTCGTCGGTATTTTAGATTCCTTTATGCTGTTTGAGAAAAGCATGGCAGAAACGATTAAAGGAATTCAGACTGTTTCGAATGAAGTTTCAAGTGCAGCAGGTCAGGTGGCTTCAAGTTCCAATGATCTTGCGGAAGGAGCTACAAATCAGGCAGCAGTTGTAGAAGAGCTGACAGCAACAGTTGAAGGCGTTTCCGAACAGGTAGAAAAAAATGCGAAATCTGCAAAAGAAATCAGTAATAGAGTAGATGAACTTGGAGATGCTATTTCAGAAAGCAATGGTAAGATGAAGGAAATGGTTGATTCCATGCATGAGATCAATGATGCATCACAAGAGATTGACAAGATTATCGCAACGATCAATGAAATTGCGTCCCAGACAAACCTGCTTGCATTGAATGCTTCTATTGAAGCAGCAAGAGCCGGAGAAGCAGGAAAGGGATTTGCAGTTGTGGCAAATCAGGTAAATCTGTTAGCCGATCAGAGTGCTCATGCGGCAAAAGAATCTGCAGAGTTGATTGAAACTTCTGTAAAAGCTGTGGAAAAGGGTATGGTGATTGCAGGACAAACTGCGACACAATTGGAAGATGTTGCTGAGAGTTCCAAAGTTATTACAGGAGAAGTAACAAACATTGCAGAGACATTAGAGACGCAGACAGTAGAAATTCAGCAGATCAATCAGGGAATTGAACAGATCAATGATGTTGTACAGTCAAATGCAGCAACATCTGAGGAATGTGCAGCTGCCAGTCAGGAAATGAGCAGCCAAGCAGAAAGTCTGCGTGAAACGATCCGGAAATTTAAAGTTGCAGAATAAAATGATGTCAGGGTCAAAAGATGTCATAAATTTACATATGAATCATAATTTTTATTGAGAAAGGCACTTACTTTATGGATACAGACATACGCAAATTACTTAAAGAAATAGCTGCAGAAGATTTAATAGAGTTATTTGCACCATGTATGGATGATTATCTTTATATTATAGATTTACAGAAAAATACTTTTAAAATTTCACAGGCAGCAGTGGATCGTTTTATGATGTCAGGCAATTCCTTTGATGATGCAGTCAACAGTTTTCAGTATTTTGTATATAAAGAAGACCGCTCTATGATCGCGGAGGATTTACAATGTATCATAGAAGGAAAAGAGAAGGATCATAATCTGTATTACAGATGGCTTGATAAAAACGGAATGCCGGTATGGATCAACTGCCGTGGAAAAGTAATAGATGATAAAGACGGAAAACCTCATTATCTGATAGGGTGTGTGAACGAAATAGGAGATACACAGAGAGCAGATAATGTGAGTGGACTTTTAGGCGAAAGGGAGCTGCGTTCCTATATTTCTTCCCATATAAAAGATAGTTCGTCAGTATATTTAATACATATAGGAATTGATGGATTTAACGCCATCAATGGTACATTAGGTGTAGACTATGGAAATTATGTATTGAAAAGTGTTGCGGACTGCATTAATTCGTGTCTTTCCGACAACCAGAAATTGTATCATATTGTTGCAGATGAGTATATGATCATCGATCTGGAAAGTCATACAAAAGATGATGTTATGCTTTTGCAAAAGAAAATATGTAAAAAAATAGAAGAATTTATTATTTCTGAAAAATACAAAGTGGTTTTTACAATTTCTACCGGAATTATTTATGCAAAAATGCTCTTGAAATATTATGACGAGTATCGGAAAATAGCGGTTTTTTCATTGAAACAGGCAAAATCCATGGGCGGAAACGGTGTTTATTTTTTTGAAAAAGAAGACTATGAATTATTTTTGCGGAAAGAAAAAATAAAGAGTGCACTCCGTAATGCGGTGGCAAACGGATTTGAAGGATTTGATGTATATTATCAGCCGATCATGGACTGTGATTCCGGTCATATGATCGGTGCAGAAGCTCTTATGAGATTTTCCATGTATCAGGATAAGAAAAAAGAACCTGTTTCACCTGTAGAATTTATTCCTCTGCTGGAGGAAACCGGGCTGATTCTTCCGGCCGGAAGATATGTATTAGATAAAGCTGTGTCTATGTGCCATGAGATGCGGCAGTATATACCGGAATTTAAAATTAATGTAAATATATCATATATTCAGATGGTGAAAAGTGATATCTGGAAAGACATACTTTCATCCATAAAACAGTATGATCTTCCACCGGAGTGTTTATGTGCGGAGCTGACAGAAAGTGGTTATACGGATATGACACCGTATTTTTATAAGCTTCGGAAAAAATTTGAAGAGAAAAACTTACAGTTTGTTCTGGATGATTTTGGTACAGGTTATTCGAATCTACATTGTATTGTAAATATGAAACCTAATTATGTGAAACTGGATAAAGATTTTACAGCAAAGGCTATGAGTAATGCAAGGGATTTTGAACTGCTTAAAAAGATTGTCGAAATGGTACATAGTGTAGATATCAGAATTTGTATAGAAGGCATAGAAAAAGAAGAGTGGTATCAAAAACTGAAAGAAATACATGTTGATTATCTGCAGGGATATTTGTTTGGAAAGCCATGCGAAAAAAATCAATTTTTAAGCAAATTTATATTTCATTGTATGGATCAGGAAAATCTGACAGATTTGTAATGATATTGATATAGCCGGATTCTGTAGGATCCTATTGACATCCATCTTGTACACATGGTATACATATTATAACTCTTTGCACTGCATAAGACTACAGTACAAACTGAGCAGACCGTGATATATCATGGAGTCGGGTCACAAAGGTGACAGTGGAATTTCTTCATCCACGGGACAGTAGTTGCTTTATACTGGTTCGTGGGTGTTTTTTTATACTTTTCTCGGAAACACATCATTGTAAAACCCCACATATCGTTAGTGCCATAGAGCTATCTTACTTATTTCAGGAGGTAACTGATATGGAAAAAAATGAATTTCAAAAGGTAGCAAATAAAGTGTCTATCGTGACGATCATCGGAAATATTATATTGTCGGTCATGAAGCTTTTAGCAGGTGTGATCGCACATTCCAACGCTATGATCAGTGATGCGGTTCATTCCGCATCCGATGTGTTCAGTACATTTATTGTTATGATCGGGATTAAACTGTCTTCTAAAAGTGCTGATAAGGAGCATCCGTATGGGCACGAACGTCTGGAATGTGTGGCGGCGATCGTCTTGTCCATTGTTTTGTTCATTACAGGGCTTGGAATCGGTTCGAACGCATTAAAGGCTGTTACACAGGGAGATTATGATCATCTGCAGGTTCCGGGTATTCTGGCATTGATCGCAGCAATCGTGTCGATCGTCAGTAAAGAGGCAATGTACTGGTATACAAGGCATTATGCCAAAAAGATTGATTCAAGTGCACTTATGGCAGATGCATGGCATCACAGATCCGATGCATTTTCTTCGATAGGAGCACTGGTCGGAATTGCAGGCGCAAGAATGGGATTTCCGGTCATGGATTCCATTGCGAGTCTGGTCATTTTTGTATTTATCATAAAGGCAGCTTATGATATTTTCAAAGATGCCATGGATAAAATGGTGGATCATTCATGTGATGAAGAAACGGAAAACCAGATCCGTGACTGTGTCAGAAAAAACAAATATGTAGAAGGGATCGATCTGCTTCAGACAAGAATTTTCGGCAATAAGATCTATGTCGATATGGAAATTGCACTGGATGGTTCCATGTCACTTCGGGAAGCACATAAAATCGCAGAATCGGTGCATGACAGCATCGAACAGAATTTTCCGAAGGTCAAACATATTATGGTGCATGTAAATCCGAGTAAATAATTCCTGACACTAATTGAAAATGAGATTTATGATTTTCGATATTCGGAAGGTGTCATTCCATATTCCTTGAAAAACAATTTATTAAAATAATTCCGGTTGGAGTATCCGAGCAGTTCGCAGATATCTCCAACCTTTTTGTCTGTATCTGTCAGCATATCTGCTGCCTTCTTTAATAAAAAAGTCTTTCCGTATGCGGAAAGTGTTTTTCCGGTAGAACGTTTCATAATACGTTCCACATAATCACTGTTATAGCCGGTCAGTTCTTCAATCTCCGATCTGGAAAAAATTCCCAGCTTATTCTGATAAGCATTTGCAATTTTATAAACGATCTGTTCATCGTTTGAAAGCTTTGCCCAATGTACTTCTGTCTGGTAATTATTGCTGATTTCGAGCATTTCGATAAAACGACAGAACAGAGCTTTCATCATATGGCTTTTTCCGGAATGATTCCCGGAGATTTCATCTACCATGCGGTTAATGACATCAAAAAACTGATCTTGTGGAGATGTATTCAAAAGCCGGAAATCAGTATATACTTTGGCATCGTAAAGAGAATTTTTCTTGTTTTCACGAAAAAACCTCTGGAATACAGAACCGATCGCATGAGGATTTCCGTCCTTGTCATAATAATAATTTGCATTGATCAGATCACGCAGATACTCTTCCTTCAGCAAAAACAGTACAATTTCCGTGTTATGGTCCATGACTTCGACATGATGGATGTTTTTATTGCACAGACAGCATTCGCCCGGACGATAGGTTATGTATTCATCCTCAATCCGCATGTTTAATTCTCCCGATAATACAAAGGTAAGTTCGTAAAAATCGTGAGAGTGGAGCCGCAGTCCACCCATAGAAGAAAAAGCTTTATAGTCCATATGGGCATCTACAATGCTGCTTTCGGACAGCTCCATATACATGGAGGAATTTGCTGCCGGATTGACATTTTCATAAAGGATCAGATAAGGCATATTGATCTCAAAATACTGATACAGGGAGTTTTCATTTTTGTGCAGGATCAGATTAGAGTAGGACATATCATGATGTCTGGATATTTTTCTCTGATATTCCCGGTCGGATTCTGCATGAATGGTTTGAAATGAAGTCTGTTTTGGATACATTTTAATTATTTTTGCTCTCTTTTAGATATTTTTGGATTGCTGTTTCGATTATATAATACATATAACATCAAAGCAAGAGTAACGTGCACGTGATCATCAAGGGCCCGATGAGCCGTACTCTTTGAAAGGAGAGGAATATGAATATTTATGTAAATTGCAATGCCTGTAAAGATGGCAACGGAACAAAAGAGAGTCCCTATCGTTTTATCAATGATGCGGCGCAGGCAGCAGCAGCGGGTGATGAGATTTTGGTTGCACCGGGCATTTACCGTGAATATGTTGATCCGAAAAATGCCGGAACAGAAAATGCAAGAATTGTTTATAAAAGCGAAGTACCTTTAGGTGCTGTGATCACAGGAGCCGAAGAGGTACATGACTGGACGCATCTGGAAGGAAATGTATGGGTATGCAGAATTGATAACGGTGTTTTTGGCAGTTATAATCCTTATACAACACTTGTAAAAGGAGACTGGTATTTTGGTCCTTTTGTAAGACATACCGGAGCGGTCTATCTGAATGACAGACAGTTATATGAAGTACAGAGCTTAGAGGAGTGTATCGAAGGTAAGGTTTATATACATTCCTGGGAACCGGAATGGTCCGTATACAAATGGTATACAGAACAGGATGGAAAGGAAACAGTTATTTATGCGAATTTTCAGGGAAAAGATCCCCGTGTGGAAAAGGTGGAGATCAATGTCCGCCGCAACTGCTTCATGCCATCGGAAAATCATGTGGATTATATTACAGTCAGCGGCTTTGATATCAATAAGGCAGCTACGACGTGGGCACCGCCGGCAGCTTATCAGGACGGTATGATTGGCCCTCACTGGGCAAAAGGCTGGATCATTGAGGACTGTGAGATCAGTAACAGTAAGTGCAGCGGTATTTCGCTTGGAAAATATTGTGATCCGGAAAATGACCACTATTTTACCAATAAGCATGTAAAGAGCGCAACACAGATGGAGCGTGATGCAGTCTGCAGAGGACAATATCACGGATGGACGAAAGAAACCATAGGAGGGCATATTGTCCGCAGATGTCATATCCATCATTGTGAACAGACAGGTATTGTCGGCAGAATGGGCGGTGTTTTCTCCGTGATCGAGGACAACCATATCCATCATATCAACAATATGCAGGAGCTTGCAGGTGCGGAAGTGGCAGGTATCAAGCTGCATGCAGCGATCGATGTGACGATACGACGGAATCATTTTCATCATTGTACAATGGGTATCTGGTGCGACTGGGAAGCGCAGGGAACGCGGATCACACAAAATCTGTTTCATGACAATCATGCACCATCCGAAGATATCCCGTTAGTACAGGGTGGAATGGGAAGCTGTGATATTTTTGTAGAGGTAAGCCACGGACCGACTCTGATCGATCACAATATCTGTCTGTCCAAACTTTCCATGAAACTGGCTTCACAGGGCTGTGCAGTGGTACATAATCTCTGCCTTGGTCCGATGAGCTCTATCGGAAGCGGTTCCGATATGCCATTAAAGAACGGAACGATGGCACCAAGATATACACCATATCATATTCCACATAGAACAGAAGTGGCGGGTATGATGACATTCCTGCATGGTGATGATCGTGTTTATAATAATATCTTTATCCAGAACTGGCCGGTAAAACCGGAAGAAGTAAAAGAAGATATGGGCTTTATCATGATAGATAATCAGGTACAGGGTACAGGCGTATTTGACGATTTCCCGACTTATGATGAGTGGATCGTACCATTTGAACCGGATAATCCGGAACCAAATATGTTTGTAATGCAGGATTACCATTTTGGTAAATTACCGGTCTGGATCAACGGAAATGCATATTTTAACGGAGCAGTGGCTTTCAAGAAAGAAGCAGATCATTTCATCAATACAGACGATAAGGTATATGTCAATCTGGTGGAAAAGGACGGACAGTATACACTTCAGACAAATGTATATGAAGTACTTGGCAACTATACAACTTCAATTATTGACAGTGATGTACTGGGTGAGGCGTTTGAGCCGGAAGAAAGATTTGAAAATCCGGATGGCAGTACGATCATCTTTGACCGTGATTATTTTGGCAACCACAGAAGCTTGAAAGCAGTACCTGGACCTTTTGCAACAGCAGAAGCAGCAACCTGGAATTTATGATAAAAAGGAGACAATACTATGGAAGAGAAAAAATATTTGAAATTATATAATAAAGTCGGCTACGGCGGCGGTGACTTTGCTGCCAATATGGTATATGGATTGATTTCCAGCTTTGTCATGATCTATCTGACAAATACGATCGGAATGGATGCGGGTATTATTGGTACACTGATCCTGGTTTCCAAGCTGCTGGACGGTGTTACAGATATCCTGTTTGGCAGTCTGATCGACAGAACACATTCCAAATTCGGTAAGGCAAGACCATGGATGTTCTGGTCCTATTTCGGTAATGCCATTGCATTGATCGCATTATTTGCGATTCCTATGAACTTGAGTTCCAAGCTGCAGTATGCTTATTTCTTCATTGCATATACACTTTTAAATGCGATCTTCTATACGGCAAATAATATCGCATATTCTGCACTGACCTCTCTGATCACAAAGAACAGTCAGGAACGTGTACAGATGGGAACATTCCGCTTTATCGGTTCCACACTCGGAAATCTTCTGGTTTCCAATTTCACTTTAGTTATGGTGGAGAAATTTGGCGGCGGAAATGTTGGCTGGAGAACAACAGCGATCATCTTTGCATTAATCGGTCTTGTTGTAAATACCATTTCCGTATTATCCGTAAAAGAGCTTCCGGAAGAAGAGATCAATGAAGCATATAGGGAAGCAAAAGAAGAAGGTATTGTTCAGAAAGAGATCGGTCTGATCGAAACGCTGAAAACACTTGTAAAAAATAAATATTTTGATATGCTGACTATGATCTATCTGCTCTTTTATCTGATGACAGGTGTTTCCTTGGGAGCAGCTATTTACTACTTCACATATAATTGTGGAAATGCAGGTTTATTCGGAAAGATGATATCTGTCTTTTCCGTAGCAAATGTCATTGGTCTGATCGCAGCACCTATACTTGTAAAGAAATTGAAAAATATCCGGATTTTAAATGTGGGATGCTTTATTTTAAATGTGATCGTACGTGCCATTTATCTGATCTTCGTTATGCAGGGTAACGCGCCTGTCGTTGTATGGATGTATGGACTGGTTTCCCTTACCTGCTGCACACTCGGTGGTACATTCAATGCACTTGTATCTGAGGCTTCTGAGTATACTTATTTAAAGACAGGAAAGAGAATGGATGGTTCCATGTATTCCTGTACTTCATTCGGTATGAAGGTAGGTAACGGACTTGGTTCCGCTATCAGCGGCTGGTTGCTGGCAGCTTCTCATTACGATGCAACAGCAGCAGTACAGAGTGCATCCTGCACCAATATGTTATCCTTCATGTTTGCAGGTATTCCGCTGATTATTACAGTGATCATCTTAATCCTCTACTACAAACTGGATGTAGAAAAAGTCAACCAAAAATTAAGAAGTGAAAATTAAATTTAGACCCGGAGAAGAATCAATTCTTCTCCGGATTTTTTTTGATTCGTAGCAAAAATAACATGAGCAGAAGCACAATGGGAAAGACAAGTCCTGTACGCATACCAATGCGGATGTTGTCTCCTGCATTTTGTGTGATGCTGCCAACAATACCGGGGCCGATGCTTCCGCCCAGATCCCCTGCCATGGCAAGTAGTGCAAACATGGCTGTTCCTCCTGCAGGAAATTTCTTAGAAGAAAGACTGATCGTTCCCGGCCACATGATTCCGACAGAAAAGCCGCATAGAATACAGCCTGAAAGACCGATCAGCGGATTTGCGGACAGAGAAGTAAGCAGATAGCATATCACACACAAAAGACCGGAAGCAGTCATAAATTTCATCAGATCCAGCTTTTCCCCATATTTTCCGAAAATAATACGGCTGATGCCCATCATAACAGCAAACAGGCATGGACCGGTCAGATCTCCGACAGCTTTTGACAGACCAAGGGCTGCTTCTGCATAAGTGGAAGCCCATTGTGCCATGGCAAGCTCAGATGCACCGGAGCAGACCATCAGGCATACAAACAGCCAGAACAGAGGCTTTTGAAACAGCTTTCCGATACGCATTCCATTTCCGTCTTCTACCAGATATTCTATCGGACAGGTTGCGAAATTATAAATATTTACAGCCGGAATAAGTGCCCATAAAACAGCGAGCCATTTCCAGTGTTCTGTTCCGAAGAGCAGAAAAAACAGAGTGGAGATCAGTATTGTACCAACGGAGCCCCAACAGTAAAAGGAATGAAGCAGGCTCATGGTCGCCTCTTTATTTTCAAAAGGACATGCTTCAATGATCGGACTGCAAAGTACCTCGATCAGTCCGCTTCCTATTGCATATAGGATGACACTGATCAGGATTCCCCCAAAGGGACTCGGTAACAGATCCGGCAAAACAGCAAGACCGATCAGCCCTGTGGCAGCGCATATTTCTGAGGCAACAACGCATATGCGATATCCGATCCTGTCCACGAATTTTGCACAGAACAGATCTACCAGAAGCTGCGTGAAAAAGAAGCAGGTGGGGATCAGGGCAATCCTTCCAAGAGAAATTTGATACGTATTGTGAAAAGTTAAAAATAAAAGCGGGGCAAAGTTTGCTGCGATCGCCTGTGTGATAAATCCCAGATAGCAGGCAATTTTTGTTTTTTTGTAATCAGGCATTTCCTATTCCTTCTTTCTGTTTTTTTGTTCTCTGTTTACAACAGATTTTAATTTTATTGCTATCCCCGCAAAGAATACATCCTTCATAATTACCGGATATATATCGTGGTTCATAATTGACGGTAAATCCTGATTCTATCAGAGATAGCATCATACGATTTACCTGTTTTCTGTTATTCACATATATAACAAGACTGTTTTCCAATCTGCTTTGCTGTTTTTTAATGACTGCTTTCATACGGATCCTCCTTCATAGGTTTCTGAATTGAATTATATAGTATAATTAGTATGTTTTCATTGTCATATATAGCATAATTATTGTATAATATCGTAAAAATGAAAAGGAATCAGTTGTATGGGATCAGTGAAGAAAACAAATAAAATTGCAACAGATGAAAATTTAATGGAAATGGCGCAGCATGGGAGCAGTCAATATTCTTTCCGGTTTTACTGCGATGATCTGGAACAGTTTGATTTTCACTGTATTGACTGGCACTGGCATACAGAGCTGGAGATTTTATATGTAGAATCCGGTAGTCTGACCTGTTATGTGGGAGATAAACAGATCATTTTGAAAAAAGGGGAAGGAATGTTCATTAATTCCAGAGTTCTGCATCGTTTCCATGCAGCTTCTGCGATCATGCCCAATTTTGTTTTTATGCCATCCTTTATCAGAGAACAGGATAGTATCATTTACCAAAAATATGTCTTGCCTGTCATATCATCGTCTTTGTCATTTCAGGTTTTTCAGGCAGAGGTTTCCTGGCAGAATGAGGTTTTAAAGCTGATCGGGCAGATTATAGAGATACAGAAGCAGGAGATACCCTGTGAACTTGCAACTTCAGCTCTTATACAGATGTTGTGGCTCCTGCTATATGAAAATGCAGCCATTCTGCCTGCGAAAAAAGCCGGAAAAGAGAAAGCATCTTCTCAGGCAAGGCTGCAGCTTATGATGCAGTATGTGTATCTGCAGTATCAAAATCCCATTTCTTTGGAAGAGATCGCAGGAGCTGCATCGATCAGTAAAAGTACCGCATTAAATCTGTTTAAGGAATACCTGCATGTCACGCCGGTAGAATTTCTGATACAGCACCGCTTAAAAGAGGCTGCAGTACTGCTTGCAAAGACGGAAAAGAAAATATGTGTGATCGCGGAAGAAACAGGATTCCACACAGTAGATTACTTTTGCAGACTGTTTAAAAAGTATTATAAGGTCACACCGATGCAGTATCGAAAGAGGGGCACTTTTTTGGCATAAAAGGAGCATGTTACAGGAAAAAGCGTTTTGGTAAAATAGTAAAAATAGCTATCTGTTTTAAATGATACGCATAAGATAGAGTATGTGGGGGAAAATAGATGAAAAAACGCTTTGGAAAACAATTCCTGTGTTACCTGCTGAGTGTAACACTTTTTGCATCTGTATTGCAGGTTCCTGTAGGAGCCTTGCAGGTCAGTCCGCAGGATGGGACAAAACAATCTGTAGAAAATAAAACAGATTCTTCAGAAATCACAAGTGATACAACATCTGTCAGGAAAGAAGAAAAAACACTGGATTTCGCCTTAAACGGCGGTTCCTTTATTGAGGGCTATCAGTCACCTTCTTCTTATCCTGCAGATAAGCTGCCTGATGGATCGGTCATCAGTAAGCCGGGGTATGCATTTGCAGGCTGGTACGATAATAAAGAATTCAGCGGAGAGGCTGTTACAAAGATAGATACATCTTATACAGGTCCTCTGGTTCTTTATGCAAAATGGACGGATCCTTATTATTATGTAGATATTCCGGCAAATGTGAAAGCAGACGGTTCCGAGCTGAAATTGAGCGGAGCGGCAGACGGTCTGTATGAGAAGGAAGTCGTAAAGGTTTCGGTCAATTCGGAAAATAACTGGCATCTCAAAAATCACGATACACTGCTTTCTTATCAGCTGAAGGAAAAAGATACAAAGCTGATACCGGAAAATGGCGTACCTGTGATCAATCTGACATCGACCAAAAAGAGTGATGAAAAAGTCTATGTTTGTGAAGTAACGGAAGATCCACAGACAGCGGGAGAATATCAGGATACACTGACCTTTGAGATTGGTCATGAAAGTCCGAGCTATACGATAAATTATGAAGCAAACGGCGGTTTTAAGGATGATCCGAAAAATCCGGGCAGTCTCATTTCCTTTGAAGAAGAGACACTTGCGCCGGGCACGTCCCTTGGTGATCTGCCGATTGCCATCAAGTCCGGTTATACATTTCTCGGCTGGTGCTATGACGAGGGCTGCACCAGATATGTCGCAACAACAGACCGCCTGCTGGGCGATACGACATTATATGCGGCTTATACCGAAGATCAGGCGTTCCAGTCGCATGCGATCGCTGCTTTTGCGCGCGCGATCGATGTAGACGGTGCTTCTCTTGTCATTCAGGTAACAGACCAGAGCGGCGCTATGAGCGCGGATGAGATCTTAGCTGCCTGTACACTGAAAAATATCAGTGATTTTACGGAAGAGATCACACTGCATCTATCAGCCGCAGGAAACAATACATATACGATCAGTAAAGAAAACGGCTGGAAAGAGGGATCCAATTACAGGCTGTTATTAGATAGTAAAGATCTTTACTTTACCGGCTTTGATACTTCGATCCGTGAATATGAGATTTCGATCCATAAGGATGAAGTAAAAAATGTTTCCTTAAATCCAAACCTGAAATATATCCATGTAAAGGAATTATCCAGCCTGACTGTGAACGGACAAAGTGCGCAGTCTGTTTCTGTTGCAACGATGACACTTGGACCGGACGGATCGGTCAGAAGTGAAGGAAGCACGACGACCGGTAGTTTCACCTATACGGACAAAAAGCTGAAAATAGGCGATCAGATCGCAGTCTATGCGGGAGATGTCATTCCGACGATGGATGAGGTGGCATCGTCTGCGGACGGAAGCGATATTTCATTCTTCGAGATCACGGGCGTGAACGGAAATCAGTATACTTACCGGGGATCGAAAACAGAAGATGTACTTTTTATGCCGGATGTCCTGCCACTGGATATCACAAAGGATCAGGACGGCGATCCGGGAAATAACAGTGTGACGGTTGCTCTGTCAGAGCTGGCCTTTGATGGAAGCAGTATCAGCCAGAATACGATGCTTTCTGCCGATACGACAGTGGATGAAGGAGACTTTCTGGCTCTGTATACAGATCCAAATGATCAGAGCACGCTTTCTTACGGAAAGATCACAAGTGTTCTTTTGTCAAATGGACAGTATATCATCGCTTATCAGCCGCAGACATGGGAAGATGTCAAAGCTGCCATGGATGTTTATACGACCGAATCTGTGAATGGAAAGGATCTGCTGGACGGTACAGATGTGCAGGCACTGGAAAGTAATCTGGAAGCGCAGGCAGTGGAAAGCGGATTTGCAGAAGACGTAGCACAGCAGATCGGCGAAATGACACTTCGTACAGATTCTTTTGCCGAGCTGGAAAAAGAGCTTGGAAAAGAACTGAAAGCAAATGTGGAAATTGCGGGAGCAGATGAGATAGAGGGGCTGACAGCCCCGGGCTCTGCGAAAAAGCGCGTGGAAGTGGGAATGCCACAGGTAAAGGCGGATCTTGATACAAAGCTGCGCCATTTCGACGGCAATGAAAGTGGCGTCCATCTGGGACTGGAGATCAAGGTTCCGATCACGTTCCATGTGGCACGTTATGCGGATTTTACGATCACTGTTACAGCAACATTTGAACAGGAAGTGCGTGTTGCGGTTCATGTAGACGGAGAAGCAGTATGGAAGGTGTGGGGCATTTTCCCTTATATTGCAGATTACCGTGTGACAGCTTCTCTGGATCTGTATGAATATACAGGGATCGGACTGGATATCAACTTTAAAACGGAGCAGGCAAATAATTATCTGCTTTATCCGACAGGCGGTGGCACCGGTACTTCGATATCGCAGTACAAAAAGAAGCAGAAGCTGGCAAATGATGTGGAAAATATCATTTCCGAGCTTGAAGATATGATGGAGAACGGAAGTGAGTATATATCCGATAAGGCGCCTTTCCTGGCTGATCTGGGCGGATCGGATGATGACGTGGAGGCCAACACCAGAGGCAGTGATCAGATTTCTGTGGCAAAATCCCTGGCAGAGCGTTATGCGGATCTGTTAGAGGATGATGGCGAGTGGGTTGAGATCTACACCAAACGGATCACGGAGCAGCATTTCCGTGTGCTTCTCGTGATCGATATTGCGATCGAGCTGGATTTCGTTGTCTGGACGAAGGTCAATGTTTCGATCGGTATGAGCTTCTGGTATAAAAATGCCAAACGCTATGTATTCTGTCTGCAGGTAAAGGGCAGAAAAGCAACGAGTGATACGATCAATATTACCGAGGAGCAGTATGAATTTACCGCATATGCCATGGGAACGATCGGTGTGAAGGCGGGTGTCAGACTGACGGTCCGTGTCGGACTTTTGTCAACGGAGCTGGCAAGTGTGGGACTTTCCGCGGAAGTAGGCGGTTATGTACAGCTTTGGGGGTATTTATATTACATCCTGAAATATACTGCTTCGAGCGGAAGAAATACGAGAGCGATCGGTGCACTTTATCTGGAGATCGGTATTTATCTGGATATCAAGTTCCGGGCGCAGGCGCTTTCCAATGCATTTACTTATTCGCCGACGCTTTTTGAAGCTATGTGGCCGTTATATACCGCCGGTACGCTGGAAAATGTGCTCGATTTTGCGGATACAACGGACATGGAATGCAATCTGAAGTATGAAATGAAGAAAATGCGCATTCCGGATGACTTCTTTACCATGAATTACATGGATATGAAGGAAGGTCTGGATGACGGCGAATATTTCACAAAAATCTATGAAGATGACACTGATCGGTATTTTGTGATCACGATGACAAATGATGCCTTTTCTTATAACCCGGAGACAAATCTTATTACAGTAGATCCGGGCGCAGAAAAATCCGTAGATGGCGAGATGATCGTCACATGGAAGGATCAGCCGGGCACATTCAATACAAAACCGTTCCGGAAAAAAGTGAAGCTGCACTGGGATATGCTGCGAGATGGCTATATTCTTGCCTTTATGAGCAACGGCGGTTCTTATGTAGCACCGCTTGACCAGAAATACGGAACAGCTATTAAAAAGCCTGCGGATCCGGTAAAACAGGGCTATACATTTGCAGGCTGGTATACAGATGAGGCGTTGACGAAGCCTTATACCATTCCTGCCACAATGCCCGATCAGGATGCACTTGTATACGCAAAGTGGACGCCTGCCAACGTTTCTTATACGGTAAAGACGTATCTGCAGGGCGCAAACGGTGTTTATGAAGTGCCTGAGGATGGTGTGGAAAAGAAAACCGCATTGACAGGATCTACGATCAGCCCGCAGCCAAAGGTGCACGAAGGCTATGAAACACCGGCGGTCAGATCAGCGGTTGTAGAAGCTGATGGCAGTACGCTCATTGAATATTATTATCCGAGAGCAAAATATACTGCAACCTATCGATCAGATAACGAGGTTGTTTCTACAGGCTCTTACCGCTATGGTACCATGATGCCTGTGCCTGCGGTTTATAAGCCGGGCTATGAGCTGGACGGATGGATCCTGGAAGGAAATACTGCTGTAGAAGACATCCCACAGGATGTACCGGCAAAGAATGTGACCTATTTTGCAAAATGGAGTCCGCAGTCAGGCATTGGTTATACGGTGCGATATTATGTGGAGGAAGAAAACGGAGACGGATATGTTTTACATGAGATACAGTATCTGACCGGAGAGACCGGGCAGAGAGTCACAGCACCTGCAGGTGCTTATGATCCGGCATTTTATCATCTGAAGAACAATACACTGCCAAGTGGCGAGATCAAAGCGGACGGAAGTCTGGAGCTGCGGGTTTTCTATGACCGGAATGTGTATACAGTGACCTATGATCTGCAGGCATCGGATGCTGTCCTGCCTGCAGGAAGTGAGCTGACATTTACCGCAAGACCGGGTGAGAAGCTTGTGACCGAAACACCGGAAAGAGAAGCCTACAGATTCCTTGGCTGGTATCTGGACGCAGATTATAAGCAGAAGTTTGATAATACAATGCCTGCGCAGGATATCACGCTGTATGCAAAATGGGAAAGCATGCAGGTCAATTATACAGTCAGACATTATCAGGAAAATCCTGAGATTTTGAATGAATATGGGTTCCCGGAAGGGGAAGCACCCACGTATACACTTGTGGAGGAAGAAGTATTTACCGCGCTTGCAGGCACTTCGGTTTCGCCTGCGGTAAAATCCTATGAAGGTTTTACGTCACCGGCCGTGCGCACGGAAGAAGTGACAGCGGATGCGGATGGTGTCGGAACGCTTGTCATCGAGTATCAATATGACCGCAGCGATTACACCATGGCGTGGTATCGGAGCGAGACAGAGCTCATTCCGTATACGGTACAGTATGGTGCAGCGATCCCTGTTCCAAATGAGAAAGAGATGGCAAACGGTAAGCCGGGCTATCGCGTGGAAGGCTGGTATGAGGATCAGGCTCTTACAAGACCTTTCACCTATAAAACAATGCCTGCGCAAAATCTGACTGCCTATCCAAAGTGGGTTGCGGATGAGATTTCCTATTATGTATCTTACATTTTCCTGGATGGAACCATGCAGGTAAATTCCTATACGGAAACTTATATCGGTCTGGCAGACAGCGTTGTACAGCCGCCGGAGGTAAAAAGCTTTGAAGGTTATACGTTTGATGAAGGATCAAGACTGACGAGTTTCAAGATAGAACCAGGTAATCCGTATATCAAGTATTATTATCAGATCAATACACATACGCTGACTTATCAGTATGAAACAAATGATGCGACCGGACCAAATATAATAACCGCGCAGAAAAAATACGGCGAAGATATTACAATACCGGATCCGGCAAGAGACGGCTATGCATTTGCAGGCTGGTACACAGATACAGGATTTGAAAACCGGTATATGGGGACAACAATGCCCGATCAGGATCTGGTTTTATATGGAAAATGGATAGATGGCAAACAGTCTTATCAGGTGTTACATTATCTGACACAGCTGGATGGCAGCAGGCGGCTGTATCTGGCGGAAAGTCTGTACGGAGAACCGGGAGATGTGATAACACCGGAAACGAAAGCACCGGAGGGGTATGAAGATGTAGAACCCATCACCCATACACTTGTGCAGGGTTCCGTGGAAAATAACCGTATCATTTATGTGTATCCAAGAAAGCAGTATCAGATCAGATATGTGTTAAATGGCGGAATCTGTGAGCAGAGCACAGAGCAGATGATAACCTACGGAACACCTTTAAAGGATATTCTGGATGCACTTCCGGTCTACAGAAACGGGTATAGTTTTGTAGACTGGTATACAGATGAAGCATTGCAGGCCGTTTACAGACCGGATACAATGCCTGCCTCAGACCTGATCTTATATGCAAAATGGAATGTGATAAAGACCGCATATATAGTAGAGCATTATAAGGAAAACGTGGAAACAGGCGCATATGATCTGGCAGAGAGAAGCTACCGTTATGCAGATACAGATACGATCGTAGAGCCTGCGGTAAATCAGTATGACGGTTATACAAAACCGGATGTACAACAGGGTACAGTATCGGGAGATCCGGATAACAGGCTTGTGATCAAGTATTATTACGATTGCAGTAAGCATATGCTGACGATGCACGACATAGTCTGTGCTGACGGCGTTTCTGTGGAAGATGTGACGGAAGAAAAGAAATGTGGCAGTAAGCTGCCTGCGCAGGCGAGAAAAGCGTATCTGTTTGGTGGCTGGTACGAGGATGCAGCCTATACACAGCCATTCAGTGGTGTAATGCCGGACAGAGATCTGACCTTATATGCAAAATGGATTCCTGATATGCGTTCTTATACCTTTATCTACCGCATACAGAATCTGAATGGCAGATCTGTGAATTACAAAATTGTAAGCGGAGAGGCACAAATCGACACTTTTGTAACGCCGGAGGGCATCGGAGAGGAAGCAGTTGCCAAAGGATTTACTGCGCCGGTGCTTGAGCCGGTACAGATGCAGGCGGAAACTTACAAAAACACATATACCTTTGACTATGCCAGAAACAGATATACAGTTAAATTCCAGCTGGATAACGGGGAAAAGGATGTCATACAGAATGGTTATTATGGCAGCGAGATAAGAGTGCCTGTTCCAAAGAAAACAGGATATATCTTCACAGGCTGGGACAGCAGGGTAGAGGATACGATCCCCGATCATGACGTGACCTATACTGCACAGTGGAAGATCAATTCCTACCATATTACGTTTATGGTTGATAATGACGATAAGGGTGCAGCCTATCAATACGGACAGACGATCAGCCGGCCGGCAGATCCGAAAAAAGAGTATTACACCTTCAAAAACTGGAGTGGAGAAATACCACAGACAATGCCTGCAAAGGATGTCAATCTGACAGCGGTATTTGAGCCGGTAGTATATCAGATCACCTACGATCTGGATGGCGGAAAAGAGTATTACAATCCGACATCCTATACGTATGAAAGCAATACGATCGTATTAAACCGTCCGACAAAGAGCCATTATGAATTTTTAGGCTGGAGCGAAGAAGGCAAAGAAGGTCTTGTAAAGGATGTGACCATACCAAAAGGTTCCTATGGAAAGCGTCATTTTAAGGCAAACTGGAAGGTGATCACCTATACGATCAGCTTTGCATCGGATAAGGTTGTACTTGGCATGGATGATATGCAGATCACCTATTTTGAGACCAAAAAACTGGAAGCATGCAAGAAAGCACCAAAGGGCTACAAATTTTACTGCTGGACGACAAGTCTGGAAAATCCGAGATATGATTACAGTAACAGACATAAGATGCAGCGTGTGGAAAGGAATATGACGTTGTATCCGGTTTATACGCCGAAGCAGTACCGTGTTTACTTTGATTACAACCTGGATAAATTATACAAAGAATATGATAGTCATGATTTTGAATCAAAGGTGGATATCACGCAGATCAGCACAAATGACAGTAAACGCCATAAATGGGGCTATGTGCTGGACGGATGGGATAAAACGAATGATAAAAATGAAAATCTGGGTTACTTTGATGTATCAGAAAAGAGCTTTATCCTGCGCGACACAGAGGATATCACACTGAAGGCGAACTGGAAGCCAAACGCCAAATATCTGTATACACCATCGAAGTACACAAACAGTTACAATATCACCGATGATAATAACAAAGAGATCTCCTTCAAGTTTTATGTAGATGGAAAACAGGAAAAAGAAAAAGTAACGGGAGATTACGGTCTTGGAAAAGGCGCAGAGTATGTAATGAACATGGATAACATGTCTCTGGACGTAGTCAGCAAAAATTTCAAGAAGGTCAAAGTGGAAGTGCAGTATAATGTGCATATGGTCAAAGACGGTTATGCAGTCATGCGTCTGAGATACAAACCCAAAAATGGCAAAGAGGTTTCCTGGAAGACAGAATCCTCCGATCTTCTTGATGAAAAGATCACAAAATACTTCGCTTATGAGCTTGACCGGACAGATGTGGAGTATTTCTGGATCGAGTTTGATGCAAACGGTGGCGGTGATGATGAGTATGATCTCGATAATATATTATTTAAGGTAACTTATTTAGAGAAATAAAAGCAGATGAAGGGCAGAATATGAAAAATAAAAAAAGAATTTTGATGATGGCGGGTGGTATATTCGTGGTCGTAATTGTAGCTGTTGTAGTTTATTTTCTGGTCAGACAGGATAGCAAAGATCCGGCATTTTCGCCGGATCTGGATGAAAACGCAATAGTGCAGACAGACGGGATCAAAGAAAAACCGGAGGGGATCCGTATTCCGGGTTATCCGAGGATCACTATTTCGGCAGATACAAAGGATGTCACAATGAATCTGCAAAACCCGGAAGGAAATCCCTGTTATTTTACATTTGAGATCATCCTGACAGAGGGGGAAGAAACCATCTATACCTCAAAGCTGGTAGAACCGGGAAAAGCGATCACGGATGTTACCTTGTCCCGTGCACTGGAAAAAGGCGAATATCCGGCCGTGATCAAAATTACGACAACATCTTTAACAGATGGAAGTGCAATGAACGGGGCAGATGTGGAAACTGTTCTCATTGCACAATAAAAGGGGGAAAAAGATGAAAAAGAAACTTTTGATTCTGACAGCACTGCTGACATTTGCCATATCTGCCATGACAGTTTCTGCCAAAGCACCGGGTAAAACAAATGTGACCTATCAGGTAGATCCTTCCTATGAAGTTGTGATCCCATCCGATGCGACAGTTCCGTTTCTGACAGAAAAATCGGCGTATGGGACCATTGAGATAAAAGAAGCTGTTTTGGAAGAAAATAAATGCATTCTTGTAAAAATGGATGCAAGTGGAACGCTGGTAAATGAAAAGCATCCGAAATCCAAAATCCCTTACCAGATCTTAAATGAAAAAAAGGAGTTCAAAAGCCAGAGATATACGAAGGCGGGAGAAAAAACGGATCTTTCCATTTCTATCAAAAAGGCGGACTGGGATAAGGCAAAGGGTGGAAGCTATAAAACAGCGGTCACATTTACCATATCGTATGTGGACAGGAAATAGCGGAGAGGCGGTACTATGAAAAAATATCTGGCAGTTTTTATCATGATTTTAATATGCCTGCATCTTCCGATGCAGATCCGGGCATCTCAGAGTGAGATTGGTACAACGGTTCCGGAAACACATACGGTATCGATCGAGGCAGAGCATGCATCAGCGCAGTATATGGAAGGTGATAAGGGAATAAGCGATGCTTATCCCGTACCGCGTTTTTCCAAACCGGAATTTAAGATCACAGCAAAAGACGGTTATGAAATAAAACGTGTTTTGTTAAATGATAATGATGTGACAAAAAACGTGGAAAAGGGAATTTTAAAGCTTTCAGAGGTCTGTGAAAATCAAGTGATCAGGATCGAGACAGAAGCCGTTGCACCGGAAGATGCCGAACCATCGCAGAAACCACAGAGTACGCAGAAGCCACAGAGTACGCAGAAACCACAGAGTACACAGAAACCGCAGGCACCGCAATTACAAACGCAGCAGACATCACAGGCACCGGAAAAGCAAAATACCGTCAAAAATGCGGAACAAAAACAGGAAACCACAGAAACGACCGGTCAGGCACAGGAATCCGGAAATGAAATATCAGAATCCATATCGCAGGAAGAGATGGATGCAATGGATGGTGCAAATACGGAAAACGAGCCGGAAGTATCTGCCCGTCACTTCAGCTTCTGGTGGATCCTTTTGCTGCTTTTGACCGCAGGTATCATAATATGGCTGATTATAGTTTTAAAAAAGAGAAAAAATAATAAAAATGAGGAAAAACCACTTGACCAATAAGGAAAATCTGCCCATGTAAGGTTGCAACCTCTTCTCCCCATGTTATAATAAAAGTTATGAAATGTTTGTGGAGGAGAATGTAAAATGGAAAAGCTGCACTTTGCAAAGGGAAGAATGATTCTGCCTCTGACCGGAAGTTCATATGAACTCGGAAAAATGAAAGAGGCTATTGATCTGATAGAGGATACGCAGTTAGCGGAGATCGCACGTGCGGAAGCCTGTTATTTTACCGCGGATGCAAAAGGCTGTGTGGAACTTGTAAAAAAATATCTGACAAGTGACGATGTAATGCTGCGCATATCAGCGGATATGCTGTATGTATTTGCAAACCTGACACTCGGAAATGCCGGAAAGGCGCAGGCAGCGCGCATAGATGTAAAGCAGTGTCTGCAAAAAGCACTGGAAGAAGATGCAAGTACAGGAATAAAATCTTCCTGTATATTTGCCTATTATCTGATCAATATTTTTCTGCATATCGAAACAGAAAAGGAAATGCCGGCTTTAGAGGGCTGCATTTCTGATCTGCCGACAGGACAGAGACTGTTTGCGATCAGTATTTTAGCACATGGCATGTATTTAAAAAAAGAATATCTGAAAGCACAAGGGGTCGTACAGACTGCAATGCTGATGGCAGATGCGGTCTATCCGATCCCATTTATCTATTTAAACTGTATTGCGGCCATGTGTCAGATCAATCAAAAAGAGCAGGAGGAAGCGATCAGTTCCGTGAAGAAAGCAATTTCTTTTGCGGGAAAAGACGGACTTTTTGAGCCTTTTATAGAATATCACGGCCTATTGCAGGGCGTTCTGGAGGTCTGTCTGCGAAAAAGCGAACCGGAAATTTATAAAAAACTGGTGGATGGGATCATTGCATTCAGCCGTGGCTGGATGAAGATTCATAATTCCCAGATGAACAGAGATGTGACAGATCTGCTGACACCTCTGGAGTTTTCCATTGCCATGCTTGCCTGCAGAGACTGGACCAATCAGGAGATCGCGCAGCATATGGGATTGTCGGTTAATACGGTGAAGCATTATGTTTCGGATATTCTGGAAAAGCTGCAGATCGATAAGAGAGAGAAAATAAAGGATTTTGTGAATCAATAGGTCTTTTCTAAAAAACCGCATAATGCTATAATAGAAAGAAATTGAAAGGGGTAGGAAGATAAATATCTTCGTGTTTGTGTATGAATAAGGGAAAAGGAACAAAAGGAAAACGGCTTGATTTTTTAAGAGTAATTATACTGATTGGCAGTGTACCATTACTGTCAGCAATCATTATTCTGACGATCTGCGCTGCAATGAAGATGGAAAATGAACTGGAAACCAGTACATATGCAAGGCTTCGTGCCTGTGCGATTTCTGTACAGAAGTATTTTGAATGGGATATCCGCGAAGAGATTCTGGAAAAAGATGATGTAAGCTATGAGTTTATTGATTCTTTACAAAAAGATGAGATTGAACTGACTTTCTTTGAAGGAGATACGCGTTTTATTACATCCATAAAGGATAAAAGCGGAAATAGAGTGGAAGGAACAAAAGCATCGGAGGAAGTCTGGAATATAGTAAAAACCGGAAAAGATTATCAGTCAGACGGTATAGATATTTCCGGAGCAAAGTATTATGTATATTATACGCCGGTCTGCACAGATGACGGTAAAGTCATTGGTATGGCATTTGCCGGAGAAAAGGAAGCAATAGTTAATGATGCAAGGAACAATCTGATGATCAGCTTTGTAAAAATTGCCCTTGTTCTTACGGTTGTTTATCTGATCATCCTGATCTGGCTGGCAAGGGTAATCCGGAAGCCGCTTGCAAAAACAGCAGCAGATATTGAAAATATCGCAAACGGTAATATTTCTAATGAAATCAGCGGTTCTTCCAAAATTGCGGAAACAGATAAGCTGATCACAGCTTCCAGAATCTTAAAGGAAAAGCTGAATGATATTGTTTCAGGTGTCAATGAGCATGTACTCAATCTGCAGCAGGATACCGCATCATTGAAGGAACGGGCAGATTTTTGTAATGACGGCACAAAGCAGATCAGCCAGGCAATGGAAGAATTATCCGTTACAGCAGTCACATTGGCTGAAAATGTGCAGGATGTCAATGCAAAATCATTGGAAATGGGAAATGCGATTACGGATATCGATGGGGATGTACAGGTTCTCAGTGATAATTCCAATCACATGGATAAAGCAAACGAAGATGCAGCAAAGTCTATAGAAACTGTTTTAGACAGCTCTAACCGGTCTTCTGCAATTGTAGAGAAAATCACCAATCAGATTGAAGAAACCAATCAGGCTATATCATCAATCAATGAGGCAGTAGATCTGATCATGGATATCACAGGACAGACAAGCCTGCTGTCTCTGAATGCATCTATTGAAGCTGCAAGAGCCGGACAGGCAGGACGAGGCTTTGCCGTTGTTGCAGATGAGATCAAAAAGCTTTCCGAACAGAGCGCGCAGGGCGCAGATGCCATCAAGCAGGTAGCGGATAACATCTTTGAAAAATCAAATGAAAGTGTTGCACTTGTAAATGAGGTCAAAGAGTTGATTGGTAAAGAGCAGGAAGATATCTCTGTGACAAAAGAAAGCTTTGAGATATTAAGTAAAACAATTAACGATAACCTTGTAGCAGTTTCCCGTATCAGTGAGAAGACAAAGCAGCTTGATACGATCAAACAGGCTATTATCGGAAATATTAACGATTTGAGTGCTATTTCCGAAGAAAATGCAGCAAGCAACCAGGAAGTATCCGCAAATATCACCAATATTGCAGAGTCAATCGATGAGATGAACGCAGCAACGGGTCATGTGAATAATATATCCGAAGAACTTGCACAGCTGATGGAATATTTTAAGTAAACCGAATACTTGACAGGAAAACGTAATAAACCATTATGAATTATATTGTTTTTGACCTCGAATGGAATCAGGGAATTGCCGGAAAAAGAGAAAGCAGCCATGAGGAGATTCCGTTTGAAATTATCGAAATCGGAGCGATCAAGCTTGATAAACGTAAAAATATCATAGGGCAGTTTCAAAAGATCATAAAACCGTCTGTTTATAAGAAAATGCCGGATATCATTGAAGATATGCTCCATGTAGATATGAAGGAGCTGAAGGCCGGAACACCGTTTCCGGAGGCAGCGGAGGAATTTTTAGCCTGGTGCGGAGAGGATTTTATATTTTGCAGCTGGGGATCTTTAGATCTTCTGGAGCTGCAGCGGAACATGAAATATTATCAGATGCCGGCTCTGGCAGCAGGGCCGATCTGCTTTCTGGATATCCAGAAGCTGTTTGGGATCGCTTTTGAGCATAAAAAGGTTGGCAGAACGCTGGAATATGCGGTAGACAGCCTGCAGATCGAAAAAGATATCCCGTTCCACCGGGCATTCAGTGATGCTTATTATACGGCGCTTGTATTGCAGAAAATACCGGCGGATATCGAGGAATATTGTTCCTATGATACCTACCAGCTTCCAAAGAGCAAAAAAGAGGAGATCCATAAGGTATTTCCCAGCTATAGTAAATATATTTCCAGAAGCTTTCCGGATAAGGGAAAGGCGATGGAAGACAGAGAGGTTTTATCTACCAGATGTTACATCTGTGATAAAGCGGCAAGAAAAAAGATCCGGTGGTTTACACCAAACGGAAAGCATTATTACAGCGTTTCCTACTGCGAAAAGCATGGCTATTTAAAGGGAAAGATCCGTATCCGGAAAAATGTCTGCGATCCGGAAAGTGTATTTGTTATCAAGACAATGAAGCTGATTTCCAAAGAAGATGTAGATAAGATCATTGAAAAAAAGGAACATGCCAGAATCCAGAGACAGATCAGGAGAAGGCATGACAGGGAAAAGAAATAGATTTCTACAGGAGATGCCATGGCAAAATTTACAAAGCAGGCAATTATGAACTGTCTGCTGGAATTACTGAATACAAAGCAGCTTGATAAGATCACGGTAAAAGATATTTGTGAAACATGTGAGATCAACAGAAATACCTTCTATTATTATTTTCAGGATATTTACGATGTACTCGATGCGGTATTTCAGAATGAGGCGGAGAAGTCTGTCCGGGATGTCAATGAAGGAGCTTCCTTTTATGAAGAGATCGTCAGATGCTCTCAGATCGTATTTGCCAATAAAAAGGCGATCTTTCATGTTTACCAGTCCAAAAAGGGCGATATTCTGAAAGGATATCTGAGTAAGATCGCCGAGGACTGTGTTGGCAGATATGTGGAAAAAGAGGCAGCAGGCTATGATCTGACAGAAAGCGATAAGCATTATATTACGCTTTTTTACAGCCATGCGATCATCGGCAATACTCTGGAATGGATCGAAAAAGGACTTCCGCCGAGCAGGGATGATCTGATGCACCGCCTGTCTGTATCGTTTCAGGCGACGATCCGTGATATGATCGAAAGCTGCATCAAAGATCAAAAATCAGACAAATAAAGGACAGTGTCTAAAAATCAGACACTGTCTTTTTTTTGTCCATAGAAATTCCGAAAAACGGGCAGTATAGTATAGAAAAACAAAAAGGGAGTGGAACTTATGAAAAGCCTGAAAGCAATTAAAAATTCCTATAGTATTTTGACGATCTGCCTGATCCTTGTAGGAGCAGTCCTTCTGATCTGGCCGCACATGGCACTTGGCGCGATCTGTAAAATGTGTGGTATTTTCCTGATTATATTCGGACTTGTCAAGCTGATCGGCTATTTTTCCAAAGACATATTTCAACTGGCATTTCAATATGACCTGGGACTTGGAATCGCCTCCATTATATTCGGACTTATCATGGTGATCCGTTCCTGGGCAACGATCCAGCTCTTTTCCATCTGCATCGGAATCTTTCTTCTGATCGATGCAGCACTCAAAATGCAGACGGCGTTTGAATCCAAAAAGTTCGGATTCCGGAACTGGTGGGTAACATTACTGATCGCCATTATCGTGTGTATTCTCGGTATTTTACTGTTTGCCATGCCATTTCAGACGAGTGGCGTGATCACAAGGCTGATCGGAATCAATCTAATCTTAGATGGAGCACTTAATTTATTTGTTGTACAAAGTACAGTCAGAACGATAAAAAGAGAGGAGGAAGAAGATATTATAGATGTGGAATGAATATCCCGTGATATACGGAACTTTTGACTCTGATAAAAACACAATGCATGATGTAGCAGCATATGGATCCTTTATGCAGTATGACCTGTAAGAAAGGAACCGGGTATGACTGACTTGGAATCAAAACAGAAAGGTGGAACTTATTATGAATAAGAATGCAAAATTAGGAGCAGCAGTCGCTTTGGCAGGAGCAGCAGGTGTATTTGCCGTCAGCAGAAAGAAAAAAGCACAGACAGTAAAGCAGACAAGAGAACAGCAGCAGGAGCTTGCAGACTACCGCAATACAGAACGTGGCATGCATGAGAAAAACAGCAAGGGCATTTATTATACGAACGGTAATTATGAAGCATTTGCCCGTCCGGAAAAGCCGGAAGGCATTGAAAATAAATCCGCTTATATCGTAGGCAGCGGACTTGGTGCACTGGCAGCAGCCTGCTTCCTTGTCAGAGATGCGCAGATGCCAGGCAAAAATATCCATATCTTAGAGGCAATGGATATTGCAGGTGGTGCCTGTGATGGTATCAACGATCCGACAAGAGGCTATGTCATGAGAGGCGGACGTGAAATGGAAAACCATTTTGAATGTCTGTGGGATCTGTTCCGAAGTATCCCGTCTCTGGAAACAGAAGGAGCCTCTGTTCTGGACGAATATTACTGGCTGAATAAGCATGATCCGAACTATTCTTTATGTCGTGCGACGGAGCATCGCGGACAGGATGCACATACAGACGGCAAATTCGGTCTGAGCCAGAAGGGCTGCATGGAGATCATGAAGCTGTTCTTCACAAAGGATGAAGATCTGTACGATAAAAAGATTGAAGATTTCTTCGATGAAGAAGTATTTGATTCTAATTTCTGGCTTTACTGGCGTACCATGTTCGCATTTGAAAACTGGCACAGTGCACTCGAAATGAAGCTTTATATCCAGAGATTTATCCATCATATCGGCGGACTTCCTGATTTCTCCGCATTGAAGTTCACGAAGTATAACCAGTATGAATCCCTGATCCTTCCGATGCAGAAATATCTGGAAAAAGCAGGCGTGCAGATCCAGTTTAACACACAGGTAACCAATGTATTATTTGATATCGACGACGGAAAGAAACGTGCTGCCAGTATTGAATGTCTCGTAAACGGCGAGAAGCAGAGCATTCCGCTGACAGAAAACGATCTTGTATTTGTGACAAACGGAAGCTGTACAGAAGGTACGATCTACGGAAGCCAGAACGAAGCACCGGTAGGTGATGCGGAAGTTCGTACAAGTGGATGTTGGGATCTTTGGAAGAACATTGCAGCGCAAGATCCGTCTTTTGGACATCCTGAGAAATTCTGTGGCGATATTTCCCGTTCCAACTGGGAATCCGCTACCGTAACAACAAGTGATGAGAAGATCATTTCCTATATCAAGAATATCTGCAAGAGAGATCCCAGAACCGGAAATGTTGTAACCGGCGGTATTGTTTCCTGCAAAGATTCCAGCTGGCTTTTAAGCTGGACGATCAACAGACAGGGTCAGTTCAAAGAGCAGAAGAAAGATGAAGTCTGCATCTGGGTTTACAGCCTGTTTACCGACAAACCGGGCGATTATATCAAGAAACCGATGAAGGAATGTACCGGTAAGGAGATCACAGCAGAATGGCTGTATCACTTAGGTGTTCCGGTAGACGAGATCGATGAGCTGGCAGAAAATCATGCAAACTGTACACCGACCATGATGCCATATATCACCGCATTCTTCATGCCAAGAAGAAAAGGTGACAGACCGGACGTTATCCCGGATGGCTGCGATAACTTCGCATTCCTCGGACAGTTTGCTGAAACCCCAAGAGACACGATCTTCACAACAGAGTATTCCGTTCGTACCGCTATGGAAGCTGTATACGGCCTCTGCCATGTCGACAGAGGTGTTCCTGAAGTCTGGGGCAGTGTCTACGATGTGAGAGATCTGCTTGACAGCTCCGTAAAGCTTATGGATGGTAAATCTCCTTTAGAGATCCAGCTTCCGGGTCCGCTCAACGCAGTAAAGAAAGCACTCATCAAGGGCGTCAAAGGAACCGTGATAGAAGATCTTTTGAGAGAGCACAATGTGCTGAAGGATGGGATGTAAAATAGAAGGAAAGAAAAGGGAGTCTGCCGGCTCCCTTTTCTTTATCATATAGTATGCATTTCATAAGTGAAGTTATATCTTGGATAAATCTTCAACAATCGCAGAAATGTGTAATAACTGATCTTTATCCAGTTTTTTAATGTTATCTATTAAATGCTGGATTTCTGTTGGCTGTTTAGATGACATATCAAAAAAATCCTTCGGTGTTATATGCAGATATTCACAAATATAAAAAAATGCAGTCATGGAAGGAAGAGATTTCCCTGTTTCTATATTATTTATATATCCCGGATTCTGACCAATTGATAGGCTCATATCTCTGGCAGATACTCCCATTTGACTTCTTAATTGTATGAGTCTTGTCGCAAATTCGTCTTCTATCATCTTTTTACACCGCCTTTGTTATATTGTATCCAATAGAATGTGACAAAATATTAGACTAAATGCGACAAATGTGTTATGATAACATATAGTATCTGATACAATGAAAATAATATAGGAATTAAAGTGGTTACGAGACATTATTGAGGGGTGACGCTAATGTAAATCAGGGATTGTTAATGTCAGACATATAAAGGAGGCAGCATAAGAACGTGAAAAAAAGAAGAGTAATTACAGCAATTATAATAGTATGTATTTTTTTAGGAATTTGTTGGGGTGATATTCTACAGCAAAATAAATATGAAGAGTTGCGTACAGGATATGAATATATGGAAAAGGGAAATTATAATCAGGCAAGTGGCATTTTTTCAGAGTATCTTGAAAGTAGCAGTAATAAAATATATTGGAAAATGTTAGATATATGTAGTGGAAAAGATAGCATTTATTCCTACGAAAGTGTGGAAAAGGCATTAGATTTGTGTGAAAAAAATATGTAATAGTTTGGATGGTTTGGAGATGTTTTATGTATGGTTATTTAAAATGGAATATGCAACGAGGAAAAAAGGACAAATTATCTAATACGTATAGGTCGTACTATTGTGGATTGTGTTCGGCGATGAAAGTTAATTATGGAGTGATATCTACTTTATTTTTAAGCAACGATATTACATACATTATGATTGTAATTTCTCAAAATACAGGAGGATATCATAGGTGTCCTGAATGTTGTCTGAGAAAAAGAAAAAGGCATATTAATTCATGTTATTCTGATGTTAAATGGAAACATTTTGCCGCAGTTGTACTGGGTATAGCTTATGCGAAATCACTAGATGATTACATGGATGAAAAAAATTTAATTTCTTATATTAAATTTCAATTTGTAAGACAGATCACTAGAAAAGCCAGAAAATTAAATAAAGAGTTATTTGAATTCCTGATTTGTTTTATGAAGGATATAAAGAATCAGGAGAATGAAGGTGCTGACTTAGAGTGGCAGGGAAATTTAACTGCAAAGCTGTTAATTGATTCTATTGAGTATAATAACATTCATATCTTGAATGAACAACAAAAGAGATATGTTACAGCCTTGGCGAAATGGTTATGTTTGATTGATGCAATTGATGATTATGACGAAGATAATAAACAAGGCAGATATAATCCATTAAATAATTTAAAGGAGATTACAGGTTCTTTGAATGATATAGAAATAAAAGAAGATTTTATGTCTAAAAATTATCTCTTGATAGCGCATTACTATGACTCTATATATAACGATATGAAGAAGGTATTGATGGAAATAAAATGCAATAATAACGAAAAGGAAATAATGCACGTTATGACTTATCATAATATGCCTGCTAAATTTTCCAGTGTATTAAAGAAATAACATTATAAAATTTCATTATATTTTATAAAGAATAGAAAATGAAGGGTACAATATGAATTATCAATATGGAAATGAGTTATTGAGTAAATATTATGATCTTGAAGAAATTGACACAAAAAGAACAGGAAGTGGAATATCGTTATGTCGTCATTCTGATTATATAGAAGGAGGACCGACTGGATGGGGAACAAATCGATATCATCATGTAGATATGGAATGGTTTGGTGGGGAAAATACTCCATCAGGTCCAGATGGTGATAATCCATGTGTTATTATTGCGTCATGTATATGTCTAGGTATTGGATGCATAGGTTGTTATAATATAGATACAATTTGTCCTGCGATTACAAATTTCATATGTGATATATGCTGTTAAGAATATTGAACTGGAAATAGGGGGATACTGTGCTGACAATTATAATTGCGCCTACAAATAAATGTAATTTAAACTGTGCATATTGTTTTAATCAATATAATAGATCAGAGGATATCATAGATATCTCGACAATAGAATATTTGATAGATCTTTCATTTAAAGAAAATGAATATGTGAATTTTGTATGGAGAGGTGGTGAACCATTGATGGTAGGTATGCACTTTTACAAAAAAGTGTTGGCTATACAAAATCGTTATTCATTAAGATATGGAACAACCTATCATAATTCTATCCAATCAAATGGGACTTTAATTGACAAAAAGTGGATTGCATTTTTAAAAAGACATAGAATTTCATTGGGAATCTCATTTGATGGGATTGATAATGATGTGTATCGTAGTGAGAGTTCTAAAACAATAGAAGCATTCAAATTATGTAAGGATTTGAATTACAAGGTAGGCTGTCTTGTTGTTGTAAACAAAGAAAATATTGATCTGGTGAATCAATATAATTACCTTAAACAGTATACTACATCAATAAAATTTAATCCATGCTTTGAAGCAAATAATATCGCGTATAGAATTTCAGCAAAAGAATATGCAGAAAATATGTTAGAACTTTTTAATAAATGGATTTTAGATAAAGATAATATACAAGTGTCTTCATTAGTTGATTATGTTTCAGACATATTGGGGGTATATCAAAAAAGAGAATGTACAAATGGAAAATGTTTGGGAAGATTTCTAGATATAAGTTCAACCGGATTTGTAAGAATATGTTCACATAGTTCGGAAAAGAAGTATGAGTTGGGGTATATAGATCAATTTTCCAGCCTTGCGGAAATCTTTAATAGTGAAGCTTTTAATGCTGTTGTAAAAGAAATGATTGTTAAAAATCAATGGTGTAAAAAAAACTGTGAATTATTCCAATTTTGCAAAGGTGGTTGCTGTGTCAGCCGTATTGCAAATAATGCTTTTTATTGTGACTATTTAAAAGATTTATACCCAGAGATTGAAAAAAGAGTCAGGAAAATAATAAGTGATAACGAAAATCTGCAGGAATACAACAAACAGTTTAAAAATTGTGTGTGGGATTCACTTAGTCAAAAACCGGACTTACTGATAAATATAACAGAAACTTAATACTTAAATAAGAGAATCCCCTTGATATGATTGTCAAAGGGATTTTTAAATAAATACAATTATTTAATTCTCTTATTCTTATCCCGTCTTCTCTGTGCTCTCCGGTTTCTTCTCGCGAGCGACCTATTTTTCCGGTTCATCTTAAACTGTATTTTATTTCTGCGCCGTCTGGAGAAATGATAGTTCCGGAAAAAGGCAATGGCGGTGATAAGGAGCAGAAGCAGAACGATCACGCCGATCACAATAGCGATCACCTTGATCACATTGATGAAGATGATTTTATCACCCGGTGCGTTATTCTGGGAAACGGAGTCAGATTCTACGACCGGAGAAGTAAAATCATAAGTGTCCTTCTGCGCATTGAGCTCTACCTTTGCCTGTCCGACGGAAACATCATGGTAGCTGTAATCGATAGAGGCAACAGCCAGCGGATCGGAAGCATCATCTTCGTAAGAAAGAGAGGATGTCAGATCGGAAAACGTAATGGTATTCGGAACGATCACGTAATCATCAGGATTAATGGACATGATCGTTTCTGTTGCACCGAAAATATTGCTGTTACTTTCAAAAAAGTCCGAGTTATTGACTGTATAATTTGTTTCATTCTGCGCTACATTCATACGGCTGAAATTGTTAAAGCCATAATCAAATAAAGCGATCGTATCTGTAAACTGCGCCGGTGCATCCTCCTTCATGACAACACAGATCAGCTTCATGCCATTCCGTTCCGCACAACTGACAAGCGTCTGATGTGCCTGCGAGGTATAGCCGGTCTTACCGCCGATATAACCCTCATAAGGGTAAGTATTGTTTGTCAGTTTATTATGTGTATAAAGGTCGATCAGATCAGGCTGCGTGGCAGTCGGCTCGATCGTATAATGATTTGTTCCCGCCATGCGGGTAAGCGTCTCATTGGAAAAAAACGCTCTGGCGATCGTAGCCAGATCATAAGGGCTTGTATAATGATTTTCATCATGCAGACCGTTTGTAGTCACAAAATGACTGTCCTTGCAGCCAAGCTCTGCGGCCTTTGCATTCATCATGTCCACAAAACCGGAAATGGAACCGGCAATATGTTCTCCGACTGCATTGCAGACCTCATTTGCGGAATACACGAGGATACCATACAGGCATTGCTCCATCGTAATGGATTGTCCGACATCCATACCCATGTTGGAGGATTTCCGTTCAATGCTGAATACAGCTTCATTGGAAAATTCCACCATATCATTCAGATCGGAATTTTCAATAGCGACGAGAGTTGTTAAGATTTTTGTCGTACTTGCCGGATACAGATGCTCATGAATGTTCTTGGCATACAGAATCGTTCCGGTATTGGCTTCCAGCAGGATCGCACCTTCCGCGCCCACAACAGGGCCGGTCGGCCAGCCATCGATCGCGTTGGAATCGATCGGCTCCTCCAGACGCATGGCAGCATCCGTGTCATAATCGACTGCTGCAGCGGTGTCGCTTGCCTCTGTGTCCGTTGGCTGCGCAAAAGCAGTGATCGTCTGTGTGCAGAGCAGAGAAGCAACGCAAAGCGATAAGATCAGTTTTTTACATTGAAAAGTATGAAATAGCATATATGCTCCTAAATTAGATTCAAAATATAAAATATATATGTATAATATATCATCTTTAACTGTAGATAAATTATACTTCTTATACAAAGATGCAAATTTATCATACACTATTTCAGGATAAATGAAAATCTTTTGCTATCTTTTTATATAGAAATCATGTAATATACTACTGGTATTAGAAAGATATTTTTGCATGCGTCGTGTAAGAATAAGAATATAAAATTCCCGGTGTTCCAGCACTGGAGTTATATAAGCGATTGTAAAAAGAAAGAGGTAAAAATGAGACTCAGAAATATACCGGGCGCAGAGGAAGCCCTTGAAAACAGCAAATATGTGATCAAACAGCCGGAAAACGATCGCGGGCATTTCCGGGAACAGATTTTTGGTAACGAAAATCCGATCCATATCGAAATTGGCATGGGAAAGGGAAAATTCCTGCTGGCTATGGCACAGCAGAACCCGGCTGTCAATTATATCGGCATTGAGCTGTATTCCAGCGTTCTGCTTCGTGCGGTCCAGAAAATGGAGGAGCTGGAAAAGGAAAACAAGGCACCTTCCAATATTCGTTTCCTTTGCATAGATGCCAGAAAGCTTGGCGAGATCTTTGCAGAAGAGGAAATAGACCGGATCTATCTGAACTTTTCCGATCCGTGGCCGAAGGATCGCCATGCCAAGAGACGCCTGCCAAGCAAGGAATTTCTGGCATTATATGATAAATTCCTGAAAAAAGACGGACAGCTCGAGTTCAAAACAGATAATAAAGATCTGTTTGATTTTGCCATCAGTGAGCTTCCGCTTGCAGGCTGGAAAGAAAAAGCTGTTACGTATGACTTACATCACGACCCGGTCTTAAATGCAGGAAATGTCATGACAGAATATGAGGAAAAATTCTCTGCCAAGGGCAATCCGATCTGTAAGTATATTATTTACAGATAGAATGTTTCTCTATTCTGTGTCAGAAGCAGTCCATTTTACATAAGCCCATTGACGTTTTGTATTGTCAACCGTATTTGAGTCGATAGGTGTGCCACATTCTTGATAAAGGTAGATAGTATACATATTTTCATTCTGTGGATCGACATAAATGGCACTACCCGTCAGCTCAGTATTATTTGCTTCCTCTACTGTCAAATCTCGAAGATAGTGATATGTTGCAGGCAGCTTATCAACAGGCATGTCATGTGCAAAATAATTTTTGCCCATGACCGTGATCATGGGAGCGACTACCGTATCATTTGCTCCTGTATCGGAATGCTTCCATACGGGCATAACCGTTTTAATGGTAACTATCATAATACACAGACAGGCAGCTATGATGCCCCATTTCATCCCTATGGGCTTCTTCCCTTTATCTTTTCTTTTGGCGTCTATGATATAATTTTCATTGATCTCTCCGAATATCTCTGCGAATTCTTCTTTTTTCATAGTTCAAATCCCCTTTCTAAAAGATAATTGTGTAGTTTCAGGCGAAGGCGGTTCAGTGTTACGGAGACATTATTTTCTGTCATGCCAAAACGGATTGCGATATCGGATATACTGTCAAAATACCAGTATCGACATACAAAAATATTTCTTTTATCGGAGGAAAGTTCCTTCAAAAAATGATCTATAGTCAGTATAAGCTCTTTGCGGTTGATTTCCTGCTCTACGTTGTTTGTACCGGACACAAACTCTGCAATTTCGTCAAGAACCAATGGGGATTGACCATTGCCCCGTTTGTCTGCGGTATTGTGCTTATATTTGTTAAGTGCCAGATTTCTTGTAATTTTTCCAAGGAATGTTGCCAGTATATTTGGTCTGTGTGGTGGCATGGAATTCCAGGCATTCATGTATGTATCATTGACGCACTCCTCTGTATCCTGACTGTTACCAAGTATATTTTTTGCGATAGCAGCACAGTAATTACCGTATTTGTCAGCGGTAGCAGAGATTGCCTGTTCATTTCTGTCCCAATATAACTGAACTATTTTTGCATCATCCATCATCCTTCACCTCGCTTTTCTTTTCCTCGTTCACCTATATACACAACTTTTGCATACAAATCTTACACATTTTATAAGCTAGTTTATCATATCATACTGTGAAATGATCGCATATGGCAGCAAAAAACCTGCAATATAAAATTTTGTAAGTATATTATTTACAGATAGAATGTTTACATGGTATTTGACATATGCTATAATGTCTGCAGACAGGAATGAAAATGTGTTCAAGCAATACACAAAGCGAAAGCCTCGGAGGTGGCGTCCTCCGAGGCTTTCTTTTGGCTAATTGTCACTGTCTTTTCTGTCTAGCCATTTGCAGATGCAATGACAAATCATACCTGCCATAACGC
>ERZ859776.194-NODE-194-length-40668-cov-2.783961_pt1 | contig 40668 bp, 41 predicted proteins | sample MGYA00509987_ERZ859776 | MGnify/ENA primary metagenome ERZ859776 (study PRJEB30046, sample SAMN00715146) | human gut metagenome | study: EMG produced TPA metagenomics assembly of the A metagenome-wide association study of gut microbiota in type 2... | reverse complement strand
ATAAATGATAAAAACCAGAATTATAACAATGTCACCAAATTGCTAGTTAAGCCATAATAAATTCACATTGAACTTCTATAATAAGAAATGTGACTACAATCTCTTTTCTAGTAGTTTAAAACATATAGCACTTCGCACAATGTGGTCACTAATGCCACAATACACCTCCTTAAATGATTGTTGTGGCAAAAGAAAAACCTGGAAAACCAGGTTTTTCTATTTAATGAATTCTTTGATCTGATCTATACGCTCTAGAGTTTCATCATATCCTAATTGAAACCAAGGACCCAATTTTTCTGGATCTGTTGTATAACGAGTGACTCCAAGATCTTTATGAGGACGCAAAACCAATGCCTTACCCTCTTTTTCAAGTTGGGCAATCTTATCCCACTGTTCCTTATAACGAACATGACGATTTCTTAAATCATCCGTAATCTGTTTATCCTTATACACTAAATTAGATAACCACAATTGCCATTTTGGAGCCGGCTTACGAACATAGCCTTCTTCCTTTGTTGAAATGATAATATGTTTATCATTTCCTGCACGAAGACTTTGTTCAATACTAATCATATCGACAAGCCCTGCATCCATCCACATTTCACCATTAAATTTATAAGGCTTAGCTAGAAGCAATAATGCGCAACTCGCCTTGATCAATGTTTCATGTTTATCAATATAACTCTTATCAAAATATTCTACCTTATGTGTTTTTAAATTATATATGCCCACTTCCATTTGTGTTTCACTATTTTGGAAAGCTTCTAAATTCAATGGAACTTTAGACTCAATAAAATCATATGTGGCTTCAATCCCAAAAATAGAACCTTCTTTTAAAAACGGTCTTAAACCGACTACACCTTTTTGACAAGGCGCATCAATACCTGTAACCTCTAAACGATCTATTTGTTTTGAGACATAACTCAATAAAATTTCTGTACCAGCACTAATCCCTACACAATAAGGAAGAACAATGTCATGTTCAAGTAGACATTTTAATACTCCTGCAGAATAAGCAGCTTTAGTACCCCCACCTTCTGCAACAATACCAACTCTACTCACGCACTACACCACTTTCTCTTGCCGCATCCGCTACTGCTTGAGCCACAACATCTGCAACTCTTGGATCTAGAGCGGAAACAATAATATGTTCACTATCCAGCATATCTTCTGTAACCATTGAACTGATCGCATAAACAGCCGCTTCTTTCATCGCATCATTGATACAAGTAGCACCTGCTTTTAAAGCACCTTTAAAGATACCCGGGAAAGCCAACACATTATTGATTTGGTTTGGATGATCACTACGACCTGTACCCACAATATAGGCACCAGCTTCTTTTGCGTCTTCCGGCTCAATTTCAGGAACTGGATTAGCCATTGGGAATACAATTGCCTTTTCATTCATAGACGCAATCATTTCTTTAGATACGATATGACCTGCACTAACACCAATAAATACATCTGCTCCAACTAATGCATCCTTTAAAGAACCCGTTTTTCCTTCTTTGTTTAACTTGTCAATCAATCCTCTTTGACCACTTGTTAAATCCATATCGGCTGTTAAGATACCTTGTTTATCCACTAAAATAACATTACCCAAACCAATCTTTAAAATCAAAGTCGCAATCGCAACACCAGCACTGCCAGCACCATTGATTACGATTGTTGGATTTTGTTTTTCAGCCAATTTCAAAGCATTTACCAAAGCAGCACAAACTACAATAGCTGTACCATGCTGATCATCATGGAAAACAGGAATATTCATTTTTTCCTGTAATCTTTTTTCAACTTCAAAACAACGCGGAGCCGCAATATCTTCTAAGTTGATTCCACCAAAGCTAGGCTCTAAGCTCGAAATAATCTGAACCAATTCATCTGTATCTTGTGTATTTAAGCATAATGGAACGGCATCCACATTTCCTAGCGCCTTAAACAATACGCATTTACCTTCCATTACCGGCATACCTGCTTCAGGACCAATATTTCCTAATCCCAAAACCGCACTACCATCACTAATAACCGCAACAGTATGTGCTCTACCCGTATAGACATAGCTGTTCTTTTTATCTTTTTCGATTTCTAAACAAGGTGCCGCAACACCCGGTGTGTAAGCAATCGATAAATCATCTCTATTTTCAATCTTCATTTTTGGAACGGTTTCTAATTTACCATTCCACTTAGCATGTAACCTTAGAGCTTCCTTAGCGTAATCCATGACAACCTCCTACTCAACGATTTTTAATACGATTTCAACCATCTTTTCCATCTTTTGAATACTTGCGAATTCAAAACGACCATGATGATTAAATGAACCCGTACCTAAGTTTGGACAAATTAATCCTCTTGCCGTCAACATTGCACCATCTGTTCCACCACGAATTGGTGTACTAACTGGTGTTACATCACATTGACGCAATGCATATTTTGCCTTATTCACACTACGCATATCCCCATGCATATATTGACGCATGTTTTCATATTGATCACGAATCGATACATGAACACGGCTTCCGTATTTTTCATTCATCTTATCCGCAATTGCTTCCATCTTCTGTTTTTGTGCAATAAAACTTTGTTTACTGTGATTACGAAGAATATAAGTTAATTTTGCATCTTCACAAATTCCTTCCATACCCACTAAATGATAGAATCCTTGACGTCCCTGTGTATATGAAGGTGTTTGTTTTTTTGGAAGACTCGAAGCATATTCCATTGCTAATAAACTCGCATTGACCATACGATCCTTGGCATCTCCAGGATGAATGCTTGTACCATCAAATGTGACAACTGCTTGTGCTGCATTAAATGTCTCATAATCAACAGAATCAATACGATCACCATCAATTGTGAACGCATAATCCACGGCAAACTTATCTAACTCAAAGTTTTCGACACCACGACCTACTTCTTCGTCTGGAGTAAAGGCAACCGCAATAAATCCATGTTCCTTTTCAGATTGAATCAACTGTTCCATAGCCTCTAAAATAATCGCAATTCCTGCTTTATCATCTGCACCAAGTAATGTCGTTCCATCTGTAACAATCAAATCGTCTCCAATGCAGTTTGCCAAAGCCGGAAATTCTTCTTTAGACATGGAATACTCTTCATTTAATTGAATTGCATTTCCATCATATTTTGAAATTACACGACACTTTACATTCGCCCCCGTAATTTCACTTGCCGTGTCCATATGTGCAATAAACCCAATACGATCCATCTTTTTATCTGTATTCGCATTTAAGTATGCATACACAATACCTGTATCGGTTAATTCAACAGAATCAAAGCCTATTTTTTCACATTCAGCCTTTAATTCACGAGCCAAAACCAATTGTTTTTCAGTGCTAGGTGCACTTGTACTTTCTTCACTTGACTGTGTGTCAAATGATGCATAATGCATTAATCTTTTTTCTACTGCCATATTTAAATCCCCCTTTATGCCAGTTCTTGTGCTAAACGAGGCACAATCTGTTTTTTACGAGAAACAAATCCTTGATCCTTGAACTCTTCTACAACATCACGAACAAAATGCGATAACTTACCGACATATAAGAAACGTGATCCACGACCTTCAACATTGGTAATAACCATCAACATCAAGTCATATTCATGTATCTTGTTTTGTTCATCCATGTACTTCAAGAAATCCTCTTTAATTTCATTCACAATACTTAAATCAAATGTAAAAACCTGACTTACCGCAATGTGATATCCACTCAACATATATTCCTTAACATCATTGTATAGAATATTCTTGAATTCTTTTCCACGAATCGTAGCCGTGTTTTCGAATAATTCTTTAGCCATCGCATCAAAATCAATATCATACTCACTTGATAAACGATTTGCCAAATTACGATCAATTGTCGTACATGTTGGTGAATTAAAATTCATTGTATCACTAATCATGCCATACGCAATCAATTTTGCGATGGTTTCAGGTATTTTAACACCATACTCCGCATACATCAATCCAACAATTGTACAAGAACTACCTACAATCATATTTCTAAATACAATTGGGCGATCCGTTTCAATATCACCAATACGATGGTGATCCACGATCTCTACAATATCCGCTGTTTCAATATCGCTAATACTTTGTTTCTTTTCATTATGATCTACAAGAATAAACTGTTTCTTTTCAGCCTTCAATAAGTTATATCGAGCAACAGACCCCAAAATTTTATTTTGGAAAACAACAGGATAAGATGAGTGACGCGTCTTCAACATTTCACGTTCCACATCCTCTACATATTCACTCTTATTAAAGCGAATCACTTTATTAGCCGGAGTCATAATCAATTCAACCGGAATCGAACGATAAATCATTTGAATGATCTTCATAATATTATAAGATGTACTGATTAAAGTAACTCCCATTTGTTTTGCCATTTCAATAATATAGCTATTTGGAACAAAGTTTTCTGCTACGACAATAACAGCACAACCCTTTGCCATACTCTTGATCATACTATCTTCATGATCATTTAAAACCATGATGGCACCTTTTAGATCTCTATCCATCAAGCGCTTATCCGCTATACGTACAAAGCCACTTCTTTCAAGATTTCCCTTTAGAATAAAAGAACCCTTTACACTGGCAACTAAATTTTCTAATGGCGTTTCTTTCAACAATTCACTTGTAATATTTAAATCCTGCATCTGAACCTTAGAAACATCACCCAAAGTAACCATGCCCTTATATTCATTTTTATCATCTACAACATACAAAGTCTTTACGTGATTTTCTAAGCATAGATCCCATGCATGACGAATGGTTTGCCCTTCTTCAATTGTCACCGCATCATCAATTTCAATTTCTTCCAATGTCGAACGCGCAGTCGTTAATAAAGCTGGCATATCTACATGTAATTTATCTAATATAAATTTAGTTTCTGGATTCAAAGTTCCCAAACGAGCAGCCACCGCATTGACTCCCGTCTGTCTTTTTAATTCAGCAAGAGCTAAAGCAGCACAAATAGAATCTGTATCTGGGTTTTTGTGTCCAATTACATAAATTGGTAAACTCATCGAATTCTCCTCTCAATTATCTTAATTTTGTATTCAATATTATATCATGAAAAAAAAGAAGATTCATTATCGAATCTTCTTACTTAACAGCGTCTTTCAAAGCTTTGCTAGCTTTAAATTTAACTGACTTGCTTGCAGCAATTTCAATTTTTTCTTTAGTAGCTGGATTGATACCTGTACGAGCTGCTCTTTCGCTAATTGAGAATTTACCAAATCCGAATACATCTACAGTACCATTATCTTTTAAAGTATCCGCTACTGTATCGAATACGAATTGAACATAAGCTGTTGCGTCTTTTTTTGAACAACCAAATTCTTCAGCCAACTTTTCAGCTAAATCTTTTTTATTAATAACATTAGACATTTATATGTTCCTCCTCTAATAATTACCACGATATTTTATCATTTCTCTAACTAGAGTGCAACGTCTTTCATCATCGATTCCACCACATATTTTGGTAAACCAACCACATTGGTATAATCACCTTCAATATGGTCTACAAAATCACATTCCTGTATACCGTAAGAACCTGCTTTATCCATACATTTCCCACTATTTACATACGAAATAATATCTTGTTCTGTAAGTTTCTTAAAATACACATCCGTCGTTTCCACATGTAAAATCGTTTGATTTTTATAAAGAATACAAACACCCGTTTTTACTTGATGCCTACGATTCGATAAAGATTTCAACGTTTCAATAGCTTCATTTTTTGATTTAGGTTTTCCTAATATTTTATCATCCAAACATACAATCGTATCTGCCGACAAAATAATCGAGTCCAAATAGGATTCTCTTACTTCTTTCGCCTTGGATTCAGCCACCTTTTTTAATGCCTCATCCAGATCTAAATTCAAATCAAACACTTCATCTTTTTTGGCCGGGCAAGCAATAAAATCGTAGCCCAAATCTTTTAATATCTCTTTTCTTCGCGGAGACTTTGATGCCAATACAATCATCTTTCAAAACCTATTGGTGCCTTTTTCACCATATAATAAATAGCCAAAACACTTGTTGGAACCATGAAACAAACCACTTTGATTACACAAGCAAGTACTAGCTTATAAAAAATCGTTTCTGGAAGCATACAAATCATAAAATCCGTATTTGGATCTAACAGCCACAATTGATTTGTAAAGAAAATCGTGTGAAACCATGTCCAGAAACTCGTAAAATCTGTAAAGATCCAGAATCCAAAGAATACAAGCATTATTATGAAAGTAAACATAGCTGTTAAAAAACCTTTACTTAAATACGCAAACATCAATTCTTTTTCATTCCAGTAAAAATATAAAACGATCAACACAAGAACTACAAATGAGGTTTTTGCGACCCTTAAAGCATTCTGATACAACACCTTTACATCCACCATATGACTCGTTTCTTTTTCATTAAAAGTTTTTTGCGATACACCATACCACGTGATATGTCCCTTGATATCATCACGCTTGTCATCTAAATAATTCAATAATAAGCGAATACTTTGATTCAAATCTTTCTTAGATACACCAATATCATTAGCCAAATCCATCTCTTCATATTTAGGAATATAAAAATCTGGATTTAATGCTGTACTCTTGATACTAAACACAACACAAACAATGATAAAGCACCAGCCAAATATAAAACTTAAAACACGTTTCATTATTCTACAGCTACCAAATCAGCCTTTTCTACCATTGGCATAGCCTCAATCAAACTGACTAAAGACTGGATACTGATTTCTAAATCACTAATATCTAAAGTAAGTGCTACGTTGGCAACTCCATTAATAGGAATCGTTTGGTTAATAGCTAAAACGTTAACCTGTTTTACAGAAACTAAAGATAAAACTTTAGAAAGTGTTCCCTTTTCATTTCTTAAAATCATCGAAATAATTGCCTTACGATTCGATTGTTCTGCATTAAATGAAAAAACAGCATCCTTATATTTATAATATGTGCCACGCGAAATACCAACCATTTTAACAGCTTCACTAATTCTTTTTGCCTTGCCCGACTGTAATAAAATACGCGCCTGCATAACTTGTTCTAAAACATCTGGTAAAATATCGCCACTTACAACATAATATTTACTCATATTTTATAAACGCCCCCTCTTTGGCTATAGTTAAAAATCTATAATCCAATTCACTAAAACTATCTTCTAAAAACTTGGATAAATCAACCAAATAAGATTGTTCTAACGAAACAACCATCATAGTTGATCCACTTCCTGAAATCCACATTGGAAGTTGTTTTGAATCACAATACTTCTTTATCCTATCATATTCCTTAATAAATTGCCTACGATATGGTTCATGCAACAAATCCCTGCACGAACTTGCCAAAAGTTCTTCATTCCCCTGTTGTAAAGCCTGGATAAAGACTAATGCATGTGATACTTGTGAAACACAATCTTTAAATGCCATTCCTTGTGGCAAGACCTTTCTTGCCTGCGAAGTTTTAACTTCATAACGAGGTACAATGGCCAAACAATGATAGTTTGCACATGGAACAAGACTCATTTTCACGTCTTCTCTTTCCATAAAACAAGCTGTAGCTTGACCAAAAATAGCGGGTGCTACATTATCTGGATGTCCCTCAATGCTTGTGGCAATCTTTAAGATTTCCATCTTATCCATATTTTTTTTAAACCATGCATCACAAGCTAAGATTCCTGCAACAACACACGTTGAACTTGAACCCAAGCCACGGGCAAAAGGCACATCTGTATCTATCGTTAGTTTAAAAGTCGGATACTCCAAATGTAAATAGTCACAAGTTGTATAAAAGGCTTGCACGACTAAATTGTTTTTTCCTTTAAATTCATCCGGACACCCTTCTACAATCAATGTATCACTTTCTTCAAAAGTAAAGTGAGCCCACCAGTCTACAGCCATACCAAGACAATCAAATCCCACACAACAATTTGCGCTTGTTGCTGGGACATACACACTAATCATGGAATACCTCTTTTGTACTTTCACATACCACATCTTTCATTGAAGCTACATCAATGACTTTATTGTGTAAAATTTCAAGATCTTGAAGTTCCTTTAATTGTGTAGGAATGACATCCTGACAATATGTTGACAAATCTTGCATAGCCTTCCATTCATTATCTTCTGTACATCCTAATGCTTTTAAAACATCCTGACTGAATTTATAAGGTGAAGCTGTAGCCAAAGAAATAATAGGACGATTTTTACATTCTTTTGCGACTTTGTACGCAATAGCCGAATGTGGATCCAAAACATAGTTTGCCTTATCATAAACCAATTTGATTTCTTCACTTGTTTCTTTGTCATCCACACTGCCACACGCAAATAGGTTTTGAATGGTTTTAAATGTCTCATCATCAATCTGATAACGACCCTTTTCATTTAATTCCTGCATCCATTTCGATACTTTTTGCGTATCCTTATTTGATGCATAATACAATAATCTTTCTAAGTTTGAACTAATCAAAATATCCATACTTGGCGAAATAGTTTGGATAAAATCACGATTTCGATCATAGATACCTGTAGTTAAAAAATCTGTTAATACACGATTCGCGTTGCTGGCAACATAGAATTTTTCTACTGGCAACCCCATTAAATACGCATAATATCCAGCTAAAACATCTCCAAAGTTTCCAGTTGGGACACTAAATGAAACTTTATCCCCTAATTTGATAGCACCTTGATGAACTAATTGTTTGTAGCTATCAAAATAGTAGACGATTTGAGGAACCAGACGACCCACGTTTATGGAATTGGCACTTGTCAAAAGAATATTTTGTTTCGCACAATACGCATTCAACTCTGAATCCAAGAACAAGTGTTTTACTTGGCTTTGTGCATCATCAAAATTACCTTGAATTCCAAACACATTCACATTCTTTCCTTTTTGCGTAACCATCTGACGATATTGAATGGCACTGACCTTTTGATCTGGATAAAAAACATTGATACCAATATTTTCTACATCACAAAAGCCAGATAGAGCAGCTTTACCTGTATCTCCACTTGTGGCAGTTAAAATCAATGCTTTTTGGTTCGTAGTTTTTAAAGCACAGGACATTAATTGTGGTAAAAGAGTTAACGCAACATCTTTAAAGGCACATGTAGGACCGTGGAAAAGTTCTAAGACATAAACATCATCTACTTTTTTTACAGGTGTAATCTCTTTTTTAGAGAAAGAATTTGCATATGCATTTTCAACACATGCCTCTAATTCTTCCTTAGTATAATCTGTTAGAAGATGTGAAAGAATATAAACGGCATTTTCTTTATAAGACTTTGAACATATTAAAGATAGATCTAAATGAATCTGATCCAAAGTTGGAAGTACGTATAAACCTCCATCTGGGCTCATTCCATTTAGTATGGCTTGCTTGCTGGAAACGCTTTGGTGTACGCCTCTTGTAGAAATATAATCGTTCATGAGAATCCTCCTTGAAAATCTATATTCCATATGATACAATGTTCACACTTTAAAAACAAGTGTTTTCTAAAAAGATACAGGAGGAACGATATGAACGCAGTTATCTTAGGTTATGGAGTTGTCGGAAAAGGGATTGAAATCCTGGCAAAGTCATTGGATGATATCAATATAAAATACGTTTATGTACGTAAAGAAAAAGAAAACTTACCTTATTTTTCTAACAATGAAGATATGGTAGTTCAAGATGATATTGATATCGTTTTTGAATGCTTAAACGGATTAGAACCCGCCAACACATTGATTCAAAAAGCTTTGAAAAAAGGAAAACATGTCATCAGTTCAAATAAAGCTGTTGTCGCAACCTATCTCGATACCTATTTAGAACTTGAAAAAGAGTATGGAGGAAGCATTCAGGTAGAAGCTTGTGTTGCAGGTGGTATACCATTTATTGATGCCCTATTAAAGCTAAAAAGACTTGAACCACTACAAGGCTATGAAGGTATTTTTAATGGTACAAGCAACTACATTTTAGATTCTATGCAAAAAAACAACTTAGATTTTGAGGACGTTTTAAAACAAGCTCAAGATAAAGGATATGCTGAAAAAGATCCATCTAACGATATTGATGGTGTTGACGTATATTATAAGACAAAGATTTCTAACAGCTTGGCCTTCAATACACCAATTGTTGACATTCCATATTATGCTGGTATTCGTACAATCAAAATGTTGGACATTAAATTCATCAAAATGAACAACAAAGTGTTGCGTCATTTATCCATTTCAAGGCAAATTGGCGATAAGATTATTTCCATTATTGCGCCTTGCTGCATGGATGAAAGTGATTTTTTAGCCAATGTCCCAAACAACTACAACGCCCAAAAAATACTATCTCACAGCTTTGATACACTAGGCTATTATGGTCAGGGTGCTGGCCAATTACCTACAGCACAGGCCATGGTACAGAATGCTTTAGATACACTTGAAAATAAAGAAAGAAAAATTGTTTATTCGACACCAAAAGAATTTGATACGTCTCTATTAAAAGAAACGTGGCTAATTCGTAGTGATGTTGCCCTAGAGAATTACTATCCTATTCAAAAGAAAGAAGCAAACTATTACTGGATTGAAAACCAGGATATGTCAATCATTAAGAAAGTTAAGGAATTAGATAAAAATAGTTTTATCGCATTATGGAGGTAGTCATATGTTAAAAATCACAAAATTTGGTGGTTCTAGTGTCGCAAATGCAGAACAATTCAAAAAAATCAAAAACATTATTCAACAAGATCCAACACGCCGATACATCGTTGTATCGGCTCCTGGAAAACGTTTTGCGGCCGACAACAAAATCACAGATCTGCTTTACTTATTAGATGCCCACAGAAAATACCATGTGGATGCATCGAGTGTCTTTAAACTCATCAAAAACCGTTTCATCGAAATCAAAAATGAATTAGGCTTAAAACAACCTATTGAAAAAGAGTTGGATGCCTTTTACACCAATCTTAACCAAATGTCCCAAGCTGTTATCGTCAGTCGTGGTGAATACTTCTGTGCTAAATTAATGGCTGAATACCTAGGTTATGCCTTTGTGGATGCCAAAGATATTATTCGTTTTAAATTAGATAAATCCATCGACTGGGATGCGACCAGCGCAAAACTACAAGCCAAATATGCCCAATATGACCACTTTGTTTTCCCAGGCTTCTATGGTACAAGTGCGAATGGACATATTCAAGTCTTCCCACGTGGTGGAGGCGATATTACGGGTGCTATTTTGGCAAAATGTCTACATGCCGACGTATATGAAAACTGGACTGATGTATCTGGATTTCTAATGGCGGATCCTACAATTGTTCAAAACCCAAAAGGAATTACTCATATCACATATTCAGAATTAAGAGAACTTTCATATATGGGAGCCAGTGTTCTTCATGAAGAAGCTATTTTCCCAGTTAAAGAAGCCAATATTCCAATCCACATTTTAAATACCAATCGTCCTCAAGATGCAGGAACCATCATCCAAGAACATTCAAAAGTAAAAAGCGGATATCCAATTACAGGTATTGCGGGTAAAAAAGATTTTATGTCTATCTATGTTTACAAAAAGCATATGTCAAATGAAGTTGGTTTCATTCGTAAAGCTCTATCTATTCTAGAAAAATACCACATCAGTATTGAACACATTCCTAGTGGAATTGACTCATTTAATATTGTTGTAGAGAAAAAAGAAATTGAAGAAAGTCTTTATGAAATCTTGGCGCACTTCAAAGATGAACTAAAGCCAGATAAATTAACTGTCCAAGATGATTTAGCTTTAATTTCTACAGTTGGTAAAAACATGTCAGATAAGCCAGGTACAAGTGGTAAATTGTTTGGTGCTTTAGGTAAAAACAACATCAACATTGTTATGATTGCCCAAGGCAGTGATGAAATCAATATTACAGTGGGAGTTAAGAAAAAAGACTTCACAAAAACAGTCCAAGTTATATATGATACTTTCGTAGGAGGAAATGAAGAATGACAACAATCGCAATTGCCGGTGCTACAGGTGCTGTAGGACAACAAATGTTAGAATGCTTAAAAGAAAGAAACATTCAGGCTAACCTTAAATTATTAGCTAGCGCCAGATCAAAAGGAAAAGAAATCGATGGACACATTGTTGAAGAATTGACAAAAGAAAGCTTTCAAGGTGTTGACTATGTATTAGGTGCAACAGGAAATGACGTCACAAAAATGTGGATGCCATGGGCCAAAGAAGCAGGATGTATCGTTGTTGATAATTCAAGTGCATTTCGTTTAGACAAAGACATTCCTTTAGTCATTCCTGAAGTGAATAAAGAAGACATTAAAAATCATCATGGCTTGATTGCCAATCCAAACTGTGCAACAATTATTGCCCTTGTAGCCTTACAAGCTTTACATAAAAAATATCACATTAAACGCATGATTGTAACAACATTCCAAGCTGTATCAGGTGCTGGTGTTCAAGGAATTGAAGATTTAAAAAATCAAATTGAAGATGAAAGCATCCCATCAAAAGCTTTCCCTTATCAAATCGCATTTAACTTAATTCCTCAAATTGGAGATTTTGATGATTTAGGTATCTCAAAAGAAGAATGGAAGATGCAAAACGAGGCAAGAAAAATGTGGCACGATGATGCTTTAAAAGTAAACTGTACTTGTGTGCGTGTACCGATTTGGCGTTCTCACTCTGAAAGTATCACTATCGAATGTGAAAAAGAAGTGGATGTCAATGAGGCTAGAGAATTATTAGCTCATGCTGATGGCGTAGTGTTAAAGGATGATCCAAAAAATCACATCTATCCAATGCCAAAGGATACGACAAACCAAGACTTAGTCTATGTTGGAAGAATTCGTAAAGACATCACGGATGAAACAAATCATACATTATCTTTATTCTGTTGTGGAGACCAGATTCGTAAAGGTGCTGCTACAAATGCAGTCCAAATTCTAGAAGAATTATTAAAGGCAAACGATTAATTTCGCTTGCCTATTTTTTAGTTAATTTCAATATCTCCACTTGTTGTATTTAAAGTTAGAGTTGCATTGTTTGTTCCTAACAATCGAGTTACAGAACCCGTTAATTCTTCTTCTCCAATTTCAATATCCCCACTCGTTGTAGAAGCTGTTACTGAAACATTATTGATATTTTCTACACTTACATCTCCAGAAGTGGTTTCTAATGCATTGTCTCCTGCCAATTGACCATCAAATTCAATATCTCCACTTGTAGTAACAAAAGTACTATTATTTAAGCATGAGTTCTCAAGTGAAATATCACCAGATACACTTGTCACTCTAGAATCCTTTAACGCCACGTTTTGAATTTCAACATCACCTGCAACAAGATTGCCATTCACAATTAAAGAATCATTTGTCGTATAAAGAATCACTTCATTATCATCATGACCGACAAAATGTTTATCTGAAATTGTTTCTTTTACAGTTAAAACCCCATCATCAACAGAATATTCCAGCTTTTGTTTCTTCACATCCTGCAAACGATAAGAAATGGCATTCTCACTGGATTTTTCAATTTTAACATCCATACTTGTCAAATCTAAATTAACCGAAGCAAAATCTTCAATTTGTTCATGGTTCAAAGGTTCTTTCGCAATAGATATTTCTTCAGATACTTCGCCAATGTCCACATTCGTATTCGTAATTAAATGAATCGCAAGAAAGCTACCTCCTGCAATACAAACAAGAATAAGAATAAATACTATAATGAATCCTTTTTTCATCAAACCACCTCTTTCACTACTAGTTTATCACCACTACTTTGTTTTGTATAGTAGTATAATCAAAAAATAGAAGAATCACTTTTTGATTCTTCCTTTCTCTACATTTGGCAAAATAAAATGCTCATACATATACTTCCACAACATTTCACTACCCTCATGTGTTTTCTCGTTTCGCTTTAATATCTTTTCAAGACGCACACCATTTTCAGCCCACATTCTTCCATCATTTGCTGCATTCAACATCACCGGCTGAAAATTATCCATCACTCTGGCAAACTTAGCTTCTGCTGTTTTTCTTTCCTCAAACTCATTCCATAAATCAAACACTTTTTTCGCCTGATCTTCTGGCAATAGATTAAAGATACGATTTGCCGCAAGTGCTTCTCTTTTACTTTGTGTTTTTAAACCCTGATCATCATAAGCATATGTATCTCCTGCATCAATTTCTACAAGATCATGAATCAACAACATTGAAATTGTTTTTAATACATCGATTTCTTCATTGGCATATTCACTCAATAATAATGTCATAATAGCCATATGCCAGGCGTGTTGAGCATCATCCTCAAAATCTTGTCCATTGCTTTGAAGTGTTTTTCTTTTAATTTGTTTCTCTTTATCAATTTCCAAAATAAACTGCATCTGTTTTTCAATTCGTTCCATACTATCACCAGCACTATTGTAGCATACAAAAAGGCCCGGATTCACTCAGGCCTAATCTATTACGTCAACTTTGAAATCATTAGTGAACTTGAGGAAGGAGCAAAATACGATTTCTATTGACGCAAACCTTCTTAAAACTTCCTTTCGAAGCCGATTAAATTATATCATCATTTACAACCATTTACAATATGATTGTAAATTTTTTACATTGCTATGAAAGCAAAAACATATATAATATTACACAAGCAATTACACTCCATAAAACTACACCAATTACAGGCAACTTCTTTAGTGCAGCGATAACCGCTACAACACCGGCTACTACACCGATCCACATGTTCTCATCCACATATAATATGGCTGGAAAAACTAAAGATGCCATAGCCGTATATGGAATCAATTGTAAAAATGTAGCTACCTTTCCTGACACTTGAATCTTATCCATAAACAAGGCTGGCAACATCCTTGGTATATATGTTGATAAACAAAGAAATAAAATCAATATCGCAAATTTCATTGTAGATCCTCCTTGAAAATAAAACACATTCCAATCAACGCACAACCTAGTGTTGATATCAACATGGATAGTGAACTCGATAAGAATTGATTCAACACCCAATTTACGATCATTGTCAAAATCACTACATATAATAAACGAATTGACTTCTTCATATTCGGCACCAACAAGCCAATAAACATCGCATATAAGGAAACACCTAAACTCTTCGATACAATACTTGGTAGTATACTTGAAAATACGATACCTAAAGCTGAACCTACATTCCATGATAGATAACTAAACAAGGCAAGTCCTGCAAAGAATGACGGAGTTAGCTTATTGATTTTTTTATCTGTGATTGACATCGCAAACACTTCGTCTGTAAGCCCAAAAGATAAAAGTAAACGAATCGGCAAGCTTGTTTTCTCCATCTTTTCCATGATACATGTACTCATAATAATATGACGCAAATATAATATAAAGACTGTAAATACAATAGTAACATAAGCACATTTTAAGCTAACATTATGACAGCAGCCATTTGTCCAGCTCCTGTATACACAAATAATGAAAAGCTCAATGCTCTAAAAAATGTTAATCCTTTTGCTTTAGCCAACATGCCATACGCTATTCCAACAGGAATATATCCTAAAATAATTGGGGTAGCTGCCTTGGCCCCTTCTTTAAAATCTTTCTTCATAATAATTTCCTAAAAAAAAAGAAACAGTATAAAACTATTTCTCTTCTTCCTTCTTCTTAAACATTTCACTAAATACGCCTAACGCATAGAATAGCACACTAAAGCAGATGCTTTCATAACACGTTGTAATCATATACAAAACCAAATTCACCACACTTAAATTTGTGCTGTAATATGAAGTAAACGTATTATATGCTTGGATTGCCGCATAACACGTATAAGCTAATGATAAAACGGCAAAAACATATAATAGAATTGTTAATGCATTCTTATTTTTCATTTGAAATACCCCCTTTAAATAATGTACTAATTAAACCACTATTTTCGTATTTATACAAACAGAAATTCTTTCAGTTTATTTTAAGCAAACGCATCATACGTATCATCATCCTCGCAAACAATTTGAATGACGCGCTTTCCATCCACTACAGTCGATACAATCTTGTCTGGATATTCCATGGCATCCGAACGAATCGTTAATTCAATACCTTGAGATAACTGGAATTTTTTTGTACGTTTATTATTCAAGCTTTCGGGAACAACTTTAAATTCTGTATCAAAATTTTTACGTTCAGGAAGCGCTAGTAAACAATCTTTAATAACATCTTTCTCAATTTCTTCTTCACTAAAAGAATACGAATTAATTAAATTATCAATACATTGATTGTAGTTTAACTGCTGTGGTGTATTCATCACATTCTGTAATTCACTCGATAACTTTACATAATCCTTTTTAGAAACAGGTTCTACAGCGCTCTTCAATTCATTATCCACAGCCTTAAATGCGGAATATGTATTTTTGGCATCATCCCTAGCTTCATCTAACTCCAAGAATGAAACTGTCCAATATTTTGCCATAGTATCTGAATATGCCTTAACATCTTTAAATACAATATGCGAATTAATTTCATACATTGAAAATACAGCTGATTTCCACAATGATTTCTTATCTCCTGAAAATCCATACTTCTTTGATAAATCACTTCCATCATACCATTTTGAATGTTCCACTTTGGCAACCACAAATAAAAGTTCATCACTACTATTTTGTACCAAAGCCTGAATTAGACTTCCCTTTTTCACATTAGAACCCATGCGATAGATTTTTGCCTGTGCAAGTTTTTCGCTCATCAAAAGCTTATCTGCAATACTATCTGTAAGAACTTCACATTTTTCTTGATTCAATGCCATTTGACGAATACACGAAACTACTTGTGTTTGTTCATCATGAATGGTATACATTTTATTTTTCTCATTTGAGTTCGCATACTCAATATATTCTTTCACAAAATCTTGGAATTCCTCAGGCATCTCTTTTCTTTGTACTGTATCATTGTCTAAATCCAATATATGGAAAGATGTATATAAAATTGTCATAAAAAATTTACTCCTTTTTATCGCAAATATTATACAATAAGTAAAGGAGGTTTTAAAAATGAAAAGAAAATCGATACCTATTTTATTATTAACTGGCTATTTAGGAGCTGGCAAAACCACTTTATTAAATCACATTCTAAAAAATCAAGAAGGATATAAAGTTGCGATCATTGTCAATGATATTGGTGAAATCAATGTTGATCAAAAACTAATTGATAAAAATGCACAAATTCAAAAAGAAGACACAGACGTTGTAGGTCTTACCAATGGCTGTATTTGTTGCACACTAAAACTAGATCTTTTACAACAACTCTCAGCCTTAGCCTCATCCAATAAGTTTGATTACATCATCATTGAAGCAAGTGGTATTTGCGAACCAATCCCCATTGCGCAAACCATCACAGCCGCCAATGAAACACTATATTCTAGAGGATTACCAGAACTATTCCACTTAGACAACATCATCTGCGTTGCCGATGCTGCAAGATTGTCAAATGAATTCAATTGTGGAAAACACTTATTAGAACCTTGTGAAGATGAAGATTCGCTAGACTCTTTATTGATGCAGCAACTCGAATTCTGTAATACAGTTATCTTAAACAAAGCAGAAACAGTCAACGAAGATGAGAAAAATGAAATCAAGGCAGTCATTCATAAACTATGTAAAGATGCCGGAATCATTGAGGCTAGCTTTGGCCAAGTTAATTTAGAAGAGCTTTTAAACACACATAACTTTGATTATGAAAAAGCACAAAACAACATTGGTTGGATTCACGAAATTGAAGAACACGAACACCATCATCACGAACACGAAGGTGATGCTTTAGAATATGGAATTTCTACTTTTGTGTGGCAAACAAGAAAGCCATTGGATTTAAAGAAATTCACAAATCTATTAAACAACTATCCGAATGTGATTCGTACCAAAGGCTATGTATGGTTTGATAACCAACCTGATTCTGCCTACTTGTTTGAACAAGCCGGTAAATTAAATTCACTTACCGAAGACTCATTATGGATTGCTTCAGCTCCAAAACAAGATCAAATGGATTTATTAAAAGCCAATCCTCAACTAGCTCAAAGCTGGGATGAAGAGTATGGAGATCGAATCAATCAATTAGTCTTTATTGGAAAGAATATGAATGAAGAACAAATAAAAAGACAGTTCAATGACTGTCTTGCGTAGGAGAAGAAATTCTCCTATTTTTTTATTAACTTTAAGAAGTTTTGATCTAAAACTCTTTCAACTTCAAAATACGATTTATCCTTTAACTTAGCAACCTGTACAATTTCATTTTGTAAAGCCGCTATATAATCGTCACTATCAATAGCCCATTTCACAGCTTCAATACCATCCGATTCCATGAGTAATTTATCTATAGATACTTGTTCAACCAACCGCGTTACTTCCTCTTCTTTTCCAATCGAAGGACCAATCGTGAAATAAGATACCACTTCATCATATTCTTTGACATAATCCATACAACCATACCAATGTACAACATAGGTATTTGGGTATTTACGAATCAATTCTAGTATCATCTTTTCCTGACCTTTTGTATGAAGAATAACTGGTTTATTTAAAGCTCGTGCAAGCTGAAGTTGTTTTTCAAACACTTCTTTTTGAACAGCTAAATCCACATCACACCACACACTATCCATGCCAATTTCACCAATGATAGGTGCCTTTTCCAACAAAGGCAGCATAGATTCCAATGTATCTAAACTGGCATTCCAAGGATGTACTCCACAAGAATAAAATAAATGTTTTTGATGAATCAATTCATATTCTTTTTCATTTGCGACGTTACAAATACCAGAAATTCCATATTCATTCTGTAATGCATTTATTTCTTTTGAATAATGATAATGTGCATCATGCATGATTTTCACCCTTCAACAATTCATAGACCTGCTTTTTCAAATCACTTTGTGAAAATAACCAATCTCTCGATTTCTTTTCTTTAGATAAGTCTATTTCCTGCAAGATATGACTTGGCTTATTCGATAAAACCAAAATACGATCCGATAAATATAAAGCTTCATCAATATCATGTGTAACTAATAAAGTAGTACGATTATAATTCTTTCTTAATTGTAACAACCAATCTTGCATATCATTTCGAGTAATAACGTCCAACGCTCCAAATGGTTCATCTAATAAAAGAATATCCGCTTTACACAAAGAAGTTCTCAAAAAGGCAGCTCTTTGGCGCATTCCTCCTGAAAGACTCGATGGATATGCGTTTTCATAACCAGAAAGACCAAATGTTTCAAATTCTTTTAAAGCTCGTTGTCTGATTGATTTATCATGATTGATTTCGCCATACAGACAAACATTATCTAAAATCGTTCTCCATTCCAGTAATAAATCACTTTGTGGCATATACGCAAAATGACTACTAATACCTGTAATTGGTTCATCATCCACAAATACCGAACCAGAATGATCTTCAATTAATCCGGCCAATACATTTAGAATGGTTGATTTACCACATCCACTTGGCCCTAGAATGGAAACAAATTCTCCTTCTTGAATCGAAAAAGAAATATCGTGTAATATTTCTTTTCCCGAAAATTCAAGATTTAGTTTTTCAACCTGCAGCTTCATTATTTCACAAACTCGTTAGTATATTGGTCTTTCGCATCAATCTTTTGACTGATCAATCCTGTTTCATACATAAAATCTGTATAATTATCCCATACAGAATCTTTCATAACACCCCATGAATCTACATCTTTGGCGTATTGGCTACTTAAATATTTTTGACTTTCTTTAAGGAATTTCAAATCTGTATCTGACAATGCATCCTCATGTAAGATTTCAGCTGCTTTATTTGGATGATCAATCGCATATTCATATCCTTTTTTAGTAGCTTCCATAAATTTTTTAACTGTATCTGAATTCTTTTCAATCATCTTTTTGTTGGTGATAATAACCGGAGTATAGTAATCCAAACGATTATCTAAATCCGCTAATGGCATATAGTTTAAATCATATCCATCTTGTAGTGCTTTGATAATAGCCCAACCATAGAATTCCCATCCAAGGTTCACTTTATTTTTACCAACTTCATCACTAAGTCCTGCAATACCAGACCCATCAGATCCTACGATGTTTAACTTACTGAAATCAGCACCCGCTTCATTCATAACCGCTTTAATTACAGCTTCTTCACTTGGTGCTCCCCATCCTGCATATGTTTTTCCTTCAAAATCCTTTACAGAATTGATGTTTGCACTCTTTAAAGAAACAAATCCTGAAGTATTGTGCTGGATAATTGTCGCAATTGTTTTAATTGGAAGTGGATCTTCACTTGTTAGGGCATATGTAACATCTTCCTGGTAAGAAACCCCAAAATCAGCTTTTCCTGCCGCTACCATTGAAGTTGTCGCATTGTCACCTGGTTCAATGATATCTACATCTAAACCAGCATCTTTATAATATCCTTTGTTTTTAGCTACATAGAAACCAGTGTGGTTTGTGTTTGGCGTATAATCCAACATCAATGTAACCTTTGTCAATTCTTTTTTATCAGAATCCGATGTTTGAGCACAGCCAACTAAACTTAACGCAACAGCAGCTGCACATATAGCCTTTAAAATCTTCATTTTCTTTCTCCTTTTCGTAAATATGGAAACAATATCTTTTCCAATAAAGACACCCCTAAATTCAATAGGATGCTCCAAAATATAATCATTAGTACACACGCAAAAACTTTATCTAACATATACCCGTTTTTTACACGAAGCATATAGTAACCAAGTCCTGCTCTACTTGAAAGCCACTCTCCTACAATAGCTCCACCCACACAATAGGTTGCCGCTACCTTTAATCCAGAGAATAAGCCTATGGCACCAGATGGAATTTTTACAATTTTATAGATTTGAAATAGATTGGCCCCAAAACTTCTCAATAAATTAATTTCTTTTTCACTCACTTGTGACAAGGCATCCGTAAAGGATATCGCAATGGGGAAAAAACACATAAATATGACAATTAAGACTTTTGGCAACAAATCGAAGCCAAACCAAATTGAAAATAACGGTCCTAAAACCATGATGGGAACGGTTTGCGTCACAATCAAATATGGATAAATACTTGTCTTAAATGTTTTCGATAGATCCATACAAATTGAAATAAGTATCGCAAAGAAAGTACTAATCAACAATCCTAATATGGATTCTTCCAACGTAACAAGCGAATGTTGCATTAGAATGTCAAAATTCTCAATAAGTGCACTGATAATTTTTGATGGACTTGGCAAAATATAAAGTGAAATATCAAATACACGCACATATAATTCCCAGCCACCAATCACTAGAATAAACACAAGCAATGGCATGACAATTCTACGATTTTTCTTCATTCACTAGCTCCTTTCCAAATAAAAAAGGCACCCTAGAGTGCCACCATCAATCGATATGACTCCCTACGCTAGAATTAACCAGATCAGGTAATAAGGGTTTTTCTCAGCATTTGCACCCCTGTCATGTATGTTTTTACTTGCCCATAGATTATATCACAATCTTAGACTAATTTATATTTCTTGCATATATCCTCAACAATTTCATCTAAACTTTTACCATCCATCGAAATCGAATCCATTTTTGATGCATATAAAGTATGGAAATAATCAAAATCCGCCTGTATTTCATGCATATAATACGCCTTATGCTTATTTAGATACGATTGAGGGATGTGCAAAAGATTATCATTATCATCCGTAAATTCCAAGCGTTTAAAAATATTTTCAGCTCGATCTGTTAAGTCGAAACAAATAATATCTGAATCTTCAAAGAAATCTTCATATGCATCTAAATACGCAATAGGACTTAGGGCAATGACTACATTTTCATTTTCTTTGATCCAAGATGAAATCATTTCTGCACGCAATTCATCACGTTCATATTGATCATTATATTCATCTTGAAGCCCAAGCATCGTACCATATTTCTCTTTGATTTTCGTATCCATATCGATAAAATCGTAACCTATTTTTCTTGCCAACAATTCACCAACGGTACTCTTTCCAATGTTACCCATCCCAAATATTAATATTTTCATTTTACACCTCTATATACGCTTACTTATCTTCTTTTCTACTTCTGCAATTCTTGCCGCAACTTTTTTCACTTCCATCATCTTCAATGCTTCTAAGTAAGGTAGAAATTCCTCTGTTCCCTCTTTCTCAATTTTATCAAGAACACACATGACAACTTGTCTATTCACTTCTTTCATTTCAAAAATGACACGAGCCTTTTTTTCTTCTACATCTAAGCACATTCTTTGGTAAAGTTCTTGGGCAAATGTTTCTTTTTCTATTTGCCATCCTTTTTCAGAAAATACCAATAAAGGTAGGCGATAATCATATTCAATTCTAAGATAATCTTCCTTAATCATCCAATCAATGCATTTACTGATATCATCTAATTTCATATCCTGATAGTATCCATAAGCAGGACATTCATTTAATTTATACTTGAATATCGTTTTATCCTTTGAACCCTTTAATATTTTAGCCAGCATACTTCTTCCACCAGTTGAAATCAATTCATCAGCTCCTCTTAAAATCATTCGTATATCTTCCTGTGGTAAATCTTTAATTTCACCTGCATCAAGAACAACTGGCACTCTACGTACTTTTTTACTCATCCATTCTTTACCTCTACATCATCACACGAATCAATCCACACAAAATTAAATGTCCTACATAGAACCAATAGAAGAACCATTTCATAAAAGTACTCTTTCCTCTTGTTCCATCATATAAAGACATAATTGGATATACTAAAATAATTCCAAACTGCAACAAACCATAAACTACATCAATACATAGACAATAGACTATTACATACATGGAAATATATAAGGCCATACCTAAGACTTGTTTTTTTAAATTCCCTTGATTTTTATAAATGTGGTTTGTACAAAGAACTGGAAAGCATGACCAATCACTTGGAAATGCCAACAAACAAAGAATTAGAATACAACCTATCTTCTTTGCATCTTTCCATTCTTGATCTTCCACCCACAAACCAATCACCGATAAGAATAATGGCCATATAATACTTGTCTGATTTAATAAAGAATCTTTTAAAGGAATCAAAGAAATGCCAAAACAGAAGTTATACGCAAAGTGAGCGATAATTGAAAAAATCAATAATCTTTCTAAGTATTTCTTTAAACTATGTGTATGCGTATAACCTTCAACCACCATAAACCACATGATAGGAGCCGCTACTCTTCCAATTAAATGAATCAATAAAAGCCACCAATACTTTTCATGATTCGGATAAAATGTAGTTGCGAAATGATCCATAAACATCGCAATGATCGCAATCATCTTGATTTGATTTCCATTTAACTTTTTTATCATAGAGTCACACCCTCTCCTACATTAGGTTCAAAGTGCGAATAAACAACATCTGCACCAAATAAAAGAAGTAAAACTAAACATGCGGCCGATAATCTTTTATTTAAGTGTTCCTTTACCCAGTTATCAATTAAAGGCGCAATTACATAGACAAAAGCCATACCACCAATGCCAAACACCAATAAGCCTTCCGCACAAATTCTTCCATGAAGATTCAAGAAGTAGCCTGTATAATCCCACCATTTTTGACCATTATGCGTAAGCTCTAAAAAGAAACCAGTAAAGTATTCAATACATCCACAAAGAAGTACGGCCATACTAAATTCAACTTTTGGTCGCATTCTGAATCGTTTTAATAAAAGTAAAATCAAAATACAGCCAAAACCATAAATAGGAATCCACGGACCATGTAAAACTCCGCGATTCACAAAACATCCATAGCTAATCATAGAAAGACTGACTTCCCAGATCCATCCGACAAAACACATAAAGAAGAAACAGACTAAAATAGATGTTACTGTATAATTTCGATTTGGATGTAAAACGCGAAGATTTGACTTCTTATACTCCTCTTCAATTGGAGATAGCCTTACTGGATAACATAATAAATACACTTCGGTAATCATAGTTTCAGCTTCCATTTTATTATAGGTATATCTTTCATATTGTTTTTCTTTTGAACTCAAATGAAAGATGATTCCAAAATTATCACACAAGAATTTTTTTACGCCCGTATACGCATTTTCTATTGGATTTTTCGCATTCAATGCCGCAATTACATCCGAATACGTATTACGCATCAAAGCACTACTTGGTTTTTCAAATAAATACGTATCATTTAAGATTGCACTTTGAAATTCTTTTCTTCTTAGTGTATAAAATTCACTCATCACAGCCATACGATACATATTCGAATAGAATATAGCACTAATCCCAAATGTACAAATATCCAAAATGTACCATCCTGCCATTGAAAATTGCCATTTAAAACATTCAAACTTATGTCCCTTCATCATATTTCGAGATAAAGAAAGTGCATCTTTTAAAGATATTGTTGGGTTTTCAGCCAAAATATAATCCACTAAATAATATATGTAGTAAAAATATATTCCTCCAACAACTGTAAAATTCATAATTGTCAAAATAATAGATTTCACTAACTTCACAAACGCAACATGCATCTGTTTTCGTATTCGCATTAAATAAACCAATCGATCAAGTGGAAGTTTTGCGTAAACTCTTCCTTCCAAAAATAGTCTACGATTAATGACTGGCAATACATTCACAATATACACTCTATAGAACACAGATATGCTTAAGCCCATCACGACAAAACAAATACCCGCAATATCTTTTGAATGAACAATGGTAGATAAACCTAAAAATAGTGTCTTCACAAAGGATCCTGAAGTAATTCCATTTACCACATGTGCAAATACACCGTTGGTCGTACCAAAGACGTCTTCAGGAAGTAAAAATGTCATCGACTTCACAAAAGAAGAGTGCATTAATAGGCCTGAAATACTCTTGGCATTTTCTTGTTTTAAAAGGGATAAAGTCGAACTAAACTCACTTCCCATAAGTACTGCTGCAAGACATAACACTAAATAGGTCGCATAGTGTGTTTTTACATTTTTATGTGCATTTTTCTTAATTTCTTTGAGTTTCATACTTAAATAATAGCATATCTGTAGTAAAATATTTTCAAAAAGAAAGGGGATTTATGATGAATCCAATTATCCAAAGTTTATTTGACCGCAAATCTTGTCGCATTTTTAAAGATAAACAAATATCCCAAGAAGAAAGAAAATTGATATTAGAAGCTTGCATGCAGGCACCGAGTGCAGGAAACCAACAAATGTATACAATTATTGATGTACAAGATAAGAAACTACAAGAAACACTATCTAAAACGTGTGATAATCAATCTTTTATTAATCAAGTTAAAATGGTTTTAATTTTCTGTGCCGACTTTCAGAAATGGTATGATTTATTTAGCTATGAAAACTGCAATCCAAGAAAACCAGGCGTAGGCGATTTATTATTGGCCACAACGGATGCGACCATTGCCGCACAAAATGCAGTTGTAGCTGCCGAAAGTCTTGGGATTGGATCTTGTTATATCGGTGATATTTTAGAGCAACATGATCTACATAGAGAATTATTACATCTTCCAGAATATGTGGTCCCTGTATGCATGTTAGTACTTGGATATCCTGCAAGTGATCATTTTAAAAGACAAAAGCCAAAGCGTTGTAAATTAGAAGATATTGTTTGTGTTGATCAATATCATAGAAAAGACAAACAGGAATTAAAAAATATGTTTGAATATAAAGCTGGGAATAAGACATTAAACGAATGGGCAACTGCTTTCTGTAAAAGAAAATACAATTCAGATTTTTCAAAAGAAATGACAAATTCTGTACAAAAATATATTGACCAATTTAAAAGTGAAGCCGATTAAGACTTCACTTCTTTTCTTATAGTTTTAAAGCAATATTTACACCATCACGAACCGCTTCCAAAGCTTGTGCTACACTTGATGCATCACCAAATAAGTATGTTTCTTTTCCTGTTTCCCGAATAGCTTCATATAGACTTGGATCTGGTTTTGAACCTGTCGCATATACGATAAAGTCAAATTTTCCTAAGTTTTGTATTTCTCCACCTTTTTCAACCTTAACACCATCTTCTACAGATATGAGTTTTGTTTCTGTTAGTGCCTTGATTGGTAAACTTTGAATACGAGTCATTGTAGAAACTAAGTTTGCCGGAGATTCTCCGTCATCAATATTCTTTTTCATTTCTAAAATTGTAACATGTGCATCCGAGTGCTTTTCACAAATATATTCACTGGCTTCAACACCAACCATGCCTCCACCTACGACAAGGATATTTCCGTGTACATCAACTTTATCACCTAAAATATCATGTGCTGTACAGGCATTTTCATTGGGTCTATTTGGAATAGAACCGTTGCATACGAGTACCACATCAAAATCATGTACATCACTTACTTTCACTTCATGATTTAAATGAACTGGAATTTGTAGTCTTTGACATTCACTTTCTAAATAATCAATCCATTTATGCATTTCTTTTTTCGGGGTAATCTTGCTGGCAAGATTGATCTGTCCACCTAACACACCACTTTTTTCAAAAACTTCTACATCAAGTCCTCTTAAAGAACACATTCTTGCAGCGCTTAATCCACCGATTCCGCCACCTACAATCATCACTTTTTTATTCGATGTAGATGGTTCTATCTTCATTTCCATTTCATGACCACAGAATGGATTGATAACGCAAGTTCCGCATAAACGCTTTGTTTGTTGTCCAACACATCCTGCAAGGCATCCTGTACAAGGTGCAATTTGTGCATCTTTATCTTCTTTTGTCTTCTTGACAAAATCTGGATCTGCAAGTAAAGCACGACCCAGTACAATACCATCGACTTTATCTTCTTCTACTAAAGAACGAGCCAATTTCGCATCATTGATTTTTCCCACCAACAACACTGGTACATGACTGATTTCTTTGATTCTTAATGCTTCTTTCAAATTAGTTGCACACTCTTCTCCATGACTAGGCATAATTTTATTTGGCAACTCATATTGAGATCCACCCGAAACTTCAAAGGCATCTACACCTCGTTTTTCGAGTTCTGGTATCAATTGAAGTGTATCTTCAATTGTATTTCCACCTGGAATCTTCTCCGATCCAGAAATTCTTAAAATAATCGGAAAATCATCTCCACATTTTAATTTAATCGCTTCTACCACTTCAAATAATAAACGTGCACGACGCATTAAATCGCCACCATATGCATCTGTTCGCTTATTTTTTAAAGGACTTAAGAAAGAGCCTAGAAGCATATATCCGTGAGCACAATGAAGTTCAATTCCATCAAAACCAGCTTGTTTTGCCTGATAAGAAGTATTCGCATACATGGAAATAATATTTGGAATTTCTTCTATTTTTAATTCACGAGTTTGTTGATACATAGAATTTAAATAGCCACTACTAGAAATTGGTGTAACCCCAAAGAATGAAGAGATGCTTTCTGGCCCAGGATGCGTAATCTGAGGAATGATTTTTGTTCCATACGCATGGATCTTATCCGTAAATTTCTTGTATTCCAAAATGCTTTCTTCACTTCTAAAACATAGCGTATTTCCTAAATAAGGTGTATTAGGATCCACACTTGTCGCATCCGTAATAATGCAACCCACTTTCCCTTTAGCTCTTTCAATCCAATACGCTTGTTCTTGTAATGTAGGAATTCCCGTTTGATCTCCATATCCTAAAGACATCGGCGCCATAAATGTACGATTTTTTAAGGTCATCGAACCAATTTGAAGTTCATCAAATAATGTTGTCATATCGCTACCTACTTATTAATTTCTAAAACCGCATGATACGCATCTTTAAATGCATCTAAAGCAACACCTGCTTTTTTACAATCACCAACAATGTATGTAGGAATACCTAAATCTGCATACATACTTGTATCGTTGGCTTTGGATCCAACAGCCATAATGACACTATCATATGGATATTCTTTGCCACTGGCAACAACTGCATGATCCTCAATTCGTTCTACAGTTGCACTTGTTTCAATTGTGATTGGCATTTGTGCCATCGCAAACTGCGCTGTAATTTGACGCAATGGTCCTAGATCCTGTAAAGCTTTTTCTTTCATTTCTAAAATAATGACTTTCTTTTGTCTTGAAGCCAAGAATTCAGCGGTTTCAAAACCAACAAGACCACCACCAATAATGACGACGTTTTCACCTGGCACTTCTACTTTTTCACTTAATACATCATGTGCAACAATGGCTCTTTCACTACCTTCAATTGGAAGTACAAATGGACTTGACCCAATCGCAACAATGAGTGCATCTGGCTTAATTTCTTCTAGCATTTCCTTAGTAACAACAGTATTTAAGTGTACCTCAATTCCAGATTCTTGAACATCCAAAATCATTTTATCTACCGCATTTTTAAAGTCTTTTTTAGCCGAAATAGCTCCGGCCAATACAAATTGTCCACCAAGGCTTTCACTCTTTTCAAATAAAATTGGTGTATTGCCTGTTTCTTTTAAATCTAGAGCCGCTTCCATACCTGCAATTCCACCACCTAAGATGACAACTTTTTTAGAAGCAGATCCTGGTTTTAAGCCTAATGTCTCCTCTTCTAATAAGCCAGGATTTCGCATACAAGTAATGTGTTTAATAGCTGGATTATATAAGGATGCACAGAATGAGTCATAACAGCCTTGGTTACATCCGATACAATAGCGAATTTGATTCACTTTACCAGCTTTGGCCTTGTTACAGAAATTAGCGTCAGCAAGTTGAGCTCGTGCCATGACAACTAAATCGGCCTTGTCATCTTCTAAGATTTTTTCGGCAAATTCAGGCGTATTGATACGTCCACATGGCATTGTCAACATGCCTGTTTCTTTACGAATGCGCGCAGCATCTTCTACGTTAAATCCATTTTCAATATCCACTGGAGCCACTTCATATAGTGTAGCTGCCGTTAAGATATTTCCACGACTAATATTTAAAACATCCACACCGAATTCTTTGGCATCTTTACAGAATTCAATCACTTCTTCAACCGTTAATCCACCATCTAACATGTCATCATGACAATCTACACGCATGAATAGTGGCATATCTTCTGGCATATTGGCACGAATCGATTTAATACATTCCAATGGGAATTTTTTACGATTTTCAAAAGAGCCACCCCACTCATCACTTCGATGGTTGATTCCTCCTGAAAGCATAGAGTGTGGTAAATAGTTATGCGCACAATGGAATTCTAAACAATCAAATCCAGCTTCTACTGCACGTTTTGCCGCTTGTCCAAACTTATCTATTATATCGAGTAATCTTTCGTTTGTGATAGCTGGCACTGTATATTGTGGACTTAATGGTAAGTCATTGGGCACTAAGATTTGAGCCGTTTGATCTGAAGCTACGGCTAATCCTCCTTGCCATAATTGAATGCAAGTTTTTCCTCCAGCTTCATGCACAGCATCATTTAATTTTTTAAATTCTGGAATGTATTTGTCTTCGGCAATCGACAAGAATCCAAAAGGTGCACTGGCCGCATCAACACTTGTAACTTCAATTGTATTTAATCCATTTCCACCTTTTGCACGAGCCACATGATACGCAATCAGCTTATCTGTAACACTCTTTCCATCTTCACTTTCCGCACTTTCATGTGTTCCCATCGCAGACATGACAACACGATTTCTTAATTCCATACCACGAATCTGTATGGGTTCAAACAATTTGTCAAACATTTGATTCTCCTCCTTTTCGTATGTTTATTTCTTATTTTATTATACTTCAATTGTTAGCGGTTTCACATATACAAAAGAAAAAGAGTTGTCATTCTTTGACAACTCGTACGGTTTCAATACCATAATATTTCATGACTTCAATAGAAGACTCACTAATCACTTCTCCTGGAATCACTGGAAGAATCGCAGGAGGACAAGATACAGTCACACTGGAGCATACTTGTCCTAATGATTTAGATACATCCAATGTTATGCTTGACGAAAATAAAGCTTGACGCACATTCATGGCTTTTTTAGATTGTTCTAATTTTGGTGGTTTATTTATTAAAATAGGTTTTCTTTCAATTCCACATAAACATGTCTCTAATCGTTTTAAGTCATCCTTCGTATTATATGGAGATGGCATTAATACAATATAGTCTGAATCATAGAATTCAGGATAGATATCACATTCCATTAAAAGATTTGCAATTTCATTTCCAGTATAGCCAAACTCTTTCGTTGAAATCGTTATCTTCATAGGTTCACCAGATAATATCGTGTATCCATGTTGAATCAAAGTATTCTTTAATCCATCAACTCTTTGAATACATTCAGACAAGGATTTTTTAAATGCAGTATCCAACACCTCATTTGCCGCATCTAAAGATGCCATAATCAAATAGGATGGACTTGTAGAAGAAAAATATTCCATAAAATGTTTAACGTCATTTTTCCATACTTGATTCAAAGAATCACTTAAGTGAAGATAAGCTCCCCCTGTAAGTACAGGTAGTGTTTTATGGGCCGAATCACAACATAGATCAGCTCCTAAATCGATAGGATGTAAAGACGGTTCTAAAAAATGAAGATATGCACCATGCGCATTATCGATGGCGAGTAGTACATTATGTTTTTTACATACACTAGCTAAAGACTGAATATCCAAAAGATTTCCTAAATAGTCTGGATTGGTCAGATATACAGCCGTTGGGTGACTTTCAATAATTGCCTTTTCTAAATCCTCTGCATGTATCTTACAAGATAAATAATCACTCTTTCCATATAACCATTCAATGTCAAAATCTAGTAGTGCAGCGGTATGAATAAAACTTCGATGCGCATTTCTTCCTGCAAGAATTTTAGGCTTCTTGCCTTTACTTTTGGCATCTTGGCATAATATCGTGCACATCGTTTGAATGCATAAAGTAGAGCCTTGCGTTGAGTAATAGGTTGGACAGCCAAATAAAGAGGAAGCATTTTGTTCACTTTCCTTAATGATCCCCTCTGCCGCAAACAATTCATCAGCTCCATAAATTTCTGTAAGATCCATTCCTTCAAAACCAAGAATGCCAGCACCTTTATGGCCTGGCATATGCATTCTTACAGGTGATTTTTCTTGATACGATTTTAGAAAACTAACAATCGGCGTCTTCATGATTATTTTCTTTCATATCACGAATAATGGCTACGGCAAGGGCACACTCTAGTCGTTTACAGAATAGTTCACAACCCTCTTTATATACACCTTTGACAGATCCTGTCGCATGGTATGCATTGGCTGCACATCCTCCAGAACAATAAAGTCTTGCCCAGCAATCTGCACATTCTTTACGTGCATATACGTTACATGATGCGAATTCATCTTGAATCTTTTTGTTTGTGACACCCGTATAAATGTCTCCTAATTTAAAGGCTTCTTCTCCTACAAATTGGTGACAAGGATATAAATCTCCCCATGGTGTTACGGCCATATATTCAGTTCCTGAACCACATCCTGAAATACGTTTATAAATACATGGTCCACCTTTTAAATCAATCATATAGTGATAGAAAGTAAATGGATCTTTCTTCTCATCATATTCCAACATCAACTTCGCTAAATCTTCATATTGTTTTTTCACAACTTCACGATCTGATTCTGTAAGTGCTGCAGGATCATCCGATTTGGCAACAACAGGTTCCATACTTAATTCTCTAAAACCTAAATCTAACATTTGTTGCACATCTTTTAAGAAGTCTGGATTGGCATGAGTAAAAGTACCACGCATATAGTAATTTTTACCTTCACGAGCCTTTACTAACTTTTGGAATTTAGGAACGATTGTATCAAAACTTCCCTTACCAGAATAATCCACACGATAACGGTCATGCACTTCTTTACGTCCATCTAAGCTTAATACAACGTTGCTCATTTCTTTGTTCGCAAATTCAATTACGTCATCATCAATCAACATACCATTTGTCGTTAATGTAAAGCGGAAATTCTTTCCAGCTTCTTTTTCAATACTACGAGCATACTCAACCAATTGTTTAACTACATCAAAGTTCATTAGTGGCTCTCCACCAAAGAAATCCACTTCTAAGTTTCTACGTGTTCCTGAATTTTCCACTAAGAAATCAAGAGCGCGTTTTCCCGTTTCAAAACTCATCAATGCACGGTCTCCATGGTATTTTCCTTGGCTGGCAAAACAATACGAGCAATTCAAGTTACAAGTATGGGCAATATGAAGACATAAAGCTTTAATAACACCACTTGTCTTAGCCTTTAACTGTCCTGCCATTGGCTCATATGTATCTTCACTAAATAAACGACCCTGTTCTTTTAATTCTAAAATCTGGTCGTAACATTCTTCTAATTCAGATGTTTCAACACTAGGATATTTCTCCTTCATTTCTAAAACCAAGGTATTTTTATCTTTATTTAAAAATTCAGCAATCATATCATAAGCAATTTCATCTACCACATGAATGCTTCCTGAACAAATATCCAATACAATATTCTGATTAAACATCTTATACTGATGAATCATCTATATTTCCTCCTCAAAATTTAAAAAATGCTGCCTTAAAGGCGGCATTAAAAATGCCGAATTACTTCGGCATTTCTTAATTACTTACTTTCTTTATTATTTTCGCAAGCTTGGTTCGCAATTCCACAGCTAGTTTTACAAGCTGATTGGCAAGAAGTTTGGCATTCTCCACATCCACCATTTTTTGCGCTTTCACACAAGTTACGAGTATCTACTGTATTAATATGTTTCATGATTATATACCCCCATATAAATTCCTTTTTATTTTAACACGCCAACCAAATAATATCAAATTAAAAAGGCATTCCAAAGAATACCTTTATAAACTATTTAGAACTTTCTTCCTTAGTACGGAATACGTAACGACTTGTTACTGTAGCACCTTCTGGAGCACCAGAGTAAGAAGCATATTCTTTATTCATAGCTTTGATTTCATCCATTACACTTTGTAATGTTTCAAGTTCTCCAACACCTAAATCAACCTTTTCTTTTAATTGATCCAATCCTTCAGACTTGAATTGTTCATTACCTTCATATAATTCCTTAGCACCTGAATTCAATGTTTCAAATGCTTCACCTAATGTATCTAATCCATCAGCCATTTCATTAAATGTTCCACTCTGTCCTGCAAGTGTTCCTGTTGCATCTGATAATGCACTAGCACCACCATTTAATGTAGCATTGTTTGATGTTAATTGAGTAGTACCAGCTTTAATTTTGTCAATTCCAGCTTTAGATTGAACTTGTAATGAATCTACACTGCTTGCAACTAATTTTGCACCATCTCTTAAATCGGAAGTTCCTTTTTGTAATTCATCAATCGCACCATTAATAGTTTCACCCATAGTCTTTAATGAAGAAAGATCAGTCTTTTCCAAAGTGGATTTTAATCCGGAAATCTTTTCTAATGATTCACTAACATCACTTTGTAATGTTTCAATTTTTCCTCCTGCTGATTCTAATAATCCAGTTAAAGAATTTGCACCATCTAATACTCCACCTAATAATGTATCTAATTGTTCTAATGTATTTGACATATCAACAAATTCTTTTAATTCTCCGTGACTAGTTGCAGTTAAAGCTTCAACTTTTTTACGTTGTTCTTGTAATTTTGCGATTTGAGCATCAATTGCATCATTATTCACTGTTGTCGTAGATGTTTCTGAACTTGTTGTATTTCCTTCTTCATCAGTTACTGAAGTTGTGCTTGTACTAGTAGTACCCTTAGCAGCTTCTAAAGCTTTAATAGTTGCATCAATACTATCTAACATAGATTGTTTTGTAGAATTAAAATCCTCATTGAAACCTTCAACAACTTTCTTGTTATTATTATAGGCATCCTTATTAGTGCTTATTTGTGTGTTAATTGCATTTTGTAATGCAGGTAACTGTGTTTCTTTTACTTCTTTAAGATGTTTTAATATATCAGGTACGTTTGCCTTTTTCATAGCTTGATCTAAACCAGATACAATGTCTGCATCTGTCTTCAAAGTATCACTCATTTTATTTAATACGCCTTCAGCTTTACCCAATTGAACCATCATAGCTTCTGTATCCGCTGAACTTAACCCTGCATTTACCTTTTGTCTAAATGTATCTAATCCAGCTGATAAGTCATCAATTCCAGAAACTAATGATTGAGTCTTATAAGTTGTAATTCCTTCACTAATTTGAGCAGCACCTTGTGGAATACCATATAATTGGTTAACACCTTCATTGATTGCACTAGCACCTTGTGTATATGCAGTTAATCCTGTTTGTAATGCTTTAACACCATCATTTAATTGGATAGCACCTGCAGATAATTGTCTTACTTGATCAGATGAGCCTGTTAATGGAGCGGCTTGCTCTTTTAATTGTGTTGTTCCATCATACAATTGTTTAGATCCATCGATCAATTGATCATCGGCTTCAATTAATTGATCAATTCCATCTGTTAATTCAGATACGGAACCAATTTCACCTAATTCTTGATCTAAATCAATTTCATTTGTCATACCAATCATGATAGATCCTAGATCAAAATCATTGACATCCGCTTCTACTGTTACATCATCACTGATTCCTAATTGATTATTTACTTTGTCTAAACCTGCAGATTTTAATGTTTCATTCAAACCTGGAATATTCGCAAATGCCAACATTTCATTGGTTCCATCATTTACAATCTTACCAGATTCACATTTTACATTTGAGAACTTGCCAGTACTCATATTCAACATACCACCAGCTAAATAACTAGGGTGAATTACAATGGATTTGCCATTGATATTTTTAACTTTTGAATAATTATTTGTGAAAGAAATTGTTAATTTTAAATGTCCTGATTTTCCTTGAATATCATTCGCAGAAATTTCTTGACCATCTAATTCATAACGAATCTTAACAGACACAGGAAGTTGTTTTGTGGCTGTACCTTCATAATACACATCATTACCTTTCGCATTCCATGTATATGTATTTCCATCTTTTGAAGGTTTTTCATTTGATTTAATATTCTTAACATCCGTTAAATTTAAAGTTTCTTTAATATTATTAATTCCATCCTCATCATGTAACCAGCTAGATACAATTGTATCGCTGATGGAACCATCTGAGTTTAATACAGAATAAACGGTTTCTGTTTTTTCTGTAGGATTTTCATCATTATTTTGCGCAAATACAGTCACAGGCATCATACTTCCTGCCATAACTGCACTCAACAATACACTACCAACTACTTTTACTGTATGATTTAAATTCATATTTATTCTCCTTTCGCTTCCATGTTTGATTCTGGCCAATTCTTTGTCGTCTTTTCAATGAACTTGTGGCAGAAAATCAACAATGAAGGCAATACTAATAAGATACTTACGACTGAAATTAATGCACCACGCGCTAATAAGATAACTAATGATTTAATTAAATCCATCTTAGCTACAAAGCTTACACCGATACATGCGGCAAAGAATGAGAATCCACTTGTCATAATGGAAACACTCGATTTTTCCATCGCAATCAAAGCCGCTTCCTTAACCTTCTTACCATGCGATAATTCTTCTTTAAAACGCGTTGTCATTAAGATGGCATAGTCTACTGTAGCACCCAATTGAATAGTTCCAATAACCATACTTGCGATAAATGGAAGTGTACTTCCTGTAAAGAATGGAATACCCATATTGATTGTGATCGCAAACTCAATTGTTAATACTAAGATGACTGGAAGTGCAAATGATTTAAATGTTAAGGCAACAATGATAAAGATCATAATGACAGATAATACGTTAACCATCGCAAAGTCTGTATCCGTTGTTGTGATCAAATCACGTGTCATACTTCCTTCTCCACCAATCATACCCTTCTTATCATATTTATGAATGATGGTATCCATTTTATCTAACTGTGTATTTAATTCATCGGTTGCAGCTTTATAATCACTGTTCACAACAATTAATTTCTTTCCACCATTTTGGAAAATATCCTTTACTACACTTGGAGTAAAGTTGGATGCAAGTCCTGGACCTACAAATTCTTCATACGCTAATACGTTATGAATTCCTTTTAAATCTTTGATTTCAGAACACATATTCTGAATTTCATTCGTTGATAATTTATCATCTACTAAAACGAAATGCGTTGTTGTCATATCAAATTTATCTTTTAACTGATTTGTACCAATGATACTCGCAAAATCACCTGGCATACCAGAAATCAAATCATAATAGATATTTGTATGTGCCTGACCATATCCAAATGGAATGAAAATCAATACGAAGGCAACAAGAATTTTCTTATAATGTCTAATGACAAAACGAGGAACTCTATGTAACTCATTCAAAATTGTTTTATGTTTGTACTTTTCAATCGTCTTATCAAAGAACATCAACAAGCTTGGCAAAATGAAGATGGTTGATAATACACCAAGAACAACACCTTTGGCCATGACAATACCAATATCTCTACCTAGTGTTAACTGCATTACACACAAGGCAACGAAACCAGCAATTGTTGTGATTGAACTTGAAGTAATTGAAGTAAACGTAGCTTTGATGGCCTTAGCCATAGCCTCTTCATTTGGAAGTTTTTGTTTTTCTTCTTGATATCTATGTAATAAGAAGATGGAATAATCCAATGTTACAGCTAACTGTAATACAACGGCCAAAGCCTTTGTGATATAACTAATTTCACCCAAGAATACGTTTGTACCAAAGTTATAAACGATTGGGAAAATCATTCCTAACATAAATACAACTGGAGCAATCGTACTCTCTAATCCTAAGAACAATACGATCATACATAATACAACCGCAATACCTGCATAGATTGGCGTATCGTGTTCTGTTTGATCTTTAGTATCTTCACTGATGGCTGACATACCACCTAAGTAACAATCATCTTTTGTATATTTTTTTATTTTACTAATCGCATTCATTGTACGCATTGACGATGTTGGCTCTTTAAATGTAACAATCATCATTGTACTGTCGCCAGAATAAAGCATATCCTGAATGCTTTCTGGAATTGCCTGTTTTGGAACAGAGATATCTAATACATCATCTCTCCAAATACATTTTTCAACTCCATCAATTTTATTGATCTCTTCCTTAATTTTTGCGGCCTCTTGATCCGTCTTGTTGTTGACAACCAAGAAGTCTACACTCGATAAGTTAAAATCATCTCCAAGAATCTTTTGTGTTTTCATAGATTCTGAAGTTGAAGGTAAATAAGATAATAAATCGTAATTAATATTTGTATTGAAATAACCAATTGCACTTGGAATCAAAAGAACAATGGCCACAGCCAAAATCATATTACGATATTTAACTATCCATTTTGACATCTTATCCATATCGAATCACCTTTTTTTCTATCCTTTCCTTTACTACGTGAAGAGTATAGTACTAAACTGACCGCCAGTCAATATTTTTGTTTTATTTTTTTAAAATTCCCAATATACAATTGTTTTAATATGTTCAATCGGTCATTTTTATTTGTATTTTCTAAATTATTGTTTATAATAAGGATGGTGATACGCATGAAAAGTAAGATAATCGAAAACAAGAAAATAAAAGAAAACAACCTCTTACAGGCTGCCTTTAATCTATTCACAAAAGAAGACATCACAAATGTCTCTGTTAATGATATTGTAAAAAACGCGGGAGTCGCAAAAGGAACATTCTATCTTTATTTCAAAGATAAATACCAAATACGCGATATTCTAATTCAAAAAGAAGCACATCGCCTATTTGAAGAAGCCCACAAACAATTAGAAAAGAATGATATTCGTAATTTTGAAGACTCTGTTATCTTCTTGATTAATCAAGTATTAATTCGATTAGAAAACAATCCATTGATTTTAAAATTCGTTGAAAGAAACCTATCTTGGGGCGTGTTCCATGCCCAATTAAATACGGCTATTGATAATGATAGTTTCAATCTTATAAAAGAGTTTAACGAAATCGCAACCGCAAATGGATATGAATTTGAAAATTCAGAAGTCATACTCTACTTAATAGTTGAACTTACAGGAAGTACTTGCTACAACAGTATTCTTCATAGTCAGCCCCTTCCTATCGAAGAATATAAACCCATTCTTTTCGATTCCATTCGAGCTATCCTTTCCCAAGGAAAGAAAAAAAGCTAGGACAAGCCTAGCGTATAATAATATAAATCATATAAATGACATATACGAGGATCGTAAAGATCCCCTTTTTTCTTGTCATTGTATCTCCCTTTTTCGCAATACCATAAATCAATAGAGAAATACCAATCAAGACAAAAGTATCAATAATATTCTGTGAAGTAGCCGCAATTGGATGAATTGTACTTGAAGCACCCAAAATAAATAAAATATTCATAATGTTACTTCCAATCGCATTACCCAAAGATAAACCACTCTCACCTTTTCTTGCCGCAACAACACTTGTTACTAGCTCAGGCAATGAAGTTCCAATAGATACGACAGTTAAACCAATCAACGTATCACTCATACCAAGCATAGCTGCAATCTGTTTTGCACTATCTACAGTGATGTCTCCACCCCAAATAATACACGCAACACCAATCACAATATAAATCAAGCATTTGATTCCTGATAAAGTTTCAACTTTCTCATCCTCAACACGATTCTTTTTAGCACTGCGAATCAAATTTAAAATAAACAAAACTAAACCCACCAAGAAGATAATTCCTTCAAAGCGATTCAGCATTCCATTTAACACAAAAATAGAAAGTAAGAGGCTCACTAAAATATTGAGTTTTAGATCACGATTCAAAATATCCTTATCCATTAAAAATGGAGTAATCACTGCACTAGTTCCAACCACAACCAACGTGTTGAAAATATTAGAACCCACAATATTTGAAATCGCAATTTCATTACTGCCCATTAAGCCAGCCGTAATACTCACACTCGCTTCTGGTAAGCTTGTTCCAAGTGCTACAATTGTCAAACCAATAATAACTGAAGGCACTTTTAATTTACGGGCCACACTTGCACTGCCATCCACAAACAAGTCTGCACCCTTCATTAAAAGGACCATACCTAATACTAATAAAAGAAATACCATTTTCTCAATCCTTTCAAAGTCACCTTATTATATCACAGACTGAAAAGAAAAGAAGAAATTTTTCATCTTGTCCTATCAATCGTTACAAACATTGAACAAAAGAATTAATCCGTCTTTGCGACCATCTCTTTTCAGCTTGGCCTAAGCTTTCATCAATAGCTTTTTAATCGACTCTTCACTTACTGAGAAGATCGATGTGATACTTGAAACATTAAATCCTTTTTCCATTCCCCAATAAAGAAGTCGACAAAATAGGCATCGTTTTATCTTTTGATTTATTCATCTAATACGCAATTAATAGTGGCTTTTCTAGAAAACTGGCATTTGTTAAGATATTTTTACAATTAAATATAGAATTTATTGACCAAAATATGTATAATAAACCCATAAAGGGAGTAGCCTGCACATATATGTGTTTACAGCTTCGTCAATACGATGTTAAATCCGGACTGTGATGAAATGGCAAGACTTTGGTATATAAGACCAGAGTCTTTTTATTTTTATCTGGTCCAGGAGGAAAACATATGAATATAATTTTATTAGTATTAGGATTTATTCTACTACTAAAAGGAGCCGATTGGTTCGTCGATGGATCAAGCAGTATCGCATCACGCTTTGGCATACCCCAACTTGTCATTGGACTTACTATCGTTGCGATGGGAACCAGTCTTCCAGAAGCCTTTGTTTCCATTACAGCTGCATTAAAATCCAATGCAGCCATCACAATTGGAAATGTTGTTGGAAGTAATATTTTAAATGTAGGAATCATTCTTGGCATTACAGCACTCATTCGTCCATTACATATTCAAAATAGTACAATCAAATATGAAATGCCATTTATGATGCTTGTAACACTTGTATTGATATTATTAGGCATCAACACAACAATTTCTCGTTTAGATGGAATTATTATGTGGGTATTCTTTCTTGGTTACTTATACTACATCTTTAGAATGTCTAAGAATCAAATGGAAGAAACTGAAATCAAAAAAACAAACCCATTATTTATTCCACTCGGACTTGTATGTTTAATGATTGGAAGTAACTTTGCGGTAGATGCAGCCACAAACATTGCCATCTCATTAGGTGTCAGCCAAAGATTTATCGGACTAACTATTGTTGCCTTAGGAACATCCTTACCAGAACTTGTCACTTCTGTAACTGCTGCAAAAAAAGGCAATGCCGACATCACGATTGGAAACATCATCGGATCTAATATCTTTAATATCCTATTTGTCGTAGGGGCTAGTGCACTTATTACTCCCGTACCTTTTGAACCTAACTTTATCATCGATTCCTTTGTCGCAATATTGATTGGTCTTGTCCTTTATATTTGCACTAAAAAAACAAGAGTACTCGACAAAAAAGCCGGCATACTCTTGTTAGTTACATATTTGATTTACTTTATTTATCTTCTTTACTAGTCTTCAACAAATCACGAATCTCTTCTAATAAGACAACAGTATCTTCTTTTTTAGGTTCTTCATGATCAAGTTGATCATTTGTTGTCTTTTTTAAATGAGCCAAAAACTTCAACATTTTGACGTACTCTCATCATTAAAATGACGAGATTCTCTTTCTCTCATTGCGAGAAATGGAGCATCGCAAAGCTTTCAGCATGGTTCTAGGTTGCATATAGTCTTTGCATAGCTCTTGTTTTTTGAGCATT
>ERZ859776.181-NODE-181-length-42765-cov-3.722524_pt1 | contig 42765 bp, 40 predicted proteins | sample MGYA00509987_ERZ859776 | MGnify/ENA primary metagenome ERZ859776 (study PRJEB30046, sample SAMN00715146) | human gut metagenome | study: EMG produced TPA metagenomics assembly of the A metagenome-wide association study of gut microbiota in type 2... | reverse complement strand
AGAGCAGAGGACTGAAAATCCTCGTGTCACTGGTTCGATTCCGGTTCTGGGCATTTGTAATATTCAAAAATAATTTATGGGATACTAGCTCAGTCGGTAGAGCACTTGACTTTTAATCAAGTTGTCGGGGGTTCGAATCCCCCATGCCTCACTTGTCAACATACATCATTTCCACATCCTTTAAAACCCCGTTTGGGGCTTTTTTTTATGCGAAAGGAGCATTTGAATGCAGACCAAAGAAAACAAAATGGGTGTCATGCCCATTGATAAATTACTGATCTCCATGTCCCTGCCCATGATGATCTCCATGCTGGTGCAGGCACTGTACAATATCGTAGACAGTATCTTCGTCTCCAGGATCAACGAATATGCTCTGCGTGCGGTATCCCTGGCTTTCCCGGTCCAGAGCCTGATGATCGCCGTGGCGGTGGGAACGGCAGTAGGTATCAATGCCTTTTTGTCCAAAACACTGGGAGAGAAAAATTTTGAGAAAGCAAACATTATTGCCAGAAACGGTATTTTCATTGCTATTGTAAGTTACGTGGCTTTTGCAGTGATCGGTGCAGTAGTTAGCAGACCGTTTTTTGCCAGCCAGACGGAAGTTTTAGAAGTACGGGAGTACGGAGTGACGTATCTGACCATCTGTTGTGTGGCGGGCATGGGCATTTTCTTACAGACAACGTTTGAAAGACTGTTACAGGCTACAGGCAAGACGATCTACACCATGATCACGCAGGGAATCGGCGCAATCATCAATATCATTCTGGATCCGATCCTGATCTTCGGTTATTTCGGCATGCCACGCATGGGGATTGCCGGAGCGGCGGTGGCTACCGTGATCGGACAGATCATTGCGGCCTCCATAGCACTTGTGTTTAATCTGAAATTCAATAAGGAACTGAATCTTTCCATGAAAGGCTTCCGTCCGAATGCACATCTCATCGGACAGATCTATAAGGTGGGAGCACCTTCTATTGTGGTACAGGCGATCGGTTCCCTCATGACTTACGGAATGAACCTGATCCTGGCGGCGTTTGGTTCTGCCCAGACGGTATTTGGCATCTATTTCAAACTGCAGAGTTTTGTGTTCATGCCGGTATTCGGTCTGAACAACGGCATGGTGCCCATTATCGCATACAATTACGGTGCCGGACACAGAGACCGTGTGATTAAGACGATTAAGCACAGCGTGGCATATGGTGTGGGTATTATGCTCATAGGATTACTTGCGATGCATATTTTCCCGGCACAGCTTATGCGTATGTTTGACGCGGAGGAAAACCTGATTGCCATCGGCGTTCCGGCGTTAGAGACGATTTCCTTAAGCTTTGTATTTGCCGGCTTCTGTATTGTGGTGGGAAGTGTGTTTCAGGCATTGGGGAATGGTGTATACAGTATGATCGTATCTGTGGCAAGACAGATGTGCGTGCTGCTTCCCGTGGCGAAGCTTTTATCTTTAAGCGGTGATGTGACGCTGATCTGGTGGGCATTTCCCATTGCGGAGCTTGCCAGTGTGCTGTTAACATCGTATTTCTTAATGAGAATCTATCGGAAAGTCATCTGTCACATCGGAGAGCCGGTGCAGGCAAAGGAGACGACAGATTAAAATAGAAATACAAATAGAAACAGATGCGGCGGGATGCTTGACAAGCAAAAGGGGGAAAGAGTATAATGATTCTTGGTCCTTTGGCAGAGAGCATTTCCGTTTGTCAAGGTTTTTAAGCTACTAAGCGGATATGGCGGAATTGGCAGACGCGATAGATTTAGGTTCTATTGTCAACAGACGTGCAGGTTCAAGTCCTGTTATCCGCATTGTATATGTACTACGGAAGCATAGCTCAGCCGGGATGAGCGTTCGCCTCACACGCGAAAGGTCAGGGGTTCGAGCCCCCTTGCTTCCACTCCAGAATAACTATTCAGGGCTCACGAGAAAAGACTGAATAGTTATTTTTTTAAGTAAAGAGCATCGTAAACTGTCTAAATAGAGAAATATAAAGGAATACAAAAGCAATGAAAGAAAACGTAAGAAAACAGGGAATTTTACTGCCGGTATCCAGTATCCCTTCCGCATACGGGATTGGAACCTTCGGCAAAGAAAGCTATCGTTTTGTGGACTTTCTGGAGAAGTCTGGCAACAGACTGTGGCAGATTCTGCCGTTAGGCCCTACCGGGTACGGAGACTCGCCCTATCAGTCGTTTTCCACTTTCGCGGGGAACCCTTACTATATCGATCTGGAGCTTTTGATCGAAGAAGGGCTTTTGACGAAAGAGATCTGCGACAGCTATGACTTCGGAGACAAAGAACATTATGTGGACTATGAGAAAATCTATCTGTCCCGGTTCAAAGTCCTGAAGATCGCATTTGAGAATGCGAAAAAACAGGGACTTATGGAAGCGCCGGAATATCAGAAGTTCATCACGGACAATGCTTACTGGCTGGATGATTATGCTCTGTATATGGCAGTGAAAAATACTTTCGGCAGCGTCTGCTTTATGGAATGGGATGAGGACATCCGTCTCAGGAAAGCGGCAGCGCTTCGCAAATACCGCAAAAAGCTCTCAGATGAGATCGCATTTTACTGTTTCCAGCAGTACCTGTTCGCCAAGCAGTGGAAGGAACTGAAGGCTTATGCGAATAAAAAGGGCATCGAGATCGTAGGAGATATTCCTATCTATGTAGCTTTTGACAGTGCCGATACCTGGGCGAATCCCAAGCTGTTCCAGTTAGATAAGGAAGGACGTCCCATCGGTGTGGCAGGCTGCCCGCCGGACTGCTTCTCGGAGACCGGACAATTGTGGGGCAATCCGCTCTATGATTGGAAATATCATAAGAAGACCGGTTACGAGTGGTGGATGCAGCGTATTGCATATTGCTATCAGTTATACGATGTGCTCCGTATTGACCATTTCCGGGGATTTGACGAGTACTGGTTCGTGCCTTACGGAGACCCTACGGCACAGAACGGTCACTGGGAGAAGGGACCGGGCTATGACCTGTTTGCTGTGATGAAGAAGAAACTGGGCAAAAAGAAGGTCATCGCAGAGGATCTCGGATTCCTGACACCCAGCGTGATCCGCCTGGTGAAGAAGACAGGCTACCCGGGAATGAAGATCTTACAGTTTGCTTTTGATGCGGGAAATGACAGTGAATATCTGCCCCATAACTATGATAAAAACTGCGTGGTCTATACCGGAACCCATGACAACGATACTACGGTAGGATTTATACAGAACATGCCGGAGAAGGATCGGAAGTTCGCGAAAAAGTATCTGGGACATAAGAATGACAAAAAGCTGTGCTTTGAGATCATCCGGGCGGCATTGTCCAGCTGTGCGGATACAGCCATCATTCCTATGCAGGATTATTTGGAGCTGGACGGCAGTGCCAGGATCAATATTCCCTCCACGTTAGGATGCAACTGGAAATGGCGCATGGATAAGGATGCACTGGATCCGAAGCTTGCGAAGAAGATCTATAAAATGGCAAAATTATATGCACGATTATAAAAATACGGAAGGCGTTAAGCCTTCCGTATTGCTTCTTTAAGATGCTATGCTTCCGGTGCATGATGCAGTTCCAGCGCAAGATAGGAATTGTGGTATTCCTTGCAGTAGGTCACATCCTTATCGAACCATGCGGGAGGAACGAATGCTTCCGCAGCTTCCTTGCTGCCGAATTCCACCTCTGCCATGATCAGAGGAGCAAAGGGGGTGTCGAAGACATCCAACTCGATGGTCAGGGAATAGTCCGCAGGCGGTGTGGGGAAGCCTTCCTTGAATCCGGGATGCTCTAGCGGGATCAGGTAGCGCCTCTTGGAGATCACGGTGCCGTCAGCTTTTTCCCGCAGATGATAATAAGATTCTTCGTTCAGCGGTAGATTGCTCTCGTCCCTGGCCATCATGCCGCTGCCTTTGTAGGTGAGATAATACTCATCATCCTGTTTTCTGGCGCGGATGACGGGGTTATAATTCAGATAGACCTGCTCGATGTGATGAGAGGGATAACTTTCCAGATTGTCAGGTAGGGATTTCAGGGTAAATTTTCGTTCGATTTCCATGATGCAAATGCCTCGTTTCTGTAGTTGGGACTTAAAAATACTGCCTTCTTTAGTATAGCATGATACTTCTCGAAAATACAATGTATTTGTAACAGTTTACCCCTTTTGCAAATATCTGACGGTGGGAATTGAATTACGATCTCAAATTGTGTATACTAATCATAACTGTACGAAGTCAAAGAATGTGACTTGTACACGAGGCAGGAAACGAAATGGAAAGCGAGGGAAAACCATGAGTAAGATAGCAATTTTTCTGGCAAATGGGTTTGAAGAAATAGAAGGTCTGACTGTGGTGGATATTTGCCGCAGATGCGGGCTGATCATCGATATGGTGTCCATTACTGAGGACAGACAGGTGATGGGTTCCCATAAGATCCCGGTGACGGCGGACATGACACTGTCTCAGGTGAATTTTGACGAATATGATTGTATGGTGCTTCCCGGCGGCGGACAGGGTACGAAGAATCTGGAGGCCTGTGAGCCCCTGATGCAGCAGATTGACGCTTTTTATGCAGCAGGAAAATATATTGCGGCAATCTGTGCGGCACCCAGTATTTTCGGGCACAGAGGTATCTTACAGGGGAAGAGAGCCTGCTCCTATCCCTGCTTCGAAGACCATCTGGAAGGTGCGGCAGTGACTGCGGGACCGGTAGAAGTAGACGGCAATGTGATCACTTCCAGAGGCATGGGAACTTCCATTCCTTTTGGACTGGCAATCGCAGGCGTGTTCTGCGGACAGAATAAGGCAGACGCCTGCGCACACGGCATTGTATATCAGCCGTAAAAAGGCGTGAGAAAGGACAGAGAATGAAAAAAGCGTTAATTACAGGAATTACCGGACAGGACGGCTCCTATCTGGCAGAGTTCCTTTTGGAAAAAGGATATGAGGTGCACGGACTGATCCGCAGATCCTCCATCAGTAACACAGGACGTATCGATCATCTGATCCGGGAGAATAAAATTGTTCTTCACGGAGGGGATCTGTCGGATTCTTCCAGCCTGGTGCGGATCATCGGAGAAGTACGTCCGGATGAGATCTATAATCTGGGAGCACAGAGCCATGTGCAGGTGAGCTTCGAAGCACCGGAATATGCGGGTGATGTGGATGCACTGGGCGTGCTGCGTATCTTAGAGGCGGTACGTATCGCAGGACTGACCGAGACCTGCCGCATCTATCAGGCATCTACCTCCGAACTGTACGGAAGAGTGGAAGAAGTGCCGCAGAACGAGAATACACCGTTCCATCCATACAGTCCCTATGCAGTGGCAAAACAGTATGGCTTCTGGATCGTGAAGGAATACCGGGATGCATACAATATGTTCGCAGTAAACGGTATCCTGTTTAACCATGAATCTGAGCGCCGCGGAGAGAACTTTGTGACCCGCAAGATCACCCTGGCAGCCGGCAGAATTGCCTGTGGCATTCAGGACAAGCTGTATCTGGGGAATCTGGACTCCAGGAGAGACTGGGGCTATGCGAAGGACTACGTGGAATGTATGTGGCTGATGTTGCAGCATGATAAGCCGGAGGACTTCGTCATTGCCACGGGAGTGCAGCACACGGTAAGAGAGTTCACCACACTGGCATTCCATTATGCCGGAATCGAACTGGAATGGCAGGGCAGCGGCATCCATGAAAAAGGCATCAACAAGGCAAACGGTAAGACCGTGGTAGAAGTCAGTGAGGCATTCTATCGTCCTACCGATGTGGTAGATCTGTGGGGAGATCCGCAGAAGGCACGTACGGTGCTGGGCTGGAACCCCCAGAAGACAAGCTATGAGGAATTGTGTCGTCTGATGGCGGAGCATGACCTGAAGTTAGCAAAAGCGGAAGCTGCACTGATGAAAGAAATCTAATGAAATCTAACGAGAGGAAGCGGACAAAAGTATTATGGAAAAAGACGCTAAAATATACGTAGCAGGACACAGAGGAATGGTAGGAAGTGCCATCTGCAGAGCACTGGAGAGAAACGGATATAAGAACATCATCACCCGCACCCATAAGGAACTGGATCTGTGTAGACAGGATGCGGTAGAGGAATTTTTCGCAAAGGAAAAGCCGGATTATGTATTCCTGGCAGCAGCGAAGGTAGGCGGCATCATGGCGAACAGCGAAGCTCTGGCGGATTTCATGTATGAAAACATGATCCTGGAGATGAATGTGATCCATGCCGCATGGCAGAATGACTGTAAGAAGCTGATGTTTCTGGGCAGTAGTTGCATTTATCCCCGTATGGCACCGCAGCCTATGAAGGAGAGCTGCCTGCTGACTTCTGAACTGGAGAAGACCAACGAAGCTTATGCTCTGGCGAAGATTTCCGGATTGAAATACTGTGAGTTCTTGAACAGACAGTACGGAACCGATTATATCAGCGTTATGCCTACGAACCTGTACGGACCCAATGACAACTATCATCCGACCCATAGCCATGTGCTCCCAGCATTGATCCGCCGTTTCCATGAGGCGAAGGAATCCGGCGCGAAGGAAGTGGTCTGCTGGGGAACCGGAACACCTCTGCGGGAGTTCCTCTATGTGGATGACCTTGCGGATGCCTGCGTTTATCTGATGAATACTTACAGCGGCAATGAGACCGTGAACCTGGGGACCGGCAAGGAACTGACCATCCGGGAACTGACGGAGTTAGTGGCAAAGGTTGTAGGCTATACCGGCGAGATCAAATGGGATCCGAGTAAGCCCGACGGAACCCCCAGAAAGCTGTTGGATGTCAGCAAGTTAGAGAGTCTAGGCTATCATTATACGACGGAGCTGGAAGATGGTATCCGCCTGACCTATGAGGATTTCCTCAATAATCCCATGCGTGCGGAACGATAGGGAAAGGCGTCTGCCGGTAGCGGGCAGTGGAAGGAATGGAAATTACCATGAATGATTTTCACAAGACAGCGAAAGAAATGCTGGATTTTATAGAGAAAAGCCCCACCTGTTTTCACGCGGTGGCGAATATCGGAGCAATGCTGGAAGAGGCAGGATATGTCAGGTTGCGGGAAAACGAGGAATGGCAGCTTAAAAAGGGTGGAAAATATTACACGGAGCGTAATGATTCTTCCGTGATCGCTTTTGCTGTTCCTGCGGGAACTGTGAAAGGGTTCCATATGGCAGCGGCACATAGCGATTCCCCCTGCTTTAAGGTGAAGGAAAAACCGGAGCTTACGGTAGAAGATCACTATATGCGCCTGAATACCGAGAAATACGGCGGCATGATCCTTTCCACCTGGATGGACAGACCGCTCTCCGTAGCAGGCAGACTGGCGGTGCGTGGAACGGATGGTATCCAGAGCAGACTGGTCAATATTGACCAGGATCTCTGCGTGATCCCAAATGTGGCGATCCATATGAACCGGGAGATGAACAAAGGCGTGGAGTACAATCCACAGATAGATATGCTCCCGTTGTTTGCGGATGCAGTATTTGACGCAAATGATGCACATACTGCATACGATGCACATACTGCATCGGAGAATGCGGAGGAACCGCCGGAAGCAGTAGAGAAGCCCACGTTAGCAACTCTGGCAGCAGAAGCAGCAGGTGTGGATGCGGAAGCAATTCTCGGGGAAGACCTGTTTTTGTATACCAGGCAGGAAGGAAGATTCTTAGGAGCAGAGGGTGAATTTGTCCTGTCTCCGAGACTGGATGATCTGCAGAGTGCATTTGCTCTGACCAAAGCCTTTACGGAGAGTACACCTGCAGAATATATCAATATTTGTGCAGTATTTGATAATGAAGAGGTGGGAAGCGGTACCAGACAGGGTGCGGATTCCACGTTCCTTGCGGATGTGTTGGACAGAATTACGGAGGGGCTTTTAGCGGATCACAGCACGTATCTGCGCTGGATCGCGGATAGCTTCCTGATCTCTGCGGACAATGCTCATGCAGTACATCCCAACCATCCGGAGAAGGCAGATCCCACGAATCGTCCGTACTTAAACGGCGGAATTGTCATTAAATTCCACGGAAGCCAGAAATATACTACGGACGGCATTTCTGCTGCAAAAATGAAGGATTACTGTGAACGGGCAAAGGTGCCTTACCAGACTTACGCCAACCGTTCGGATATCGCGGGAGGTTCCACCCTCGGTAATATTTCCACGGCACATGTATCGGTGTCCAGCGTGGACATCGGACTGCCGCAGTTAGCCATGCATTCCGCGGTGGAGACTGCGGGTATGATGGATACAGAATATGCAGTGCGGGCGCTGAAGAAATTCTGGGGCGAATGATGAATTATCCCGGAAAATCATTAAAAAAGTATAAAAAGCATTGAAAGCTTTAGCCGAAAAGTGCATAGTTAGAATGAAAAAAAGATTCAAAGAAAGAATCAAGAAATGATCCAAAAAGGATCCGAAAAAAATACGAAAGAAGGTTGAAGTTATGTTTGAAATGAAACCGGAATACTATATCGGAATTGATATGATTGATCAGGAGCATAAGCAGCTGTTTGACTATGCCAATGAGGCTTACGAGCTGCTGCAGGAGGAGTTTACACCGGATAAGTACGACCAGATCGATGCAATTCTGAAAAAACTGCGCGATTATACCGTAAAACATTTTTCAGATGAAGAAGCGTATATGGAATCCATCCAGTACAAAAAGATTTTCACCCAGAAGATTCAGCATCAGGAATTTATCAACAAACTGGATGAGTTTATGAATCAGCATGAGAAAGATGAAGGAGATCAGGCTCAACAGGATGCACAGATCATGGATATTCTGAATTACCTGACAGACTGGCTGATCAACCATATCCTGCATGTGGATGGACAGATCCCGAAGGAAGCGTAGGAGAGTGGGAGATTACTCCAAGCTTTCGTGAATAGTTTTGCATCGCCTGCATACGATGTAGGAAATACAGGACCAAGGACGGAAAATCTGATGGACCAGAAGCTGGAGAACATCCTGAACCTTGCATTAGAAACCCCGGAGGAAGAACGGGAACAGACGGAGAATCTGAATGTCGGTTACAGCGCGGAGACTCGAAGCTGGGAGCTGATCGTAAAATATCACGGCAGTCTGGACAGACTGCGGGAACAGAATATTGTGGTGGAGGAACTGATCGCCGGATATGCGATTCTTACGGTGCCGGAGGCACTGGTGGATATGGTATCGGATACCCCGGAGATCGAGTATGTGGAAAAGCCCAAGCGGTTTTATTACCAGCAGACAGATCCGGACAGTGCATCCTGTTTTCCACCGGTGACGAGAAGAACGCCTTTTCTGAATGGAAGGGGCGTTCTTTTGGCTGTGCTGGATTCCGGGATCACCTGGGATCTGGAGGTATTTCGGAAGACAGATGGCAGTACAAGGATACGGTATCTATGGGACCAGACGATCCCATGGGACCAAACAGTCCCTTGGTATCAGACAGCGTCGGAGGAAACGGACGATGTGAGATACGGAAAAATGCCGGATGGATTTTCCATCGGGACGGAATATACCGCCGAGGAAATAAATGCAGCATTACAGATGCACGCATTGGATCGTTACCGCCTGATCCCCAGCAGAGACCTGTCCGGACATGGAACTGCTGTGGCAGGGATCGCTGCCGGGAAAAGTGTGGATGGTCTCTATGCCGGGGCGGCTCCCGAGGCGGAACTGATCGTGGTGAAGCTGGGATCGCCGGGGAACAACGAGGGTACAGAAGAAGGATTCCCCCGGACGATCGAAATCCTGCGTGGAGTGACCTATGCACTGCGGAAAGCCGGACAGTTAAATATGCCACTTGTCATCAATCTAAGCTTTGGCAACAGCTATGGATCTCATGACGGAAGTTCTCTGCTGGAGCGTTTTTTAGACAATGCTTCCGAGATCGGCAAAACCGTGATCTGTGTGGGTAGTGGTAATGAAGGGGCTACAAGAGGACATTTCGCTGGGAATATAACAAGGGACAGTCGTGTGGAACTGGCTGTGGGAAATTACGAAAGAAGCCTGAATATCCAGCTATGGAAAAATTACAGCGATGTGTTTCGGATAAGACTACAATCTCCGGGAGGTGAGGAGGCAGAACTAACCACAAATGTTCAGGGCGGGAAATATACACTTAGGCTGGAACAGACAAGGATACTGGTCTATCTGGGAGAACCGCTGCCCTATGCGGTGGCGCAGGAAATCTATCTGGATATGATCCCGGTGACGGGTGGTTATATCAATGCAGGGATCTGGACGATCCGGCTGGAGCCGGTAATGACTGTAACGGGACAATATTATCTGTATCTCCCAGCAGGGAACGGAAGGGGAGACAGCACAGGGTTTTACCGTTCCACTCCACAGGTAACGCTGACGGTTCCCTCCACAGCAGCGAAGGTGATCACAGTAGGGGCTTACGATCCGGTCTATGATACCTATGCGGATTTCTCCGGCAGGGGCTATGCCGACAGCACCCGTACCATCGGTGTGGCGGCAGCAGGACTGACCAAACCGGATCTTGTGGCTCCGGGTGTAAACATTCAGGCTCCGGATGTATACGGCACGTTTACACCCACCACCGGAACCTCTTTCGCAACACCTATTGTCAGTGGCGCGGCGGCTCTTCTGATGGAATGGGGGATCGTGAGGGGGAATGATCCCTTTCTCTACGGCGAAAAAGTCAAGGCATATCTTAGAAAAGGTGCCAGACCCTTAAGGGGAGAGATGGAATATCCTAACGAGCGGGTGGGGTATGGCAGGCTGTGCGTGGCAGACAGTCTGCCGCAGACAGGAACAACAGAAGGAACGATATTAGTTGCTCAATTGGAAACAGTTCCGGAACCGGAATGAAGAAAAACAAATGAAATAACATCAAGAATCCCACTGTTTTGTTACTATTGTATAGAAATGAATGGTCAATTTGTGTAAAAAGGCGCATTGAATGCCTTTCATGAAAATGATACTATGAGTATGAACAATCGCTTGCGCTTTATCATCTGTATCTCGAAGAAGTGAAAAAGATGAATTGCGCAGAGAATGGGGTGAATGAGATGAACAACAATTCCGGCAACGACAAGACGATGACGATCCATGATGTGGCGAGGGAACTGGGGGTATCTGCCAGCACCGTATCCAGGGCTATCTCAGGGAAAGGGCGTATCGGCGCGGCTACGAGGGACCGGATCCTGAATTATATAGAGGAACACGGCTTTTATCCAAATGCGGCGGCACAGAGCCTGGCACAGTCTCGGACCAATAACATCGCGATTATCCTTCCGGAAGTGAATACGCTGGTGGATATGCCTTTCTTCCATACCTGTATGTATGGAGTGGAAGAGGTGGCACAGGCTAATGATTATGACATTATTGTGGTAACCACGAACGGAAACGATACCAAACCACTGGAACGTCTGATTAAAAACCGTAAAGTGGACGGAATGATCCTTACCAGGACTTATGAGAATGACAAATATGTGAAATTTCTGAAACAGAAGCAGATTCCCTTCGTGGCAGTGGGAAAATTTCCGGATGATGATGTGGTACAGGTAGATCATGATAATGTGGGTGCCTGTAAGGAACTGGTGACGGTTCTGTTCGCCAAAGGGATCCAGAATATTGCCTACCTGGGAAGCAATATGGACCAGATGGTAAACCGTTGCAGGTATCAGGGATATGAAGAAGCCTACCGCAAGGGAAAACGGAAGCTGAACCAGGACCTGGTCTACACGGATTTAAGCAGCAGGGCTATGGTGGAAAAAGCGGTGGAAGAGCTGAAAAACAGCGGCGTGGAGTGCATTCTGTGCCAGGATGACTACATCTGTGACGAAGTGGTCAGAAAGCTTGCCCGCATGGGTGTGAGAATCCCGGATCAGATGAAGGTGGCGTCCTGCCATTACAGCCGTATTCTGGAGAATTATCCGATTACCATAACCTCACTGAAGTTCAATATCACAGAGCTGGGACGGAGATCCTGCCAGGTGCTGCTGGATAAGATCCATGGCAAAACAGTGCCGGACAAAACACTTTTGGACTATGAAATCATCCTGAAGGAGTCTACAAAAGGGTGAATGGGAGTGTGAAAATCATAATCTGGAAAAACGTTTTCCTCGATTTTACTCAAAAAAATTATAAAAAAAGCATTTATTTCAAAAAACAGGATGTGCTGCAAACCCAGTAAAATCAAGGGTTTCAAAAGATAGTTGTGCAAAATGCACAATTTTTGGCTGCAATATCAGTCATTATTATAAATTGACAACATAAGGAAATGTTGCTAAACTATTATCGTAGACAAGCGGTTGCGCAATACGCACAAACTTGCAAAACAAAACAGGAGGATAACAAAATGAAAAAGTTAGTCGCTTTAGCAATGTCACTGACTATGGCATTCTCTCTGGTAGCTTGTGGAAACTCTGATGCTTCCAATACCAGCACTGATGCCGCTGCTACCACCGCAGCTTCTACCGAGGCTGCACAGACCGCTCCCGCTGAGAAGCAGGACGTTTCCCTGAGAATCTGGGGTGCTGAGGAAGATCAGACCATGTTACAGGGCATGATCGATTCCTTCAAGGAGCATTATGCAGATTATGCAAACTTCGATATCCAGCTTGGTACCGAGTCCGAATCCACAGCTAAGGATACTGTTTTAGCCGATATTGAGGCTGCTGCTGATGTGTATGCTTTCGCATCTGATCAGCTGATCGACCTGGTAAATGCAGGCGCTCTGCAGTCTGTCGATGAAATGGATGCAGCTCTGGAAGCTTACGCAGGCAAGAGCGTAGCTGATGTTAAGAGTGCAAATGCTCCCGGTTCTGTAGACGCAGCAACCAAGGATGGCACACTGTATGCATTCCCTATGAGTGCTGATAACGGTTACTTCTTATATTACAATTCCGCTTTAGTAACTCCCGAAGATGCACAGAGCTGGGATACCTTACTTGCAGCAGCTGATAAGGCTGGCAAGAAGGTTGGTATGACTCTTGCTTCCGGTTGGTATAACGCTTCCTTCTTCTATGGTGCAGGCTTCACTACCGCACTGAATGACGACGGCAGCACTGCTATGGACTGGAACGGTACCAGCGCTGATGGCGTTACCGGTGTACAGGTGGTACAGGCTATGCTAAACATCGCCGGCAACAGCGCATTCCTTCCGATCGCTGATGGTGACGTATCTAACCAGATCGCTTCCGGTGATTTGTGTGCAGTAGTTTCCGGTACCTGGGATGCAACCGCAGCTCAGACCGCTTTTGGTGATGGCTACGCAGCTACCAAGCTTCCTACTTATACCTGTGGTGACAAGCAGATCCAGCAGGGTTCCGTAGCAGGCTTCAAGATGGTAGGTGTTAACAAGTATTCTGCAAATGCAGGTTGGGCAACTCTGCTGGCTGACTGGATCACCAACGAAGACAACCAGGCAGTACGTTTCGCAGAGAGAGAGATCGGACCTTCCAATATCAACGTTGCTGGTTCCGAGGAAGTTTCTTCCAATACCGCTATTGCAGCTCTGTCTGAGCAGTCCGCTTATGGTGTAGTTCAGATCGTTGGCGGCAAGTACTGGGATCCCGCTGCTACCTTCGGTGAGAAAGTAGCTCAGGGTCAGCTGAAGGCTGATGATGAAGCTGGTATCCAGGCAGCACTGGATGAGCTGGTAGAAGGTGTTTCCGTACCCGCTGAATAAGTTTGGGAAGATGATCTGTTTCGGTTCTGTTACAAATGAATGATGAAAACGTTCTGGTGCAGAACGAATACAGAGAATAGAAAGGCGTCCTGAAGCTATGAACAATAATACGTAGTGGAGGGATGCCTTTTTTACAGGAAACGTTTCCGGTAAGCGGGTTCGACTCCTGCCTGCCGGGTTATGTAGCTATTCAGATGAGCGCGGGAAGGTGTTCGGAATAGTTACTAAATTATTTATTTTAATATTAAGAAAGGAGAGGGCAGAGAATGAAGAAGAAAAAGAGCGGAATCGGCGGATTCTTCAAGGAGTTCGGTGAGGCAGTCGTAAAAGGAGATCTGTTCGTAAAATTATCCCTGGTCTGGATGGGAGCAGGATATATCCGCAGAAAACAAATTATCAAAGGTATTTTAATGACTCTGCTCGAAGTGGCAGTCATTGTATTTACCTTTGGCTTTGCCACAGAGTATGTACGTGATTTTGGAACTTTGGGAACTGTTCAGCAGGAGACGGTTTTCAACATTGTAACCATGCAGAATGAATTCAACGATTACGACAACTCGTTTATGATCTTGTTGTTCTCCGTAGTCTCATTCGTAATCTGGTTCGCATTTCTGGTGATCTGGTTTAAGAATGAAGTGAGTGTTTACCGGCTGCAGAAAAAGGCGCAGGCAGGAGAACATATCAATACGTTTGTAGAGGATCTGCAGCAGTTCAAGAATGACAAATTCTATATCACACTGCTGACACTTCCCGTCATGGGAGTCGTTATTTTTACGATCATTCCTCTGTTGATCCTGATCGCTGTCGCATTTACGAACTATGATCAGGGACATATGCCTCCTTCCGCATTGTTTACCTGGGTGGGATTTACCAACTTCAAGAATCTGTTCTCTAACGGTGGAATGACCATTACCTTCGGTTATGCCTTCCGTAAGATTTTGATCTGGACACTGGTATGGGCACTGTTCGCAACCTTTACCACTTACCTGGGCGGTATCTTGTTGTCCTTGCTGATCAATAATAAGAGAACGAAGCTGCCGAAGCTGTGGAGAACTCTGTTCGTTGTAACGATTGCAGTTCCCCAGTTCGTTTCCCTTCTTCTGGTACGTAACTTTTTCGCTAACAACGGTATTATGAACACAATCTGTGCCAATGCGGGAATTACCCAGTGGCTGAGAGATATCGGTGCGATCAGCACCAGTTATATTCCGTTTTTGTCCGCTCCCGGATGGGCACATGTAATGATCATCCTGATCAATATCTGGATCGGTGTTCCTTACCAGATGCTGATCGCTACCGGCGTGCTGATGAATATTCCTTCTGACCAGCTGGAGAGTGCGAAGATTGACGGAGCTACTCCTCTGCAGAGCTTTATTCATATCACCATGCCGTATATGCTGTTCGTCACCGGACCTTCTCTGGTAACGGATTTTGTCAAGAATATTAATAACTTTAACGTAATCTATCTGTTGACTCAGGGTGTATATACCACCACCAATCAGGCCATGGCGAACTCCCAGGCGAAGGAAGTGGACCTGCTGATTACCTGGCTGTTCAACCTGACACAGAGTTATTACAACTACAAGATGGCATCCACCATCGGTATTATCGTGTTTATCCTTTGTGCGGTATTTACCCTCATTGCCTTCAGCAGATTCCTGAAGGGTGACAGAGAGGAGGCGTTCCGTTAATGAAGAGATTTATTAAGACTTTATTACATAACCTGTTACTGGCGTTTTTGGCATTTGTCTGGCTGGTGCCCATCGTATGGCTGGTGGTCACTTCCTTCAGTGCATACACTGGTATGAACACAAGTACCTTTTTCCCGAAGGAATGGAGCCTGGTCAATTATAAGAACCTGTTGTTTTCCGCAGACAGTGTGGCACAGTTCCCGAACTGGTTCAAGAACACCTTCATCATTGCATGTGCGGTATGTGTGATCTCCAGCGCTTTTGTACTGATGGTGGCCTATGCGACCTCCTGCATGCGTTTCCCGGCACGTAAGCCGCTGATGAACGCGGCGGTTATCGTTAATCTGTTCCCCGGCGTATTGTCCATGATCGCAGTATATTTCATTCTGAAGACCATGAACCTGACCAACACGCACCTCGGATTGATCCTGGTATATTCCGCAGGCTCCGGTCTGGGTTACCTGATCGCAAAGGGCTTTTTCGATACCATCCCGGACTCCCTGCGCGAAGCTGCTTATCTGGATGGAGCAAGTGAGGCTACGATCTTCTGGAAGGTTGTTATCCCCATGAGCCGTCCTATCATTGTGTATACCGTTATCAGCTCCTTCCTGTCCCCCTGGATGGATTTCGTATATGCAAAGCTGTTGTTAAATTCCGGTATTTCTTCCCAGTGGACCGTTGCCATCGGTCTGTACAATATGCTGGATAAGAGCCTGATCAACACCTACTTCACACAGTTCTGTGCAGGTGGTGTACTGGTATCCATTCCCATCTCTGTATTGTTTGTCATCATGCAGAAGTTCTATGTGGAAGGTATTACCGGTGGTGCAGTAAAAGGTTAAATGCAAGAGCATTTAACCTGAAAGCATCCACGTAGTGGATGCTTTCGCAACGATGTTATGTAAACTATGGAGTAAACAACTGAATTATGGAAGAATTTATCAAAGGTATGGATGTATCTACTTTGCCGGAAGAGGTAGCGCTCGGTGCAAGGTTTTATGATGAAGGCAAAGAGGGCGATGCACTGGAGATTTTGAAAAAATACGGTGCCAACTCTCTGCGCATCCGTCTCTGGAATGATCCTTACAGTGAGGACGGCAAGCCTTACAGTGCCGGTACCAGTGATTTCACCAAGCTGGTAGCACTGGCTTCGGTCGGTAAAAAGCTGGGCTACAGCTATCTGCTGGATCTGCATTACAGTGATTTCTGGGCAGATCCTGGCAAACAGTTCCCTCCCAAGGAGTGGGCGTATGCCGATGCGGATACACTGGAGAAGCATGTGTATGATTACACAAAGGATGTGCTTTTGAAGTTAAAGCGTCTCGATCTGCTTCCGGAGATGGTACAGGTGGGAAATGAGATCACCAATGGTCTGATGTGGCCCCACGGAAAATGGGACAACGTTGACAATATTGCAAGATTCATCAGCGCGGGCATCCGTGCGGTGAGAGAAGTATCCCCGGACAGCAGAGTGATGCTTCATCTGGACTGTGGCGGTAACAATGCCCGCTGCAGAGAATGGTTTGATGCCTATGTACAGAGAGGAGAGGACTTTGATGTCATCGGACTGTCCTATTACCCCTTTTGGCACGGAACCATTGATGACCTGACCAATAATATGAATGATCTCTCACAGAGATATCAGAAGGATGTCATCGTAGCGGAGGTTTCCATGGGATTTACCATGGAAGACTATGCGGACAGAGAGAAGCTCGCACCAAAAGAGCGCAAGGGCATGGCGACCAAGCCCCACCTTGCGGAGACGGTAGAGTATCCTATGACACCGGAAGGACAGGCTGCATTCATGCAGAAGGTCATGGAACGCATTGCGCAGGTTCCGGATGGCAGAGGAAAAGGCTTCTATTACTGGGAGCCGGCATGGATCCCGGTGCCCGGCTGTGGCTGGGCCAACGAGGAGTCCCTGAAGTATATTCAGGATCCCGGTCCCGGGGGAAACGAATGGGCCAATCAGGCACTGTTCGATTATGATGGAAATGCACTACCCGCATTGAAAGTGATCAGAGACTTTCAGAAGTAATATAAGATGCCTAACGGCGAGATGGAGGAAAAGATGGATAAGTTTATTGTGAATATCATTCACCGTCCGGAGATGGTTCCCGAGTATGCGGAAAAAGTAACCGGACACGGCAAAGAAGAGGATCTGGGCAGAAAAGCACTGTTAACAGAGTCTCTGGATATTTTCAAGTTTCAGCAGGAAACTGCGCACAAGAATGGTTTGAAGACCACCATTCAGATGACCTATGCTTCCCTGTTCAATGACGAAGCGGTAGCACTGGCTAAGGCAGATCATGAGAAGTACGGTGATGAGATCGCACTGTCTCTGTTGGGACTGCCCTGCACAGAGTTCCGTGAAAAGTACAAGACCAAGGATTTCTGTATCTGGATGTTCTCCATGGAAGACAAAAAGTCTATCGTGGATGATGTATTCGGCAAGTTCCATGAGAAGTTTGGATTCTATCCTGAATCCACCGGATCTTACTACATGGATGCAGATCTGACCAATTATATCAAAGCAACCTATCCTACCGTAAAATGTGCGGTAGCAACTTGTTGGGAAGAAGGTCCCAAGGCATACCATACCTGCAACAACTCCTGGTATACCTTCATGGATGGCGGCCCCTGGGCACCCTGGATCCCTTCCAAGCAGAACACCCATGCTCCTGCAGCTAATGAGGCAGAGGACAGCGGTATCGTGGCGATCCCTCATCTGTCCAGAGACCTGTTGGCATGCTATGACGGCAACGGCTCCAATTTCGGAACCCATCCTCAGAACGTACTGCGTGGTATGATCTATGATACCAAGACATGGGAGTACCCTTACCTGTACAACCTGATCGATCAGTATCGCTCCCTGGAGAAATACAACAACGGATACGCATACAACATGATGTTTGTAGGACCCGGCTGGCTGAACAAAATGGGCCGTTGGGAGCAGCCTTACGAACTGCTGAAGAAGAGCTATGAAGACGGTATGAAGTACTATGGCGACCTGAAAAAGGAAGGCAAGCTTACCGATATGACCATGGCTGAGTTCGCTGATTACTATCGTCAGAAGAAGACCTACACCGAGCCCGAGTGCGCTCTGTGGAGAGATATCCTGTACGGCTCCGACAAGCAGCTGTTCTGGTACTGTGATCCTTTCATGCGTGCCTGCGTAAATATGGATCAGGGCGGTGCTATCGTTGACCTGCGTCCTTACGCTGCCAAGCTGGAATGGCCGGTAGGTATCGGCACCAAGCATGTGACCGATGCATCCTATCCTTTCCTGATCCAGGAGAAGTACCGTGCAGGTTACTTCACCCACTATGCAGGAGAAGGTACCGTAAGAAGTGCCAAGTTAAAACACAACGGTGAAGAAGTGGATCTGTGCCTGTGCCGTACCAAGGCTCATTTCTCTCAGGAAGGTAACACCAGAATCCTGACACTGGATCCCGTAGACATCGAGTTCTACGATCTGACCGTAAAATTACAGACCATCGTTTCCTTCGAGGAAGGCAGCTCTGCGATCAAGATCGAGCGTAAGATTTTGGAGATGAGCGATCCGAAGGCTGAAGTAGAACTGAACGAGTATATCGTAGCCTGCTACGGTACCACAGAGTATTCCGAGGATATGCTGGGTATCACCTTAAGCACCAGGAAGGGTGACGAGGTAGAGACTCTGGATTACGAGTACAAGTGCCGTGAGATGGAGAAGGCAGATGCTGACGAAGTAAGAGCGGTGATCCCTCAGATCGAGACCGCAGTATCCATGAGCACCAACGCAGAAGGCGCTGTCGGATACGTGAAGGAAGGATACGCATTCTCCCCGATGCTTACACTGGGTTACAATTCCAAGATCAAGGATAAGGAGGTCGTTGCAACATGGCTCAAGCTGGAAAAGGCAAATTAAATTACAGATGTCCCTCTTGCTTCATGAGAGATATCGATATGGATATGTTCTACGATAAGGATAAGAAGGAGTACTACTGCCTGCGCTGTCAGTACAGAGGCTCCGAAGAAGATGTCCTGCAGAAGAATGAAATGGCAAGATTCCGTTATGGCGCTATGTATGAGCGTTACACCAAATTTGATTTTGATTGATCAAACGGATAAAGCGATTGGATAAGAAGATTGAAAAAAGGGGCTGTGTTACAGCTCCTTTTTCATATATTCATATATATGAAAAGAAATGAAAAAATCCTTTTGTAAAATCAATCTGTACAATGGGGGATTGTGTCATATGCCTTATGATAAAGCAGAGCAAGAACAGAATTCCAATGACAAAAGCCCCATGATCAATAAATTTGTCTGATAAGTGAAGATACCGGAATTTCCAAAGAGGAAAAATAATCATAATTCCCAACACGATAGGCCACAGAGGATGAAAATAAAAGGATTTTGCAAGGTCACCCTCTAAGACACATAAAAACGCTCTGGTCATTCCGCAGAAAGGACAGGGAATGCCTAAAAAGAAACGCAGTGGACATTGATAGCCTGCAAACAACAGAAATAACAGGAGCAGTAGAATAAATAAACTAAAAAATAATATATGTTTTGTTTTTTTCTTCATGATTTATATTTTATATCAAATTTATCGTCTGCTATGATGAAATGAAAAAAGCTTCTGCCTGAAAAGACAAAAGCTTTTTTGATCATGTGATTATGCAGTATATTTTCCGTCTACAAATACAAACTCTTCGGAACCGGCATAAGCGGCACCGTATGCTTTGGTAAGGGCAATGATCCAGTCGACCAGACTCCATACTCCGCAGCCACCGGCAGTGAGAAGCTTCAAGATTCCGAGACCAATCTGACCTCTGACGAATCTGTCAATACCTAACTCACCAAGTAAAAAGCAGAAAACCCATGCAAATACATGTTTATTAACTCGTTTCTCCATATAAAAGTCCCCTCCTTTGTTTTATAATAAATTATTATGCGCTATAAAGGGGAAAATGTCAATTAATAAACAAAAAATAATAAAAAGTATCTTTATAAATAGGTATTAGAAGAACGCTTTAAAATAAAGCGGACATTATATCCGGACTCGTCACAAATCCCACGTACGATCTCTTCGGCTGTGTCCCGGACATTATCGTTGATACAGATAATACAGGACTCTTTTTTCCTGCTAAAAAAAGAGGATTTCGGCCAACGGATATAATAGGAGATACGATTTTTTAACAGAGCCCGTTCAATAAGCTGCTTACAATCAGGATCGGAAACTTCGCATAATTCAATTTCGTTGTTGACTTTTAAAGTAGTGTATAGCGGCTGCATGATGTCACCTCCAATGGTATTACATGGCGATTATAGCACACACTGTTTACAATGCGCAAGTAGTGCTTCTGCTTGACGCGGTATCGGGGAGAGGGTACAATATAACTGATCAAAACTATTTGGATGAGCGGGCCGTTGTGCAAAACAGTCACAAGCAGCCTTCTATGAGAGAAAGGAGATTATACCATGGATATTATAGAGAAGATTGGTGATACCATTACCGAAAAAGGAAAAGTAGCGGCAGACAAGGCAAAGGAACTGGCAGCTATTGCGAACCTGAAGAGTCAGATTTCCACTTGTGAGGAAGTGATGAAGAAAAATTATCTGGAGATTGGCAAAATCTATTTTGAACAGTACAGTGATATGCCGGAGCCTCCTTTTGAGAAGCAGTGCGAGACTATTAAGAACAGCCAGCGCGCCATTGCGGACTTGCAGGAAAAGATCGAGCAGTTAAAGACAAAGTAAAACAAAAATTTGAGAATAATGAAATGAGAATAGTGAAAATAAAAACAGGGTTGACAGCAATCCTGTTTTTATTTATAATGCAAACGTAACAATGTTATGTGAATGATTGAACAGCTATGAAAATGATGCAAATAAACGGAGACAGAAAATGCCACGGAGACAGGAAAAACAAAATGAGAATAAAGAGACCAGACAACACCTGTTGGAGTGTGCCCAAAAAGAATTCCTGGAAAAGGGATATATGAAAGCATCCTTGCGGAATATTTGTAAGGAAGCGGGTGTGACCACCGGAGCTCTGTATTTTTTCTTCAAAGATAAGGAAGCCCTTTTTGGGGCACTGGTGGAAGAACCGCTGAAAAAACTCTATGCAGCCATGGAAGAGCACTTCGCTACGGAGATGCGTAACGAAGAACAGGTGGCGCAGCTGGCACTGGAAGATGATAGGGATCTGGAAATATCCAGGCAGATCATCCGGCAGATGTATGCCAACCGGGATGCCTTTTTACTGCTCCTGACAAAGTCCCAGGGATCCCGATTTGAGAATTGTCTGGATGAGGTCGTGGATATCTCGGAGCAGCAGTACAGAAGACTGTGCGATGCTGTGACCTGTGCTACCCAAAAACCGAGAATTGATGATTATATGACGCATTGGATGGCACATATTATGGTTGATACATTTGTTCATTTGTTTTTGCATGAGACGGAAGAAAGCGTTGCACTGAAACATGTGGATGCCCTGACCATGTATCTGGTCCGGGGATGGATGGGCATGATGACAGAATCATAGAAACATCGAGCACCCTGATGGAGTAGAAGACTTCTGAGGGTGCAATTTCAGACCATTAACATAACAGTGTTATGTTAATAAAAATCATTATCAATAAGCGAGGAGGCAGGATATGTATCTGGAAGTAAAGGATCTGAAGAAAAGCTATGGAGAAGGCGGCGGCTATGTACAGGTATTAAAAGGGATTACCGCAGGTGTAGAAAAAGGTGAAATGTGTGTCATCCAGGGTACCAGTGGTTCCGGTAAATCCACGTTACTCAATTGTATCGGCGGGTTGTAGAAAACAGATTTCGGGGCGCTTGTTGGTGACGGGTCGCTTGGATACAGTAGATTCCGGATCGATTGTCGTAGACGGGATGGAAGTGGCAGAACTTGGAAGCAAGGCATTGTCCGATTATCGGAGAGATAAACTGGGATTTATTTTTCAGTTTTATAATCTGGTGCCGAACCTGACGGTAAAGGAGAACATACAGGTCTGTCAGTACCTGACGAAGAATCCCTTAGAACTGGAGGAATTATTGCAGGTACTTGGTCTTGCGGAGCATCAGAATAAGTTTCCGGCACAACTCTCCGGAGGTCAGCAGCAGCGTTGCGCCATTGCCAGAGCACTCATCAAGAACCCCAGCCTTTTGTTGTGCGATGAGCCTACGGGCGCTTTGGATTCCAAAACATCCAGAGATATTCTGATGCTGCTGGAGGATATTAACAGGCAGTATGGTACTACCATGCTGATCGTTACGCATAATAATTCCATTAAAAATATGGTGCATCAGGTCATCATGATCAAGGACGGACAGATCAGCAAGAATTACCGGAATGAGAAGCGGATTCCGGCGGCAGAACTGGAGGATTTGTAGGATGCAGAGGATATTGAGTAAACGGGTACTCCGGGATATCAGGGAAAATCTCCTGCGATATCTGGCACTGTTTTTCCTGGTGGCACTGGTCATGTATATGGTAGTGGCAATCGTGGGAGCAGCAGAGACGATCATGCAGGGAACAAAAGAGAGTGGCAGGATTCATCATAGGGAGGATGGACAGTTTGGAGTATTTGTCCCACTGACAGACGATGAGATCGCTCAGATTACGGAGAAAGGTGTGACATTACAGAGAGATTTTTCCCTGGATTTTCATCTGGGACAGTCTACGCTTCGTGTCTACCAGGCGAGAGAGACCGTAGATCTGTTCGTCCCGTCTCAGGGCAGCGAGGTACCGGCGCAGGGGGAAATCCTGCTGGAACAGCACTATGCGGAAAAACATGAACTGGGGTTAGGGGATAGTCTTACCGTAGGCGGCAGAGATTTCATCGTTACGGGAATCGGCAGTACACCGGATTACGATGCAGCCTATGAAAAAATATCGGATACCACTGTGGACAGCAATCTGTTCGGAGTTGGATTCGTCACGGCAGAGGATTACGAAGCGTTAAAGGCAGGCGGAGAGAATTTTCGGACGGAGGATTATACTTATACATATCTGCTGAATGATGCCATGACAGATCAGGAACTGAAGGAGCTGTTACAGTCCTTTGAACTGGACCGGAGCAAAGTGACGGATACCTATTTCCTGGAAATGTTAGCGGATGCGGAAGAGACGAAGAATGATATCCAGGATGGCATCCGGGAACTCTTAGACGGTGTGAATGAACTGGCAGATGGCGTGGACGAACTGGCAGAGCATAATGCGGAGCTGACGGATGCTGCAGATACGCTGTTCGATGCCATGCTGGAACAGGTAAATGACAGCCTGAAGGATGCCGGCGTGGAAGTAACGCTGACTTCGTCAAATTACGAACAGCAACTGAGTACCATGATTGCTAATCCGCATGCTCATACTGCATCTATAAGGCAGGATCTGCAGGAGGCAAAAAAATCTCTGGAGGAACTGCAGGAGTATACGGATGGCATCAAAGCGTATACGGATGGTGTCAATGCGGCTTCCGACGGCAGTGGCAAACTGGTCGTGGGAATGGGACAGATCACTGCAAACAGTGATGCCCTAAATCAGGGAGCGGATGCTATTTTCAATGCCATTCTTGGATTGGTGAATGAACAGCTGCAGACACAGCTTAGTGCTGCCGGGGTTCCTTTTTCCGGACTGACGGCGGATGGATACGGCAAGGAACTGGATCAGATGGCGGCAACGTTCACACAGCTGGGAGCCCCTCAGGTGGCAGCACAGCTGTCCACAGTGAAGAGCCAGCTGGACACGGTAGCGCAGTTTCGGGATGGCGTGAAGGCATATACGAAAGGAGTCGGGGAAGCCTCCATCGGCAACCAGCAGCTGTTCTGCGGACTGAGTACCCTCTATACCGCCAGTGAAGTCGTAGTGGATGGCACGGATGCTGTGGTGGATGCACTGATCGATATGGTGGAAGCACAGCTTAAAGAAAGTGATATCACCGTAGACCTGACCGCCGATAATTATAAGGAAGAACTGGAACGTCTGACGGCAGAGGGCAGTAGTGTTGATGTCAGGCTGAAGGATTCCCTGAAGGATGCGAAGGATACCCTGGCGGATCTGGAGGATTTCCGGGAAGGGATCATAGATTACACGGATGCCGTAGATGAGATTGCCAGCGGTAGCAGAAAACTGCGGGATGGGGTACAGGAGCTGCAGGATGAAACAGACGACATGATCGAGGAGTATTTTACTTTTGACATTGATAATCTGACACAGTTTCTCATAGCAGCTGACAATCCCAGAATAGATGCAGCTGCTGGGGATGTGGTCATCAATAGGTTTGCCGGTATCCTGTCCGGAGTGATTCTCATGGTCCTGTTTACTTATGTGATTTCTGTATTTGTGATACATAATATTGAAAAGGAAAGCAGCGTCATTGGGGCATTATATGCCCTGGGTGTGACCAGGGGGCAATTGCTGTTCCACTATCTGTTAAATCCCCTGCTGATCTCTTTCCTGGGCGGAGCTGTCGGATGTATCCTGGGATTTTCCGAATACGGAACAGGCTGGCAGATGGGTGATAGTATCGCATATTATTCTCTGCCGCCTATGCAGATCGTAACGCCCGGATATCTGCTTTTTTACAGTCTGATCATGCCTCCTGTGACGGCAGCAGTGGTAAATTATCTGGTGATCAATAAAAAGTTAAAATGCACGGCTCTGTCACTGCTTCGTAACGAGCAGACGGCAGGAAAAGCCGGCAGAATACAGAACATGAATCTGGGAAATATGAAGTTTCTGCTCAGATTCCAGATCAGACAGATGCTGCGGGAAATACGTTCTGCATTTGCTGTTGTGATCGGTATGTTCATCTGCCTGCTGATCCTGATGATGTCCATAGACTGTGCGGTACTGTGTATCAATTTTGGAAACGCCTGTCTGGAAGAAACAAAATATGCTTATATGTATACCTATAAATATCCTACGGAGGATGTCCCGGAGGGAGGAACACCGGCGTATGTCGAGAATCTGAAAAAGGAAGCCTATGGATACAATCTGGATGTGACAGTGTTGGGAATCGATGAGGGCAACCCTTATTTTCCCATAGAAACAAGTAAAAAGAAAAATGAGATTGTGATCTCCAGTGCCGCAGCACAGAAATTCGGTGTGAAGGTAGGCGACAAGCTGGTGCTTTCCGATGAGGTGAATGAGAGAGATTATGCTTTTACTGTGAAAAATATTGTGAATTTTACATCCGGCGTCTATGTTTTCCTGGATAGGGATGTCATGCAGGAATTGTTTGATCAGGAGGATGATTATTATAATGTAGTGTTTGCTGATCATGCACTGGATATTGATAATGGCAGATTATATGCCACAGTATCCAAAGAAAATGTGGAGGAAAGTTCACAGATTTTTACAGATATGATGGGACCGATGGTGGTAATGCTCGTGGCAATATCTGCGCTGATTTTTATGATCGTCATGTATCTGATGATGAAAGTGATGATCGATCGTTCCGCCTTTTCCATTTCACTGATGAAAGTATTCGGCTACCGTAGAAGGGAGATCCGAAGACTCTATCTGGATGGCAATTTCTATGTGATCCTGCTGGGCGCGCTGCTCTGTGTTCCGCTGGCAAAATGGAGCATGGATCTGGTGTATCCGTATTGCATTGCAAATGTTGCTATCGGCATGGACTTAAAGTTCACGCCGCAGATATATATCATGATTTATGGTGGAATTCTGCTATGCTATATGGTGATCAATTTCCTATTGGTAGGCAGATTGAATAAGCTGGTACCGGCAGAGGTATTAAAGAACAGAGAGTAAACTGGAAATTTATGGAAAAGAGCAGGCCGTCGGGACTGCTCTTTTGTGTTGCTTTCAAATTACTATAAAAAATGAAATTTCTACTGCCTTTTAAGATGTTCTTTGTTCCTTGAATGTTAAAAAAAAGTATGGTATGATATAGGGCAGAACTGAAAAACGCGGAAATTACGGAGGTTTTGCATAGAATGGAACAGTACAAGCAGGAATTTATTGAGTTCATGGTGGATTGTAAGGCATTGAAATTTGGAGAGTTTACCTTAAAGAGCGGTAGAAAGTCTCCTTTCTTTATGAACGCGGGTGCGTATGTCACCGGTTCTCAGCTGATGAAGCTGGGTGAGAGCTATGCCAAAGCAATTCATGATACGTATGGTGATGATTTTGACGTACTGTTCGGACCGGCATATAAGGGTATTCCCATCAGTGTGGTAACCGCAGTGGCTTACAGCAAATTATACGGCAAAGAGGTTCGTTACTGTTCCGATCGTAAGGAAGAGAAGGATCACGGCGCAGACAAGGGAAGCTTCTTAGGTAGTTCCTTAAAAGACGGCGACAGAGTTATCATGATCGAGGACGTTACCACTTCCGGTAAATCCATGGAAGAGACAGTTCCCAAGGTAAGAGGAGCTGCCAACGTAGAGATCGTTGGTCTGATGGTATCCCTGAACCGTATGGAGAAGGGATTGGGCGGTAAAGTCAGCGCACTGGAAGAGATCAAGGAAAAGTACGGCTTCGATGCACATGCCATCGTGACCATGCAGGATGTTATCGATCATCTGTACAACATTCCTTACAAGGGAGAAGTATACATCGACGACACCCTGAAGAAGGCAATTGATGAATATTACGCCGTATACGGTGCTTAAGTAAGTAGGAAGTAAGAAGACAGGAGGATTCCATGGAAGAGAAAATCTATAAGATCATGCGTGGAGCAGGTGCATTGAATATCGTATTGGGAGTGATCTCCCTGGTAGTCGGAATTGCGGCAGGAGTACTGCTGATCATCAGCGGCGGCAAGCTTATCTCCGGCAAATCCCGCATCCTGTTTTGAGGACAAAAGAGAAGAAAGGCGCCGTTTGGGCGCGCAGATTGGGCATTTCCACATAGGAAGTGCCCTTTTCGGGTTCCATAGGAGATGAGTATGCGGAAAAAGAATTATATTTTTACAAATAAAAAGCATTCTGATAAAGCAATCATGTCAACGATCCTGGGGATGATCAGCCTGGTGTCCCTGGGGATTGTGACCTATCTGTCTTACAGCCGGGGCGGTGTCATGCACGGCGGCTATGGTGTCACGGGAGTGCTTGCAACGATCTACTCCCTGATCGGACTGATCCTTGGCATTCTGACACTGCGGGACAAGGATATTTACCGGTTCTTCCCTGTACTGGGGACGATATTGAATGTGATTTCCCTTGGTGGCATCAGCTTTTTACTGTATCTGGGGAGCCGGCTGTAAAATCGGGTATCCGGCAAAAGATCATAGCATCAAAGTCGGGGCTATTGCCCCGGGAATCATATTAGAGCGATAAAAAAGGAGAAATGAATATATGGAAGAGCGAGAACTCTTACTGGAACGTCTGGAACTGGCGATTCTCCGGATCCGGGAGATTCCCGGTGAAGATTTCCAGGGAGCGGAGTTACTACCCTGGAAAGAATATTTTACAACAGTAGCGAAGTTTTTACAGCTGATCGAGGATACCAGACAGTTTCTGGAGCAGGGGAAACAGGCCACTGCCACATTGGAAGAATTACAACAGCGCAATCATGCCCTGTATGAAGATATTTTACCGGAAAACTACGAGAACAGTTTTGCCAATCCGGCTTATGCTGTGAAGATGCTGGGAGAGGAATTCGGAGCACTGGCGGCATTTCTGTATACAGAGATGCGCAGCCTGATCGGCTTTACCTACGAAGGGCGGCTGGAAGAACTGGTGATCCGGATGGAGTTGTTCTCCGAGGTGTATGCGGCATTTGTATATGAACAGCAGGAAAACCATAAGCTTCCCACATATGCATCCATCCGTGAGATCCTCTACTGGTTTGTCAGCGATTATGCGGATGTAGCGGCGGAAGAGCGGGTACGTGAAATGGTATGTCCAGAAAACAATTTTGCGGCGAATATTATCCGGACGGTGGATCTGAATGATCTGCGTTATCTATATGCTTACGGTGAGTATGTGGGTGATAACGAGTTGAAAATGGCGGAATTCATGAATTCTCTGCCGGAGGAGACGATCCATACCATGGCGGATACTTACACGGAAGGGTATCGTATCGGCTTTGAAGTAACCGGCAAGGATTTGTCGAAGAAAGCGGTCGTGGATGTCCGTTACCAGCTGGGCTTTGAGCGCATGATGAGAAGAGCACTGGAGAATTTTGAAAAAATGGGACTGCAGCCGGTGATCTACCGGGCAGCCTCCAGCATTTTGTACAATCCATCCATTTACAAAAATGGTTTTTACAGCGTCAGCCCCAACAGACAGTACGAGTTCGATCATAAGGACGACAGAGCCCTGTTTTTGGATAAAATGTACTGCAGCCGAAAGCAGGAAGTCATGCATACCGCGTTTGAAAAATATAAAAAGGAGGCACGCGGTTATGCCGGCCCCGCGGTGGTAGAGACCTTCGGCGAGTGTGATTTTGAGCCGGTGAACAAGCCGGAAAGCCTGAAAATGACGGATGAGCAGAGCACTTTACTGGTAGAGAACCGTACCCAGATGGGACAGCTGCAGAGACAGTATATTATAGAAGAGGAGCGCAGCTTTACGATCATCGCCTTCCCGATCCCGGAGGTGGGTGACTGCTTCGAAGAACTGTTCCGGGAGACGATACGGATCAATACGCTGGATTATAAAAAATACCAGCGGATCCAGCAGACCATCATTGATGCCCTGGATCAGGCGGATCACTGTGAGATCAAAGGCGGTAACGGCAATCGCACAGCCCTTACGGTAAATCTTTGGAAGTTACAGGATCCTGCGAAGGAGACTATTTTTGAAAACTGTGTGGCAGATGTGAACATCCCCGTGGGTGAGGTATTTACCTCTCCGGTACTGGAAGGGACGAACGGGGTGCTGCACGTGACCCGGGTATTCTTAAACGGACTGGAATATAAGGATCTGGAGATCACTTTTGAAAACGGTAAGATCAAGGACTACCACTGCGGAAATTTTGCCACAGAGGAAGAGAACAGTGCATTTATAAAAGAAAACATCCTGTTCCGGCACAAGACGCTGCCCTTAGGAGAATTTGCCATCGGCACCAATACCACAGCGTATGCAGCAGCAAAACGTCTGGGGGTGGAAGCCAAGATGCCGATTCTGATCGCAGAGAAGATGGGACCTCATTTTGCCGTGGGGGATACCTGCTATTCCCATGCAGAGGATGTGAAAGTATATAACCCTGACGGCAAGGAGATCGTGGCAAGAGACAACGAGGTGGCGGCGCTTCGCAGTGTGAATCCGTCCAAGGCATATTTTAACTGTCACACAGATATTACTATCCCTTATGATGAACTGGCGGAACTGACCGCGGTGAAAAAGGATGGCGGGCGGATCGCTATCATAAAAAACGGGAAATTCGTCCTGCCGGGTACGGAAGAACTGAACGAACCGCTGCAGGAGCTTTCCTAAAACATAAGATTTTATAAAACCATTGCATCATTGACAAGATTTTAGTAAGATAAAAATATATGGATAAACATCGGTACAACCGATACATGAGGAGGACATTATGGCAAATACAGAGAATTGCCCTAAGGTTGGCATTGTAATGGGTAGTGATTCCGATATGCCTGTGATGGCGAAGGCAGCAGACATTCTGGAAGAATTGGGCATCCCTTATGAGATGACCGTGATCAGCGCTCACAGAGAGCCGGATGTATTTTTTGAGTATGCAAAAAGTGCGGAGGAAAAAGGCTTCAAGGTAATCATTGCCGGAGCCGGTATGGCAGCCCATCTGCCCGGTATGTGTGCCGCTATTTTCCCGATGCCCGTCATCGGTATTCCGATGCACACCACTTCCCTGGGAGGCAGAGATTCTCTGTATTCCATCGTACAGATGCCCTCTGGCATCCCCGTTGCCACGGTAGCCATTAACGGCGGCGCCAATGCAGGACTTCTGGCAGCCAAGATCCTGGCAACCTCCGACGCAGAACTTCTCGGAAAACTGAAAGCATACAGTGCTAAATTAAAAGAACAGGTAGAAGCCAAAGATGCAAAACTGCAGGAGATCGGCTATAAAGCATACCTGGAAGGCATGAAAAAATAAAAAGATAAGACAGAGAATCTGGGACCTCTTAAGAGGCTGCCCCACGAAATAAAACGAAAGAGCCCCTGCGGCGGAAATGAGGAGAAAATGGATTACAAGAAAGCTGGAGTAGACATCGAAGCAGGCTACAAGTCTGTAGAACTGATGAAGAAGTACGTGAAGGAGACCATGCGTCCCGAAGTAATGGGCGGCATCGGAGGTTTCTCCGGAGCATTTTCCTTAAGTGCCATCAAAGATATGGAGGATCCCGTACTCCTGTCCGGAACCGATGGCGTAGGCACCAAGCTGAAACTGGCATTTTTAATGGACAAGCATGATACCATCGGTATCGATTGTGTAGCCATGTGTGTGAACGATGTGGCATGTGCAGGCGGCGAACCTTTATTTTTCCTGGATTATATTGCATGTGGACGCAATATTCCCGAGAAGATCGCTACCATCGTAAAGGGTGTGGCAGAGGGCTGTAAGCAGTCTGACGCAGCACTGGTAGGCGGTGAGACCGCAGAGCATCCCGGACTGATGCCCGAGGATGAGTATGATCTGGCAGGATTTGCAGTAGGCGTGGTAGAACGTAAGGATCTGATCACCGGTGAGAATATCAAGTCCGGCGATGTACTGGTGGGCATTGCTTCCTCCGGTGTACATTCCAACGGTTTTTCTCTGGTGAGAAAAGTATTCGATATGACAAAAGAGAGCCTGGATACCTATTATGACGAGCTGGGCAAGACTCTGGGTGAGGCACTGCTTGCTCCTACCAGAATCTACGTAAAGGCTATGAAGTCTGTGAAGAACGCAGGCGTTAAGGTAAAGGGCTGCAGCCATATCACCGGTGGTGGTTTCTATGAGAACATCCCCAGAATGCTTCCCGACGGCATCCGTGCAGTCGTGAAGAAAGACAGCTACGAAGTACCTGCTATTTTCCGCCTGATGCAGAAGAAAGGCAATATCACAGACGAGATGATGTATAATACTTACAACATGGGTCTGGGCATGGTACTGGCGCTGGATCCCGCAGATGTGGACAAGACTCTGGAGGCTCTGAAGGCAGCAGGCGAGACTGCTTATGTGGTAGGCACCTGCGAAGCCGGCGAGAAGGGTGTGACCATATGTTAAGAGTAGTCGTACTGGTATCCGGCGGCGGCACGAATTTACAGGCAATCATTGATGCCATTGCAGCCGGTAAGGTCACTAACGCACAGATCGTGGGTGTCATCAGCAATAACAAGACGGTGAAGAGCTTAGAGAGAGCACGCAATGCGGGAATTCCCGCGGTCTGTGTGTCTCCGAAGGATTATGAGAGCAGAGAAGTATTTAATGAGGCACTGCTTGCAAAGGTGAAGGAGTTCGCTCCAGATTTAATCGTACTGGCAGGTTTCCTGGTGAAGATCCCGGAGGCAATGGTACACGAATACAGCAACCGGATCATCAATATCCATCCGTCCCTGATCCCTTCTTTCTGTGGTGTGGGATACTACGGACTACATGTGCATGAAAAGGCACTGGAGCGCGGTGTGAAAGTCACCGGAGCTACGGTACATTTTGTGAATGAAGGCATGGACGAGGGCCCCATCATTGCACAGAAGGCAGTGGCAGTGGAAGATGATGATACCCCGGAGATCTTACAGAGACGTGTCATGGAGCAGGCAGAGTGGCTGCTTCTGCCGAAGGCGATAGATGATATTGCCAACGGACGGATCTGCGTGGCAGACGGCAAAGTAAAGCATACAAACAGCAAAAAATAAGGAAGGCAGAAGATATGGGTATGAAAGTATTGATCGTAGGCGGTGGTGGCAGAGAGCATGCTATTGCAGCCTGTGTGGCAAAAAGTCCTAAAGTGGATAAGATCTATTGTGCTCCGGGCAATGCCGGAATCGGTCAGATCGCAGAATGTGTTCCCATCGGAGCCATGGAATTCGACAAGATCGTGGCATTTGCGAAGGAACAGGCAATTGACCTGACCATCGTAGGTATGGATGATCCCCTGGTCGGCGGACTGGTGGATGCACTGGAGGCAGAGGGCCTGCGTGCTTTCGGACCCCGTAAAAATGCAGCGATCCTGGAAGGAAGCAAAGCATTTTCCAAGGATCTGATGAAGAAATACAACATTCCCACTGCGGCTTATGAGAACTTCGATAACGCGGAGGATGCTGTTAAGTACCTGAAGGAGCAGGCAAGCTTCCCCATCGTGCTGAAGGCGGACGGTCTGGCACTGGGCAAGGGCGTATTGATCTGCAATACTTTAGAAGAAGCACTGGCAGGCGTGGATGAGATCATGCTGGATAAAAAGTTCGGTGCAGCCGGCAACCGTATGGTCATCGAAGAGTTCATGACCGGTAGAGAAGTCAGTGTACTTTCTTTTGTAGATGGCAAGACTATCCGCATCATGACTTCCGCGCAGGATCATAAGAGAGCGAAGGACGGAGATCAGGGCCTGAACACCGGTGGTATGGGAACCTTTTCTCCCAGCCCCTTCTATACCGAGGAAGTGGATGCATTCTGTAAGAAATATATCTACCAGGCTACCGTGGATGCCATGGCAGCGGAAGGCAGACCTTTCAAGGGAGTCATCTTCTTCGGACTGATGCTTACTCCGAACGGTCCCAGGGTATTGGAATACAATGCCAGATTCGGCGACCCGGAGGCGCAGGTGGTACTGCCCCGTATGAAGAACGATATCATTGAAGTGATGGAGGCCTGTGTGGATGGCACGCTGGATCAGATTGACCTTCAGTTTGAAGACAATGCTGCGGTATGTGTGGTTCTGGCAAGCGAAGGCTATCCCGTATCCTATGAGAAGGGATTCGTGATAAACGGTCTGGAGAATTTTGACGGAAAAGACGGTTATTATTGTTTCCATGCCGGAACGAAGCTTACGGACAAGGGAATCGTCACAAACGGTGGTCGTGTTCTGGGAGTGACAGCCAAGGGAGCTACCCTGAAGGAGGCACGTGCCAATGCCTATGCGGCAACGGAATGGATCTCTTTCGAGAATAAATACATGCGTCATGACATTGGCAAGGCAATCGATGAAGCGTAAGGCAAGGTCAGGATACAAAAGGAGTTGCAGATGAAAAAGACAGTACAGAGAATAAGTAAATGTAAAGCTTTCTGGGGAATGCTTGCACTGGTACTTGTGTTGGGAGCAGGACTTTTTGCCGGGGATCTGGCAATCGTCAGTCATGCGGAGAGTGCGGCCAAGGTAACGGCATCCAGTGCCAAGATCCGTAAGAGTGCGGACTCTTCCAGTGAAGTCATCGGAAGTGCGGCCAAGGATAAGACGATCTCCATCAAGAGTCAGACCAAGGGTGCAGACGGTTATACCTGGTATGAAGTGTATGTGGATGCGAATACGCTGGGATATATTCGTTCCGATCTGGTAAGCATTACCGACGGATCTACCCCGTCGTCTTCTTCAGGTACAACAACGACTACGACCACAGAGACACCGGCGCCTGCTGTGAATGAGACCCCTGTTGAGGTTACAGCAGTGGAGCCTCTGAGTGCTACCGTAACCGGCGGACAGTCGGTACGTGTGCGCAGCAATGCTTCTACTACCAGCCAGATCGTGACTACTGCGGAGAACGGAATGGCACTGACCGTCACCGGTCAGGCTACCGGTACCGATGGCAAGACATGGTATCAGATAACCTTTATATCCAACAGTATTGAGGTGACCGGATTTATCCGTTCCGATTATGTGGCATTGTCCGGAGAATTGCAGGCACCTGTGGAAGAACAGCCCGCAGAGGAACAGCCTGTGGAAGAACAGCCCGAGGATACCCAGACGACATCAAAGGATTGGGATACCCAGTTACAGGGAGATGCCTGGTATCTGTTAGATATGGCAGGACAGAAGCAGTACAAGATCGAAGACCTGTTCAATTCCATAGATCAGATCACGGAGATCAACGCACAGTTTGACACAGATCAGAAGAAATTAAAGAGTCAGAAGGCGGTCATCATTGTACTGGTGATTCTGTTAGTATTTCTGGCAGCGGCAGTAACACTGCTGATCTTCAAGATCAAGGATATGATGGATGCGGCTGACTTCTCTGATGCGGAGGAAAGCGTCCGCAGAAGAAGAGTGGACAGACCGAAAACCGGTAGACCTCAGGGAGGCAGACCGGCGGGACAGAGTAGCAGACCCCAGGGCTCACAGAAGGTAATGCATGAAGTAGGTGCAGAGAGAAGACCCGCGGGACAGGGACAGAGATCCGTAACAGGGCAGCAGACAAGACCCACAGGACAGGGAGCAAGACCTATGGCAGGGCAGCAGGCAAGACCCGCAGGACAGAGCAGCAGACCTGTGGCAGATCAGCAGGCAAGACCTGCAGGACAGGGTGTAAGACCTATGGCAGGGCAGCAGGCAAGACCCGCAGGGCAGGGAGCAAGACCTGCAGGGCAGCAGGCGAGACCCGCAGGACAGAGCGGCAGACCTGTGGCGCCCCAGGTAGACCGACCGACCAGACCTGTACAGAAGGAAGGCAATCAGGATCCCGGCTGGAAGTCCAAGAACTTCATGTCCGATGATGACGAATTTGAATTCGAATTCCTCAACTGGGACGGTGACGAAGAACAATAAAATCTGAGTAATCGTAAAAGAGAACGGTATCTTACGAAAGTGGGATGCCGCTTTCTTTTTAAAATTTTGATAAACTTTCCGGGTCTACGGTTGACAGTATCGCCTTCGCTGTTATAATAAACGTATAACAATCGGTGACATGGGAAGGGAGTGATTTTGATGATAATAGAGATAGATTTCAACAGTGATGAAGCGCTCTATATGCAACTGCGCAATCAGATCATCATGGGAATTGCCACGTCACAATTTCATGAAGGAGATTCCCTGCCAAGTGTAAGGCAGCTGGCGGATACCATCGGGATCAATATGCATACTGTAAATAAGGCATACACGGTCCTGAAGCAGGAAGGCTATGTCAAGGTAGACAGACGAAAGGGCGCAGTGATCGCTCTGGATGTGGACCGGATGCGTGCAGTGGATGAATTACGGAAGGAACTGCAGGTAATACTGGCTAAGAGCAGCTGTAAAAATATTTCCAGGCAGGAAGTGCATGAGCTGATTGATGAAATATATGAAGAATATGGAGGACTGAATTGATGCAGTCACAGTTTACGGATAAAGCGCAGAACGCGCTTGCCCAGGCAGGCAGATGTGCCAGAAGCCTGAAACAGGGCTATATCGGAACCGAACACATTCTGGTGGGACTTTTAAAGGAAGAGTCCGGTGTAGCAGCCAAAGTATTAATGGATAATGGTGTGCAAATAGACCAGGTCATGGAAATGATCCGGGATCTGATCGCTTTTGAAAACGGTGTGGCAGTGAAGGACAGAGAAGGGTATTCTCCCAGAGCGGCGAGAATCCTGGAGGAAGCACACCGTCAGGCAGCCCGTTTCGGACAGAAGCAGACCGGCACAGAGCATCTGCTGCTGGCACTGATCAAAGAAGGCGAGAATGTTGCCGTACGTCTGTTGAACACGTTAGGGGCCAATGTACAGAAAATATATGTGGATACCCTGATCGCTATCGGACAGGATGGCAATCTGTATAAGGAAGATCTGGGGAAAAAGGGCGACCGCAAGGCAAAGCAGTCTACTCTGGAACAATACAGCAGAGATCTGACGGCTTTGGCAAGAGAGGGCAGGCTGGATCCTGTCGTGGGCAGAGAAGAAGAGATCCGCAGAGTCGTACAGATCTTAAGCCGCCGCACGAAGAACAATCCCTGCCTCGTCGGAGAACCCGGTGTAGGTAAGACCGCTGTGGTAGAAGGGCTGGCAGCCCGGATTGTAGCGGGAGATGTGCCTTTTACCGTACAGAATAAGAGAGTACTGACCTTGGATCTGTCGGGAATGGTAGCGGGCAGTAAGTACCGCGGTGAGTTCGAGGAACGGATCAAGAAAGTATTAAAAGAAGTAACGGAGGACGGGAATATTATTTTATTCCTGGATGAACTGCATACGATCATCGGAGCCGGAGGGGCAGAGGGTGCCATTGACGCATCCAACATCATGAAGCCTTCCCTGGCGAGAGGTGAAATCCAGCTAATCGGTGCAACCACCATTGCAGAATATCGCAAATACATTGAGAAGGATGCAGCGCTGGAGCGCAGATTCCAACCGGTGACTGTGGAAGAACCCACGGAGGAAGAGGCTGTCCGCATTCTGGAAGGTATCAAGGGAAAATACGAAGATCACCATCATGTGGAGATTACCCCGGAAGCCATCGAAGCTGCAGTCAGACTTTCCAGTCGCTATATTAACGATCGTAATCTGCCGGATAAGGCCATCGACCTGATCGATGAGGCGGCAGCCAGTGCCAGACTGCATGCGTTGGACGTGCCGGATAAGGCGAAGGAGATCTCCGACCGGATCCATGAGATGGATCAGGAGATGGAGAGAGCTATCCGCATGGAAGCTTTTGACCAGATGGCAGAGATTAAAAAGAAGCAGGATGCTCTGGTGAAAAAGCAGGAGCGCCTGATGAAGAAACGGGAAAAACAGGAATTAGGCAGCACTTTAAGTATCGGAGAGAACGAGATTGCCGAGGTTGTTGCCCAGTGGACGAAGATTCCCGTACAGAAGCTGGCGGAAAAAGAAAGTGAGCGGCTATTAAAGCTGGAGAAGACCCTGCACAAGCGTGTCATCGGCCAGGAAGAAGCAGTGACGGCAGTGGCTAAGGCAATGCGCAGAGGCCGTGTGGGCCTGAAGGATCCCAACCGTCCCATTGGTTCTTTCCTGTTCTTAGGACCTACCGGTGTGGGTAAGACAGAGCTGTCCAAAGCACTGGCAGAGGCAATGTTCGGTTCCGAGGATGCCATGATCCGTGTCGATATGTCCGAATATATGGAAGGGCATTCGGTCTCCAAGATGATCGGATCACCGCCCGGATATGTGGGATTTGAAGAAGGCGGACAATTAAGCGAGAAGGTACGCCGCAATCCCTACTCCGTCGTGCTGTTTGATGAGATCGAGAAAGCTCATCCCGATGTATTTAACGTACTTTTACAGGTGCTGGATGACGGTCATATCACGGACTCCAAGGGACGTAAGGTCAGCTTCAAAAATACCGTACTGATCATGACTTCCAACGCGGGTGCACAGCGTATCGTGGATCCCAAGAATCTGGGCTTTGCCACAGAGAAGAGCGAGACCAAAGATTACGAGAAGATGAAAGCGGGTGTCATGGAAGAGGTAAAGCACAGCTTTAAGCCGGAATTCATCAACCGTATTGATGACATTATCGTGTTCCATCAGCTGAATAATGAGAATATGAAGGAGATCGTGAATCTGCTGGCAGCCAATCTCTATAAGAGATGTGAGAACCAGCTGGGAATTCATCTGACTATCACCGCGGCGCTGAAGGAACATCTGGTATCCAAATATGCGGATAACAAGATGGGGGCAAGACCTTTAAAGCGTGCGATCCAGTCGGTGGTAGAGGATGCTTTGGCAGAGGAAATCCTGCAGAAAAAGGTGGTACCGGGAGATAAAGTATCTGCCGGCTTCAAGGACGGAAAAGTGGTATTTACGGTTAAAAATAAATAAAACTTTTTGTAGAAAAACAGTGTGAGATATATTATACTGTAACTATTCAAAACCCCATTCGCAAAGGACAAAAGAGAAAGATTGCGGATGCAGTTACTTTCAGGAGGACAGACAGATGGCAGTAGTGGAAGAAATACTTCGCAGTGAAGCAGACGGATCTATCAGCTTTGGTAATCACAAGCTGGCCAAGAAGGCAAAGGTAGAAGATTATGAGCATGCAGGAGATCTGCTGAAGGTTAAGACCTACAATGAGATGACAAAGTTAGAGAAGAACGGCATGTTTTTATATGAATCTGTTCCCGGAACCAGTGTGCTGGAGTTTAAGGAATCTGACAACAGCGTGGAGTTCATCGTAGAGGGTGATGAGGATTCCCAGATCACCGTAGGTCTGAAGGACGATACCGAGTACGAAGTATTGATCGACGGCAAGAACGTAGGAACCATGAAGACCGGACTTGGCGGCAAGCTGAGCTTAAGCGTAGAACTGGAAGCAGCAGGTGAAGTACCTGTTAAGATCATAGAAGCGTAAGGACGCACTGCAAAGGAGTCCAGGCACGGAGAGTGTTGTAGTACTTCGTGACTGGGCTCTTTTTTAAATATTCAGGGTCTGCCAGAGGCGGTTTTGCAAAGGGGCTCGGAATAGCTATTACGTCTATTGAGGAGATAGCATGGCAAAAGGAAAGACAGCCACCGTTTTTTTCTGTCAGAACTGTGGCTATGAATCCACGAAATGGCTGGGACAATGCCCTGGCTGCAGAGAATGGAATACTTTCGTGGAAGAAACGATAGATAAAACAGAATTAAAGAATACCGGAAACGGTGCGAAGAGAGACAGAAGAGAGGCATCAGAACCCTGTGTACTGTCTAAGATCGCCATCCGGGAGGAGAATAAGACCCTCACCGGGATCAAAGAGCTGGACCGGGTGCTGGGAGGCGGTATCGTCCAGGGATCCCTGACACTGGTAGGCGGAGACCCTGGAATCGGTAAGTCCACACTGTTATTGCAGGTCTGTCATAATCTGTCTGCGGCGGGACATAAGGTACTGTATATCTCCGGAGAGGAATCCAAGGTACAGATCAAGATGCGGGCGGATCGTCTTGGCAATTTTTCGGAGCATATGCTCCTACTGTGCGAGACGAATCTGGACATTATCGGTGAAGTGATCCGCAGGAGTAAACCGGAGGTCGTGATCATTGACTCTATTCAGACCATGTACAACGAAAATGTGTCGGCGGCACCGGGAAGTGTATCCCAGGTGCGGGAATCCACAGGAATCCTGTTGCAGCTGGCGAAAGGACTGGGAATCTCGATCTTCATTGTAGGTCATGTGACCAAGGAAGGTACGGTGGCAGGTCCCAGAGTGTTGGAACATATGGTGGACACGGTACTTTATTTTGAAGGGGACAGACATGCGTCCTATCGTATCCTGCGGGGCGTGAAGAACCGTTTTGGATCTACGAACGAGATCGGTGTTTTTGAGATGCGGGAGACGGGACTGGCAGAGGTCAAGAATCCTTCGGAATATATGTTGAATGGTCGACCGGAAAATGCCAGTGGTTCTGTGGTGGCATGTACCATGGAGGGCACCAGACCACTTCTGATCGAGTTACAGGCGCTGGTGTGCCACAGTAATTTCGGCATTCCCAGAAGACAGACCACCGGTACGGATTTTAATCGCGTAAATCTCCTGATGGCAGTATTGGAGAAGCGTTCGGGAGTACAGTTATCCTCCTGTGATGCCTATGTGAATATCACCGGCGGTATCAAGATCCAGGAGCCGGCGATCGACTTAGGGATCGTGCTCGCGATTCTGTCCAGCTTCCGGAATAAGGCATTGAACCCGAAGATGGTTGCCTTCGGAGAAGTGGGCTTAAGCGGTGAAGTCCGTGCTGTCAGCATGGCAAAACAACGTGTGGCAGAGGCCGAGAAGCTGGGATTCGAGGAATGCGTGGTGCCTTACGTGTCACTGGAAGAGTGCAAAAAGGGAAGTAAGATCCGGGTCATCGGCGTAAGCTCCGTGCAGGATGCGGTCGATAAAGTATTCGGCTGATGATCCTAAACTGTGAAATGCATTTGAAAGAGAGACCAGCAATGGTCAAAAGATATGAGGAGGGCAAAACATGCCTGTAAAAATAGGAATTGATATCGGCAGCAGCACAACGAAGATCGTAGCTTTTGAAGGGAAACATATGCTTCCGCCCATGGCGGTCAAGGCAGACAGCCAGGTGGCATCTCTCTATGGCGCATTCGGCAGATACCTGTATGAGAACAACCTGGAACTGCCGGATGTAGAAGGTGTCTACATCACCGGCGTTGGAAGCAAATATGTGGAGAAAGCGGTATATGATCGTCCTACCTATAAGGTAGACGAATTCATAGCCACCGGAACCGGCGGTTATTACCTCACGGATAAAAAGGAAGTCATCGTCATCAGCATGGGCACCGGAAGCTTCTTCGTCAAAGTAACTGAAAATGAGATGAAGCATTTAGGCGGTGCCGGCTTGGGCGGTGGAACCATCTGCGGACTGTCCTCGATCATGCTGAACACCGGAGACATCCATGAGATCGTTCCCCTGTCCCGCAAGGGTGATGTGACGAAGATCGATCTGCGGATCGGTGATCTCGCCAAGGAAAAGCTTCCGGGTCTGAACCTGGATGTGACTGCATCCAACTTCGGCAAGGCAGATGCGCAGTCCAAGCCCGAAGACATCGCAGCCGGTATTGTACATATGGTCATCGAGAACATCTGTCAGGCAGGAATCTTGGCCTCCGTGAACACCGGTATCAAGGATTACATTCTCATCGGCGGTCTGACCAAATTCTTCGAGTGCCGCCAGATCATCGAGGACTTCAAGAGCCTGTGGGACGTGAAGATCAGTATTCCGGAGTACTCCGATTACGCTACCGCGATCGGGTCCGTGATAGCACCGGATTCGGATAAAGAGGAAATCTGACAATATAGCTGTAAGGAAAACACCCCGACATGGCGCAGGTCTATGGATCGCGTCATGCCGGGGTGAAATTGTATCCAATAGTATCCAAAATAGAAACAAAAAAAGCCGATAACATCGACTTTTTAAAGCAGGGGAAGCTTTTTAACAGGTATATTACCCACCGGTAATGCAATTGTTAAGGGTGCATATTTCAATACATATCTTTATGATTGCTTAAAGAAACAGTTTAAGACAGAGATACGAAACAGACACAGAGCGAAAAGAGTTATAAACCAGCTTGCGACCTCATTAGATGCAATTAATGACAGCGAGGAAGCCTAATCAGCAAATCCATATGTTGAATCTGCTGATAGATGGATACGAACCGAAGGACATATGGCAGATATATAATAGATGTGCCGGATAAGCGAAGTACTTAAAAATCTTGAATGGAAATAATTTAATTTTGTGGTATACTATAGAAAAACGACTCTGATTTTCATAAGCAATTTTGAGTTATTTATTACAGGGAAAGCAAGGACACAATGTTGGCACTAAAGGATACCTTTATAGACAAGGGAGCAGAAATATCAAACGGAGAAAAATACACTATTCAATAAAGTAAATACCGGGGAATGTATATGTAAACAGTAGAATGATACGCAATATATAGCACATATAAAAATCGAAACCGCAATATATTGTATAATACAGTAATAAGAAACACGGATTTCATCCGAAATTTTAAAGGAGGTATGACCTATGACAGCATTAAGACAGAGTGCAATAATGGAACTGGAAAAGATACCAGAAGATAAATTATCTTTTGTAATTCAGATAATGCAAGGGGTAAACGGATTATATAATGATACAAATAGAGAAAGGAAAGAAGCATTTGCCAGATTGGAGCAGTTACGCAAAAAGGGAACTGTTACAGATGATGAGGCAGAATTAGCTTCTTATAGGGAAGATAAGTATGGTAGATAAAATTCTGATAGATACTAATGTACTGCTTGATTATCTTCTGGAAAGAGAACCCTTCTTTGAGGAAGCAAAGAAAGTAATCTTATCATGTACCGAAGGGAATACAAAAGGTTGTATTGCAGCGCATTCAATTTCCAATATGTTTTTTATTTTGAGGAAAGATTATACAGCAAAGGAAAGAAGAGAAATATTATCAAGTCTATGCATAATTTTTGATGTTGAGGGCATAGATAAAGTAAAACTGTTATCTGGTCTTGCAAATGAAGATTTTTCAGATTTTGAAGACTGTTTACAGATGGAATGTGCAAAGAATTACGGTGCAGATTATATTGTGACAAGAAATGTGTCAGATTATTCGGTATCCGATATAAAGGCAATTTTACCAAGGGAATATCTGGGATTATAACAAACAAAGCACCAACGGAAAGAGATATATCTTTCTGAAGGTGCTATTTTTTTTAACTCTGCTGCTTTTCCTGGATATTGTCTACCGCTTTTTCTAATTCTACCGTGTGCCAACGATCACGAACAATTTGTTGCTGTAATTCTGATACACGTTTATTGGTGTAATTTTCCATCCATTTCATAAGCGAAGCCAGAATATACTTTTCAGGAATCTTTAGAAATATATGAAACAGAATATCCTCTGTCTTATTATGAATCTTGCGTAATGTGTCTAAAGTGGAGTGACATTGAAGGCAATTATATCAATATTAGTCACATGGAAGTAGAAGACTATGATATTTTCATTGATGAAAATACTAATAAAGCCAAAGTGATTCCCAAAGGATATAAATAACAATGTGAATATTGACACGATACGGGAAACGACAGGACACGCTGATGAGAGAACCAGTATAAATAACTATTGTTTCAATCAAGACGATACGAAAGAACTGGAAGCT
>ERZ859776.163-NODE-163-length-45932-cov-2.915295_pt1 | contig 45932 bp, 40 predicted proteins | sample MGYA00509987_ERZ859776 | MGnify/ENA primary metagenome ERZ859776 (study PRJEB30046, sample SAMN00715146) | human gut metagenome | study: EMG produced TPA metagenomics assembly of the A metagenome-wide association study of gut microbiota in type 2... | reverse complement strand
TGGAAAAATTCTTGACCAAGAAATACTTGTACGAAATGCTTTAAATCCCATTTCTTTTAAATAAGCCAAATCCTCTTTATAAGTATGGTAAAAATCAATACCATAACGCTTAGGATAATATCCCTCTTTATCAGCAATCGCAGCCTTAATACCCGCTAATGTGCCACCACCTTCTTTTTCAATATGAGCACGATCCTGGTTTTTATCATATTCATGAATGTCTGATGTAGAAAGTCCTCTACCATCTACATCATATGCACCTTCCATTTGGCAAGCAGCACTCGCTCCTCCCCATAAAAAGTCTTTAGGAAATCCCGTTGGCAAACTCTTCATCATTTTTCTCCTTTTTACTAATGATATTCAATATAAAATCAACTAATACACCCGTTGTTGTCATAGCAATAATAGAACCCACACCAACAACTCCACCTAATAGCCATCCACTTACAAGTAATACAACATCCATTCCTGTACGGATCCATTTAAATGAAATACCTGTCTTATCTACAATCGCATAACTAATCGCATCAATTTGATTCATACCCTTTCTATACTTAATTAATAAAGCATAAGTAATTCCAAAACAGATTTGTCCTGAACAAACACAAATTAAGCGAATCATCATACCTGCACTTTGAATCTGCAACGGCTGCAACAATTTTTCAAAATAATCCATTGTAAATCCAACAGAAAGTGCATAAACAATTGTTGCCCAACCAATATTTTTTCTAGATACAATAAGAGCAATTACTAAGACAATTAAGTTGTAAATTCTTGATGCTGTTCCATAACTACAATTTAAAACTCTATGAAGTCCATCCACAAAAACAGTTAATGTATCACTTCCTAAATTTGCATGCACAAATAATGCAACACCCAATCCTGTCAATAAAATAGAAGTAGTTATAGCTAATATTGTCTGTATTGTTTTTTTCATTTTTGCGATACCTCTCTATAAAATTAGGTCAGAGACAATTATTCTCTGACCTTGTTTGTTGACTAATCTAAATCTTCACCATTTGTTTCAATAACTTTTTTATACCAATCGTAACTATCCTTTTTAATACGTTTACCTGTACCTTTACCATAGTCATCTAAATCAACATAAATAAAGCCATATCTTTTACTCATTTCACTTGATGAGCAAGAAACAATATCAATTGGGCCCCATGCATAATATCCACGTAAGTCTACACCATCTTTAATAGCTTCCTTCATTTGTTGAATGTGATCACGATAGTATTCTACACGATAAGGATCATGAATTTGTCCATCCTCTAATTTGTCATAATATCCTACACCATTTTCAGTAATATAGATTGGTTTTTGATAACGATCCCAGAATTCGTTTAATAAAATTCTCAATCCAACTGGATCAATTGTCCATCCCCATGGATTTGCAGGAAGTTCCTTATTACGCAAAGCTTCATTTCCATTTTCAAAACTTTCTTTAGTTACAATACGAGTATAGTAATATGAGAATGAGAAGAAATCAGCTGTATTTTTCAAATCTTCTTCATCATTTTCACCAAATTCAACATGAATATTACGATCTTCAAAGAAACGGAATGCATATCCAGGATATTTTCCACGAAGTAATACATCAGAATAGAAATATTCCATTTGATTGTGCTTCAATGTTGCTAATTGGTCTTCAGGTTTGCATGTTGCAGCATAAGCAGGACCTCCACAAAGCATCATTCCAATTTCCATTTCCGGATGATTTTTATGAGCATATGCTGTAGCACGAGCACAAGCTACCATTTCATTATGAACCGCTTGATATTTTGCACTTTGTAAATCATCCACTAAATCTTCTGCAACACCTAAGTGATTAAATGACTCATGTCCAATTAAATTAATTTGATTTACAATGATCCAATATTTAACTTTTCCAGCATAACGATCAAATAAAACCTCACAATATTTCACAAAGAAATCAATGACCTCTCTTGAATACCATCCCTTATAGTTTGATGTTAAACTCAATGGCATTTCATAGTGGGAAATCGTAATCATTGGCTCCATACCATTCTTTAAAATTTCATCAATTAAATCATCATAAAATTTCAATCCCAATTCGTTTGGAATAGCATCATCTCCATTTGGAAAGATACGAGCCCAGTTAATACTTGTACGGAAAGTTTTTAAGCCTAGCCCAGCCAATAATTTTAAATCTTCTTTGTAAGTATGATAGAAATCAATTCCCCATCTTTTTGGGAAAATACGTGTTTTACTTTCCAAAGCCTCTTTTACAAATGTACTAGACACTTCTTCATTATATTTTTTTGTGATATCTACATCATCTCTAAATTCATTAATATCTGCGATACATAGTCCTTTACCATCAATATCATAAGCGCCTTCTAACTGATTTGCAGCAACGGCACCACCCCACATAAAGTCTTTTGGAAATCCTGTTGGTACTCTTTTCATGTTATTCTCCTCTTTTTTGATTAAATGAAAGGATTTCATTGCTGAAATCCTTAGTTTTCTTATTTTTCTTCTAAAGCAGCAATACGAGCTTCGTAAGATTTAAATATTTTTAACAACTGTTTTGCAATATTGATTTCGCTATAAATTGTCATTAAAGTATCTTGTGCGTGAGCAAACAGTAATGAATACTCACTTTCTTCTCCACGTGTTTCTCCTTGAATCGCATCTGTTTGCACTTTGTGAGCAGCTGTGATTTTTTCATGTGATACTTTTAATTTTGCTTCAGCTGTTTCAAAATCAAAAGCTGAAATTGCATCTAAAGCCTCTTTACAGGCAACACGGGCATCACCTGCATTCAAAATAATAGACATTGCAGCCTGTACTATTTGTTCACTCATCATAATATGAATTCTCCTTACTATTAATTATTCAGCAGCAGCTTCTTCTTCAAGACATTGTTTTTCATAAGCTTTGAAGAATGGATACCAAATTGCTCCTGCAACTAAGAATGTAATCACTACTAAGATAATACCTCCGATTGATCCTTGAGTAGAAATGAAAGTTGAAATTGGATATGGACAATACCATAAGTCAAATTGAATTCTAGGAATCGGTGCAAAGGCAATAACTTTACAAGCAATCCATGTGATTGCTGGAATTACGGCACCAATGATCCACATTGGAAGCATCATAATTGGGTTCCAAGCAACACAACCAAAGATAACTGGTTCGTTGATATTAAAGATTGCTGGACCTAAACATGCACGTCCTAAAGCTTTTAATTTTACTGATTTTGATTTTGCTAAAAATAGTACTAATGGGAATGTACAAGCAATACCACCAATCCACATGTAGCAAGTATACATCAATGTTTCAGTATACATACCCATATTTGCAACTGTAGCGGTTCCAGCTGTTACTAAAGCTAGGTTTTGTGCAATTGTTGCTAATTTTACTGGTTCTGTAGCTGGAGTTAATACCCAAGAAGAAATACCCATTGAGTAAATGAAGCAATAAATCATACCTGAAAGAATAAATCCGTACCATGTATTCAAAATACTTTGAAGTGGCATAAAGAAGCCAGTAACGATTTGATATAAGTTTACATTTAATACTTGAACAACAATAAATCCACCAAAGATTACTAATCCAATTGGTAATAAAGCATCAAACCATTGACGAACAAAATCTGGAAGTGCACTATCTTCTTTGAAGAATGAGAATTTTCCAAATAAGTTAAATACAATACAAGTAATCATACCTGTTACCATTGCACAGAACATACCACCTGCTCCAAAAGCACTTGATCCAAATCCTGCTTCACCTTCAGCAACGATTTCTGGAGTAATAGAAATAAAGAATAAAATTAAACCAGTTGCTCCTGCAATTAATCTTTGTTTTCTTAAACGTTTCTTTTCACAGAAATTAAATGGAATCAAGAATGCAACTAATACTGAAACCATACCCATTGTCCATCCAAATGGAGTCCAGAATGAGAACGGTAAAGTAACATAATTTTCAACAACAGCACCAACGCAGAAAACAGAACCCAACAAGATAAATGGTAAAATCTGCATTACAGAATCTTTAAGTGTTACAACCCAAACATTATGATTAATTTTATTCATCTTGGGTGCAAAACTTGTCTCTAACCAATTAATTAACTTTTGCATAATATCTAAATACTCTCCTATAATTATCTTTTTCTATTTGTTCATTTCTTCCATTAAATGAGCAATTGCTTTTTCTCCATTTAATGTTGAATAATAATCAGCCTTCATTAGAATAACCTTTACATTGGTTCCATGAGTATATTCATCAATATCATCTAAAATGTAAGCCAAGTGTGGTCCAACCATTAAAGCATCGATTTCATCAATGTAGTTTTCAATTTCAGATTCACTACGAGCCTTAATATCAATTTCCAATCCTTGTTTACTAGCTGCTTTTCTCATGTTTGCAGCCATGAATCCAGAACTAGCACCAGATCCACATACCAATAAAACATTTAATTTTTTCATTATAATTCATTCCTTTCATTAGCTTTTTTGCTTTGTTTGTTTGTCGACACTAACATTATGCAAGAGAAACAATATTAATTCTACTCAACATTTGCACCCCTAAGGTGCAGATAATTAATTGCACTGCACCCGTGCAACTTTTTGTTGGATTATTCATATTGTAAACTATATAATATGAAAGAAACAATTTATATTCTTTATTTTGAAAGGGGATACACCATGAGGCCGAATTCAGAAAAGCTTATAAAACACTTATTAGAATCACAACCAAAAACTTCAAATCAACTGGCTGAGCTATTACAAGTTTCTGTACGTTCAATCAAAAATTATGCCAAAGAAATAAATGAAGAATATCCAAATTTATTAACATCCTCAAATGAAGGATACTCTGTAAATGTCGATCAAGCCCTTTCTTTATTTAATACTTCGAATGAACATATTCCCCAAACATCACAAGAACGCGTATTCTATATCATCAACAAATTGATTCATCATAATACTGGAAAAGATGAAAAAATCAATCATTCCCTAGATTTATATGAATTATGTGATGAATTATATATTTCTATGTCTACATTAAAAGTAGAATTAAATAAAGTAAAAAGAAAGCTTAAAAAATATGATTTAGAACTCGAAACAAAATCCGATTCCATCAAATGTATTGGTTTAGAAAAGAATAAACGAAAACTTTTAAGTTCCATTCTTTATAAAGAAAGTAATGTCAATTTTGTGAATATTGATTCTCTTCAAAAAGCCTTTACGAATATTGATATACATTACATTCGTAGTACTGTTTTAGAAATATTTGATAAATACCATTACTTTGTGAATGACTATTCCCTAATTAATTTAATTTTACACATCACAATTGCCGTTGATCGAATTCGCAATAACAATATCAACACTACGAAGGTAGATACTTTGCCAGCTGTGCGTTTACACGAATATGAAATGTCTAAAGAACTCGCAAAACGTTTAGAAGAAAAATTTGACATTCAATATAGTGATGCTGAAATTTATGAAATGACACTTTTAATTATTTCTAGAGCAACAAATATTGATTATCAAAGTATTGATGCCAATAACTTAGAGCAATTTGTAGGAAAAGAATGTTTAGAACTTGTCAAAGAATTAATCAATGATATTAATGCATTCTACTATATTGACTTAAGTGAACAAGAATTCTTAATTCGTTTTGCCCTTCACATCAAAAACTTATTAGTTAGATCCAAAAATAACTACTTTAGTAAAAACCCATTAACTGAAAGTATTAAATTATCTTGTCCTTTAATTTATGATGCCTCTGTCAACTTGGCAAGAACCATTAAGAGTAAAACAGGAATTTCGATTAATGATGATGAAATAGCTTATATTGCCTTTCATTTAGGAAGTGCATTAGAAACACAAAAGAATTTAACTTCAAAAGTAAAAGCAGTTTTATATTGTCCTAACTACTATGGAATCAATTCTAGAATTACAGATGCCATTTATAATGATTTTGAAAATGATTTGTTGATCACAAACATTCTTACAGATGAAAGTCAAATTGATAAAGTCAATGACATCGATTTAGTTATCACAACGATCCCTTTGGCAACTCCTATTCAAATTCCAACAATACGAATCAATATCATACTAAATGATCGTGATATCTCAAATTTAAGGAATCGTATTTCTGAAATTCAAACACAAAAAAAGAAAAATGAATTTGAAAAACACTTAAAAGAGTTATTATCTCCAGAACTATTTGAAAGAAAAAACAATTTAGACACACATGAAAAATGTATTAATTACATGGTAAAAAAGCTTGTGAAGTTAGACTATGTAGACACTCATTTTAAAGATGAAGTATTAGAACGAGAAAAAATGTCTTCTACTGCATTTGGAAATTTTGCGATTCCACACGCCATGAAAATGCATGCCAATAAAACGGGTATCAACATATTAATTAGTGAAAATCCAATATCATGGAATGAACACCCTGTAAATCTAGTCATTATGATGTGCTTCAATAAAAATGAACGCTACATATTTAATGAAATCTATGATCCAATCACAATGATTTTAAGTGAACCGGAAAACGTAAAAAAAATACTACATGCTACAGATTATGATGATTTCATTAAAATCATGGTATCTCTATTATAAGAAGTGTTGTTGCACTTCTTTTTTTCATCAACAAAAAAAGCACCTATCCTAAACAGATGCCTAAATTATCATTTGTTAATAAATTTGTATACTCGTAAGTATACTACTCATGAGTATACAAATATTCAATAAGTCTTTCACTGTATTTTTCTTTATTCTCCCAGTTCATCCAACATATCATCTACACCATCACGATAATTTTCATCGTTATCGTAACGATTCTCATCATAATCACCAGAATATGCATCATCACTTCCTTCATCATAAGATGAGGACGAAGAAGATGATGATGAGTTTGAACTTTGCCCCTCTTTCTTTTTACGCTTCTCTTCCCTTACCTTAAACTCATTTTGTTCAGATTTCCGCCTACTCTCAATACGATACTGCTTCTGTGCCATATCCCATTCTGCCTCTTCCTTTTTCAAAGAAATATATCCATATCCAAACAGAAGTCCAATAATGATCAAGAAAATAATTCCACCCTTACCATCTGATGTTTCCTCCTGTTTAATAGCTACTGAAGCCCTGGCTTGATTTACATTTCTAGAAGATTGACTCACATGCTCACTGCGAATCTTTGGGGATCTCGTCACACTTTTATTAGATGAGGTGCCACCCTGATTTACCTTACGAACCTTTGAAGATTGTACTTTAGGTGGAGTTGTCTTCACCATTTTAGGTGGCTCAACCACCACTTTCTTATGTATATCAATCAATCTTCTAAATATAAAATGAGCCAACCAATTAATAAAGGCATCCTCAAAATCTATACTCATACATGTTAATACGCTAAGAAACGCAAGTAGATCATCATCAAAATATTCATTCTCGCACCAAGGCTCCTCATAAAGCATTTCTTGAACCTCATCCTCTGACTTACCATCATAACGAGATATAAGCTCCTCATCACTCATATCTTAGATTTTCTTAACGCCATCCCCTACAATCTTTTTACGCGTTTCTATATCTAATTTTGACTTTTTCGGTGTTTCTTTCTTCTTTACAGAAGCAGGTACCTGCAGCTGCTTTGTCTCCTTCTTCTTTGAAACAGGTACATTCACACCATACTGCTGCATTACCTGTATTAATTCTTTTGAAAGCAATCCCTTTTCATTTGCTTGGATATAAATTTCTTCATAGATTGGACAAAAACTACAAGCCTCACTAACCTTATCCTCTTCAATTAAAGAATTTAGTAACTCCATAAACCCATACGAACTATATTCCTTTATACACTCTTCGCAAATAGAAGCATAGAAATGTCTTAAACAAACAGAAACATAGAACTCGTTTTCTTTACATTGTTTAGAAACATCCTCAATATGTTTCTTTGTTTTACTTGAATCCAAAATTATACGATAAAGAGTACTCGCCAAAGGATTGCACAATATGCCAAAGTTCACATTTCGACAAGACTCTAACATTTTTTCTTTCACAAGTTCAATTTCTACATTAATCTGACTTGTACTTCCCTGCATCATTAATATACGAATTTTTTCAAGACTATCTATATCACGATTCAAATGATTCGTATTCATATTTGAAAAAGGAAGTTTAATATCTTTATATTTACCACAAATCATTTTATTCTCTACATCATTTACTAAACTCGAATACTTTTCTTTACACTCCTTGTAATAGTCATACCAATCTAGAAACTCTTTTGAAATTATTATATTTTCCATTCACTATACCCCTGCATTCTAGCCGCCTCATACAAAGGATGCATATGCGCTTCTAACTTATGTTTAAACTCATATTCCGTATTACCTTTAATATACAATTCTTCTATTGCCCATAAAGACTGAAGATTTTTTGCATAACATTTCTCAAACAACTTATGAATTGAATCATATTCTACAACACTCTTATACAAGTCATACTCCATGTTTGCCATCTTATGAAAGTACAAATCCCACTCTGGTAAATGATTACTCTTTGAACGATTTGCGCTTGCATTGCTCGGTATTAAATTCCACATTTCATCATGTGCTACATAAGACCACGGAATGAAGTGATCCACATCAAACGTAGATTCTAATTTATTACCTGTATATATATCCACAATTTCTTTATTTGACACTTCAATATGAGCATTCCACAAATCACGAACTCTTTCTAAATGCCTTACATTATTCCTTTCATCATCCAACTTATTAATAATTCCCGGCACACCCGGATTGATCATTTGAAGAAATTGAATCTTATTATACTGAATCCAATTTTTAATAATCAAATAATTATCCATTAAGAAAGGAATCCATTCCTCTTGTAAAACAACATACTTACCAATCCCCACTCCATTCTCAATAATATAAGGCAGATGAATTTCTTGATTCAATATTTGAATATATTCAATACGATACGCATCCCCCTTATCTTTTGTTAGTTCAGATGAAAAACTACTCAATAATTTATAGGGAACATTTTTTGAAAGTTTTCTCTTATACTCTAGAATCAATGAATTTTGTTCTTTTAATACACCACGAATTCCATCTGGTTTAGAATTCTCATTTAAAGACGTATTTTCAACCAATACATCAATAGCACGATTGATCGCATCTCTTCTTTCTCCTTCAATCATTGGCCCCAAAAACAAATGATATTGTGTAACTGTATACCAAGCTGATACAATCATCTCATCAAAGATTTCATCAAAAGAAAACCGATGTTTTTTTAGCATCAAATTCATAACAGCTTCTAACCAATAGAATTTGTAGCATTGCGTAGGATGATCCAACATACTCCCAAAAGCCCGATAATCCAGTTCCCCAGAATAGTCATCTTTTTTTATAAATTCCATATTCATACCCATGTTCTTTCTACAATTATTATAACCTTTTCGATCTATGATTTCATTTTAATGCTGGTATAATGTTAGGTATGAACTATCAAAATATACAAAGCGGATTATCCACCGCATTTATAGACAAAAATATATCTTCCAACGTATTATATCGACCTCAATTTATTTCAAACGATTATAAGAATGGAAGAAAAGTATTAAGCACCATTGAAGATGAACTATTACACTGCGACTCCTTTTTAATCAGTGTAGCCTTTATTACGATGGGAGGTATTACCCCCTTACTTCAAACGCTTCGTACTTTAGAAGATAAAGGCATCAAAGGTAAAATTCTAACAACGGACTATTTGGCATTTAGTGATCCAAAAGCCTTAGATAAACTGGCTACATTTTCGAATATTGAACTTAAGATGTATCTTGTACCCGACTCAAAGAATGGTTTTCATACCAAGGGATATATCTTTCAATCGGATGAGATATATAAAATTCTTGTAGGTTCTAGTAACATGACAAATACGGCTTTAACCACAAATCGCGAATGGAATACGAAAATTGTTTCTACAAAATCCGGAGAATTTGTTTCTGAAATGTTAGACGAATTTGATGAATTATGGAATCATCCAAATACATATTCTTATGATGCATTCATCGGTGCATATCGAGTGCATTATGAAGAATTTAAAAGGGTGAAACAAAAAGAAGAAATCAAATTACCTTCTAAACAACTGATTCCAAATTCTATGCAACAAGCTTTTATTTCCAATCTTAGAAAACTTCGCAATGCGAATGAATCGAAAAGTTTGTTGATCTCGGCCACCGGAACTGGCAAGACCTATGCCTCAGCATTTGCCATGAAAGACCAAAATCCAAAAAGAGCCTTATTTTTAGTACATAGAGAGCAGATTGCCAAACAAGCTTTAAACAGTTATAAACATGTATTTGGAAACACAAAAACATTTGGACTATTATCCGGAAATAGTAAAGATACAGATGTAGACTACTTATTTGCAACCATGCAGACGATGTCTAAAAAAGAAGTATATTCTAGTTTTGATCCAAATACATTTGATACGATCATCATTGATGAAGCCCATCGCATTGAAGCTAAAAGCTACCAAGAAATCATGAACTACTTTAAGCCAAAGTTTTGGCTAGGAATGAGCGCAAGCCCAGAAAGAACAGATGACTTTGATGTATATGCAGCATTCGATCATAATATTGCCTATGAGATCCGTCTTCAACAAGCCCTAGAAGAAAATTTATTATGTCCATTCCACTATTTTGGTATTACCGACTTTTTAACAGACGGAAACGAAACCGATTTTACTGACTTCAACTATTTAACATCCAACCAAAGAGTTGACTACATTATCGAACAAACCAATTACTATGGCTATAGTGGAGAAAGAGTGAAAGGACTCATGTTTTGCAGTTCCAAGAAAGAAGCGGCAGCCCTTAGTGAAAGATTAAATCTAAGAGGATATCGAACCCTAGCCTTAAGTGGAGAAGATAGTCAAGAAAAAAGAGAAGATGCGATTGATCGCTTAGTATCCGATACAAGAAGTGACTATCTACAATACATTTTAACTGTAGACATTTTTAATGAAGGTGTCGACATTCCTGAAATCAATCAAGTTGTCCTATTAAGACCCACACAATCACCAATTGTCTTTGTCCAACAATTAGGTCGAGGCCTAAGAAAATCACAAGACAAAGAATATGTTGTCATTCTAGACTTTATTGGAAACTACAAAAACAACTTCATGATTCCAATCGCCCTATCTGGAGATCGTTCTTACAACAAAGACAATATAAGACGATATGTTCTTGAGGGTGAAAGAATTATTCCAGGATCGAGTACGATTCACTTTGATGAAATCAGTAAGAAACAAATTTTTGCGTCGATTGACACCGCCAATTTTGCGGATATCAAGCTCATTAAGGATAGCTATAAAAATCTAAAGAATAAACTTGGAAGAATCCCTACTCTTATGGATTTTGAAACCTATGGAGAAATTGACGTACAAAGAATTTTCGACAACAAATCACTGGGATCTTACTATGCCTTTTTAAAGAAATATGAAAAGGATTATAAAGTAAGATTAAATGAACTTGAAGAAAACTTTATTAAGTTTATTTGTACAAAACTTGCCAATGGAAAAAGAAAGATAGAGCTTGAAACACTAAAAAATTTAATCAACAATCAAGAATATACAAATGATCTATCCCAAACAAATGTATTAAACATCTTCACCAATGAATTTCCTACTGGTTCTGGAAAGAATACGTTTAAAGATTGTATTTTTATTGAAGACAAAAAGATTTCAAAATCCTTTAAAACATGTTTAGAAAACAACGAATTTAAATCCATGGTAAAAGAAATCATTGAATACGCATTGGATCAATATAATAAACATTATAAGAATACATATAAAGATACAAACTTTGTTCTTTATCAAAAATATACATACGAAGATGCCTGTCGCTTATTAAATTGGCAGCACAATGAAGTTCCATTAAATATTGGGGGATACAAATATGATCAAACAACCAAAACATTCCCTGTCTTTATCAATTATGACAAGGCAAATGACATTCAAGATACCATCAAATATGAAGATCATTTTATCAATGAAAGTCAATTGATTGCGATATCCAAATCTGGAAGAACCACAAGCAGTGATGACGTACAAAACTTCTTGTACGCCAAAGAAAGAGGCATTGAAGTTCATTTGTTTGTGCGAAAGAACAAAGATGATAAAACAAGCAAAGAATTTTATTATCTAGGCCATATGCAAGCAGAGATAGATAAGACCAAACAGTTTGTGATGCCAAACACACAAAAAACAGCCGTCGAAATCTTATGGCAATTGGATACACCCGTAAGAGAAGACATTTATCGATACATTGTAGAGGAGTGATTTTTTGAAAACAATACACGTAGTAGCTGCCATTATTAAAGATGAAAATAAAATATTCGCCACCCAAAGAGGTTATGGCGAATTTAAAGACGGATGGGAATTTCCTGGAGGAAAAGTAGAACCCAATGAAACTAGCAAACAAGCCATTGTTCGTGAAATCAAAGAAGAATTAGATACAACCATTCAAGTCGAAGAATACTTTGATACAGTTGAATACGACTATCCAAACTTCCACCTATCCATGGAATGTTTCATTTGTACAATTCTTAAAGGAAATTTAACTCTATTAGAACACGAATCTGCCAAATGGCTAACTAAAGAAACATTAGATTCAGTAGATTGGCTACCTGCAGATTTAGGATTAATCAAAAAACTAAAAGAAATATTATAATCCCATACAACATTTTAAAATACCTAAAAACGAGCATTTCATTTTTATATAAAGAACAAATGCTCGTTTTTCTTTTGCCCAACTGTCAAATAATCAACAAATTTACAGGTATTATAATGTTTTCACATCGAAGTTTAATAATGGAAATTGGCTACTGGATGTGGTTGGTGGTTACCTCTTGTTAAGGAGATTTGAAGCCTTGAATCTTGAGTTCCAGGTAAGTAGATCCTTCTATTTTTTTGCAGGAGGAAAGCTTATGTATATATATCTGCATATTGATGTTGCTATGTGCTTATTTGCCATAGTAGAAATACTAAAAGTAACATTGATGATTATAGAAAATGCAAAAAGCACTAATCATCAATGACAATGAAAAAAAGATCAGTGCTTCAGCATTAATTTTATTTCAGAGTAACTACTGCATTTCTCCATTTTCATTGTACAGATAAATCAGACGTATTTTCAAATCTAAACCCACTGGTTTATATAATTTTCTCTTGATTTTCTAATGAATGGCGAATTGACAGAACATTTATAGTTTTTTTATCCGTGTCTATATAATAGTAGAGCAAATAATTTTTGATGAGCATCTTTCGAACTTCATGAAATCCTAAAAATCTATTTTCTATTATCGGGTTTGATTCAGGAAAATCACACACCAAAGCAAGTCTCTCATTCAATAAGACATAAAAACTTTTTGCAGCACATACATTGCATATATGGTTCGTCAAATAATCTAATATATTATCTAAATCTTTTTGCGCTTTATCCGTAAAGAGATACTTATATGCCATACTTATCTTTCATTTCTTCCATTACTTTTATACCATCTTTTAATTTACCAGAATACATTTGTTGTAATCCCTCATACACTGCTTTTGCTTCTTCTAACTCCTCAAAAACGCTTTTATAATAGTCAATATCCATTACCACAAGACGTCCATATCCATTTTTTGTAACAAACACCTTTCCATTATCTTTACACAATTCCTCTATATGCACTGTATTTTTTAAATCTCTCATTGGTACAATTTCCATAAAAGCATCCCCCTTGTGGCTATATTATACCCTTTTTATGGATACACATCAACAATTTAAAGTTCTTCACCAATGTTACAACTTTGAGATACAAAAAGCACTAATCACCACTGACAATGGAAAAAGATTAGTGCTTCAGCATTAATTTAATTTCAGAGTAACCACTGCTTTTCCAGTAGTCGTTCTCTATATGTATTATACAGATAAACCAAATGTATTTCCACAATAAAATATTAGAATCCCATACAACATTTTATTAGTTCTAAAAACAATCATTTACACTTTATATAAAGCATATATTAACACTTTTATGTAATTCAACTGTCAAATAAATTCCAACTCTATCAAAATCCCATACAACATTTTATTCATGTTAAAAACATTTATTTTTGCTTTATATAAAGATAATATTGAGTTTTTGAAGTAATCTAACTGTCAAAAAAAAGAATAATTCAAACGAACTATCCTTTCTTTGGTTGAATCCAATATATACTTTCTGCAACACGAACTTTCAAGCCATCCATTATCATTTCTTTTTGTTGAAAGTTAGCTAAAACATTCAAACGATTCCAGAAAGTTCTTTCGCAAGTGGATTTCCCATCAATAAAACATTCCATTTTGCGTCTCCCTCGACGTCTATCATAGAATATTCTGAATCCGCTTACAAGTCTTGACTTTTTTTATTTTTATGATTCTTTATTTTACAGAAATAACTGTGTATCCCGCATTTGTCACGGCATCACTCAACATCTGATCTGTGACATTTTCTGTACAATTTAATGTAGCTGTTTTCTCATCTAAACTAACCACTACATCACTTACGCCTTCTACTTTACTTAAGGCATCCTTTACGTGTGCCACACAATGCATGCACATCATACCATCTACTGTTACTACTTTTTTCATTTTCTTTTCCTCCTTATATTCAACGGGATTATAACCCGCATCTTTAACCGCTTGTTTTAAAGCTACCTTATTTACTTGTTGTACATAATCAATATCGGCCTTACCTAAATTATAATCCACACGCACATTTTTTACATTTGGAACCTTCTTTAAAGCATCCTCTACTAACCATGCACAATGTCCACAAGACATACCATCAATATGCATTGTGTATGTTTCTACTTCTTCACTTTCAACTCTAGGCTTAAAATAACGTAGTCTTAATGCGTTTGTGACCACACAAACACTACTCAAAGACATACATGCCGAACCAATCATCGGTGATAATCTTAAGCCAAAGGCTGGATATAATAATCCTGCCGCAACTGGAATTCCAAGAATGTTGTAGAAGAAAGCCCAGAATAAATTCATCTTGATATTCTTGATGACATCACTTGATAAATCAATAGCCGTCACTACATCCAATAAAGAACTTTTCATCAAAATCACATCCGCACTATCCAGGGCAATATCCGTTCCAGCACCAATCGCAACCCCAATATCAGCACGCATCAAAGCAGGCGCATCATTGATACCATCACCCACCATCATAACCTTCTTACCTTGTTCTTGTAGCTTACGAATGACACTCTCTTTATCTTGTGGCAACACATCACTAATCACTTCATCTACACTTAAAGATTTACCAATCGCATTCGCTGTTTTTTGATTGTCTCCAGTCAACATAACCACATGCATATTCTTCTTTTTAAATTGTTCTAATGCAACCTGACTCGTACTACGAATAGTATCCGCCACACTAATTAAACCAATCACATTTTGATCTTCCACAAAAATCAATGGTGTTTGACCTAAACTCGCATAAGCATCTAAATCACTTAACACTGTTTCATTTAGTTCAATGTTATTTTCTTCCAATAACCTTTTATTTCCAGCCAAATACACACGTCCATTTAGACTTGCCTGAATACCACGACCCGAAATATTTGTGAAGTTTTCTGGTTGTTGAAGCTTTATATTTTTTTCCTTCGCATACTCTACAATGGCCTGTCCCAAAGGATGTAAAGAGCCACTCTCTAAACTTGCCGCCATTGAAATAAAGTCATTCATACTAATATTTGTATATACCTTAACACCTTGAACACTTGGCTTTCCTGAAGTAATCGTACCCGTCTTATCCAATACAATCGTATCAATCGAATGTAGCTGTTCTAAAATGGAAGCCGACTTAATTAGGATACCATTTTCTGCAGCCTTACCCGTACCAACCATGATTGCGACAGGCGTAGCTAAACCTAATGCACAAGGACAAGAAATTACCAGTACACTAATCGCGTTCGATAACGCAAATTGAATCGTTTGACCACTGATCAACCATGCGATCAAAGTAATCAATGATATCGCAATCACGACAGGAACAAATACACCACTCACTTTATCCGCCAAACGAGCGATTGGAGCTTTTGAATTACCCGCATCATCCACGAGCTGAATGATCTTTGCCAAAGTCGTATCTTGACCAACCTTTTCAGCCTCAAACTGAAAAGTACCATTCTCATTCATTGTGGCAGAAATCACTGAATCTCCCACATTCTTTTCAACCGGAAGACTCTCACCCGTAATCGCTGATTGATCCACATAACCTGTACCCGAAATCACTTTTCCATCTACAGGAATTCTTTGTCCAGGACGAATGACGACAATATCATGAATTCGAATACTTTCACTCGACACAACAATCTCTTGACCATCCCTTAAAACAGTCGCATTTTTCGGTGCCAAATCCACCAATTTATCTAAGGCATCACTCGTTTTCGCCTTGGATCTAGACTCCAAATACTTTCCAACACTGACCAAAGTCACAATCGTAGCTGCCGACTCAAAGTATAAAGAGTGCATAGCCATATGTGCCATTTCCATATTTTGCACACCAAAATAATAGGCCATCTGATAAATACCAACCAAGCCATATACAAAGCTTGCACCCGAACCTATCGCAACTAAAGAATCCATATTTGCGGATTTTTTTATCAAAGCCTTAAATCCTGTAATAAAGAAATGTCTTTGAATAAACAATATGAACAGACAAAGAATCAACTGAGTTAAAGCCGAAACCATCATCCATTCCATACCCTCTAAAATTGGAAGGCCTACCATAGGACCCATCGCAATTAGAAGTAAAGGAACCAACAAGACTAAACTCAAAATCAATCTTTGTTTGGCACTCTTTTGATCCGATTCAACCCGATCCTGACGATTCTGCCATTCCTTACGAACCTCGCCCTTTTCTCCATAAACACTAGCTCCATAACCAATTTGTTTTACAGTTTCACAAATCGCTTGTTCATTTACCTTTTCTTGATCAAATATAACCTTCATTGAATTCGATAATAAAGAAACATCGCAATGACTCACACCGTCCAACTTACTCACTGCCCGAGTTACATTGGCTTTACAAGCCCCACAAGTCATGCCTGTCACATCAAATTTTTCTTCCATTAAAACCACCTACTTTAACTTCTTTACTAAATCCATAACCTCACTCATGATTTCCGTATTTCCATTTTGCACATCCTCAACGACACACGTATTTAAGTGTTCCTGCAAAACAATATATCCAAATGCCTGCAAAGCACTCTCTACGGCCGCTACCTGCACCAAAATATCTCCACAATAACGATTCTCCTTCAACATATTCTCAATTCCATTTAATTGTCCTACCATACGATGAAGACGATTCGTTAACTGCTTAATTTCCTGCTCATCTCTAGGCTGATGTTTTTTATGACAACAATCCCCCATATATTTCACCTCGCCCATAATAATATACCCCCTACAGGTATATTTCAAGTGAAATGATTATGGCATAATTAAATAAAGGAAATAACCATATGAAATATAATTATTATGTGTACCTGCCAAGAATCGGAACCATTCTTGTCATGTTTTTAACGTGCAGTGCACTCTTCTCAAAAGAAATCTTTTTTAATCTTGTATACCTTATTTTTGTCGTGCTCTTTAGCCAAATTCTATTTATATACGAAAAAAGACTATTAAAAAACAATGAACCACAATACGAAAAAATTAGTTTCCGCGATTCATTGTTGATGTATCCCATTCTATTAAAAATTGAACTCTTCCTATTTGCGATTGTCAGCCTATTTAGCATATTGATCCTTTTATGCATCAATAAAACCATTATGGCACTCATCACATTTGGTGTTATCACAATTATTATTTCACTCTATCTAAACATGCGAAGACACTAGTAAGACAATTCTGGTTTCAGGACCTAAATAGTTTCTTAATATTTTTAATAAAATGATCAAAAATGCTTATTATCCTCTAAAGTTACATTAAATCTATGCATTTTAGAGAATTATAAGCATTATTTTATCGATAATTCTCTAAAACAAAAGCGAACCCTACCATTATGATAGTGATTCGCTCGTTTGCCCTGCTTTTTCTGTCTGACGCAACATACGATATCCAACACCTACATGCGTCTGAATATATTTTGGATTCGAAGTATCCGGCTCAATCTTTTTGCGTAAAGTTGCCATAAACACTCTTAGACTTGGTGTTTCTGTACCTTGAACACTTCCCCATACTTCACCCATAATATAATTATGTGTTAATACCTTATCTGTATTTTTAGCTAAAACACACAATAATTTATATTCAATAGGCGTTAAATGGATTTCACGACCATTCTCATATACACAACCTTGCGCATAATTGATTGTCAAATCTCCATTTTCATAGACACTCTCATTCACACTTTTAGTCTGACTATTATTTAATCTTCGAATTGTTACTCTTAACCTTGCCAACAACTCATCCACTGAAAATGGTTTTGTCAAATAGTCATCAGCCCCCAAATCTAAAGCTTGCACTTTATCTTGATCTTCACTTCTTGCCGAAACCACAATAATTGGAATATTCGACCAAGAACGAACCTTCTTTATAACTTCCAACCCATCCATATCCGGCAATCCTAAATCTAGAAGCATAATATCGGGATTATAAGAAAGTACATTCATGATTCCTTGCTTAGCTGTTTTTGCCAGACGAAATTGATAATTTTCCATCTCTAGAGTTGTCGTAATCAAATTTCCAATCGCAATATCATCTTCAATTACTAAGATCTGAACTTTATTCATACAACTTTACCTCCACTGCCTCCAACAAAAACTTAAAACAAGCACCATGCGGCTTCACATTCTCAACCCAAATCGTACCACCATGCGATTGAACAATCGACTTACACAAAGATAAACCTAGACCCATACCACGTCTTGTATCTCCACTTCGATTGTTCTCTGTATAAAACATCTCAAACAATTGTTCAGGATGTAATACACCATTTCCATCATCTTGAACTTCAATTAAGATTTTATCCTCAACCCGCCTAGCATTCAAAGAAATATTTGAATTTTCATGCGTATATTTGATCGCATTATTTATTAAATTCACTAAAACCTGAATAATCAAGCGTGCATCCATATTAGCCATCAATAAATCATCCTCTAAATGCATAGAAATATTATGTTTACGTTTATTACGACCCAAATGATGAATGGCCTCTCTAAAAATATCCTCAATCATTTCTGGTTGTAAATTCAACTGCATCGTACCATTTTCAATTCTCGTTATAAACAATAAGTTTTCCACCAAATCATACAACCACATCGCATCATTATAAATATCTTGATACAATTCCTTCTTCTTTTCTTGTGAGAACGCATTCTCGTTTTCCAACAATAAACCGGCATTGCCTGAAATACTAGTCAGTGGCGTTCTTAAATCATGCGAAATCATACGTAATAAATCGGCTCGCAACGCCTCTTGTTTGGCTTGCTGCTCAATCTTTAGATTTTCTAAACGAATCATTTCCCTCTCTAAAGCCATACCACACTCGTCCAATATTGCAAGCCACAAATTTTTTTCAAAAGAATCTATCTTATCCTTTAATACAATTCCAACCACACTTAATACTTCATGCGTTCCATTAATAGGCAAATATAAACACATCGAATCCAAATGATAACTCGTTGTCTTTCCAGCCTCATGCCTATTTTTATAAACCCAAGCCACAATATCCGTTTCTACAGGACACTGTCCTAATAGAATAGGCTCATCATTATGTGGATACAACACTAAATCCGTATCCAATAATTTATGCAGCTGTTTTAACATCGAAGCATAGATTGCATTCATATCATTCGCCTTTTGAAGCATCTGGCTCATCTCCAATAAGACTTGCGTACGATACACTTGTTTGGCATTTTCGAAAGACTGTTTTTTTAATCTTATCATTAATGAACTAGATGACATGGCCACCACAAACATAACAATATATGTCGTAATATAGCTTGGATCACTCAACAAAGAAAAGTAGGGATATGTAAAGAAAAAGTTAAAGCATAACGCTGAAAATAAAGACGCCAATAAACTATAGATATATCCACTTGTCCAAATGGATACAAATACAATGCCCAAGATATAGATCATAATAGGCGTGGTAATCAAGAATTGAAAGTGCATAAATTCCTTGCCAATAAGCGTACAAAGAAAAAGAATCCCCATCATTTTTAATGTATCTTTCAATGAAAAACTCAATAGATTAAAATTAAAATGAAACATGCGACGATAATCCTGCGGATAATCCACAGAATATACATCAATATCTTTCAACTTAAACAATGCTTGTTTCGCCAAACTCTTTTCTAAAACAACACAATCCACCTGAGAAACACCCACATATTCCACAAGCTGAGGCAATACATTCTGTCCATAAAGAATCGTTACTTTTGCCCCTTTACTCTCCGCATACTTAATATTTTCACGTAAACAACTCTTTGATGCCGCACTTATCCCCTCATATTTTGGAGTTTGCACAAAAATAGCACTCAATACTGCATGATTGCTTTTCGCAATTTGAGCTCCCTTATCAATAACTCTAGAATTATATTTAGAAGCCGATAAACATATTAATACATTCGCCATAAAGTTAGTATAACACAAGCCCACAAAGAATTATTCATCTTAACATTGTCTTAACATAGTGTTAAAATACTTTATGAAATCTTAATACAGACTAGTGTAGAATGTTTTAAGGTATTAGAATAGGTGGTTTTATGTTTAAAAAACGTATGAAACGCATTACCCCAGGACAAATGATCATCCTCAGTTTTGCGACTATGATATTTATCGGTGCCTGCCTGCTTATGCTTCCATTTTCTACAAACGATGGAAGGGGCGCACCCTTTTTAGATGCATTATTCACTTCAACCAGTGCCTCCTGCGTAACCGGACTGATTATGCATGACACTGCACAATATTGGTCCCCCTTTGGACAACTTGTCATTTTAACACTCATTCAAATTGGAGGTATGGGCGTCATCACAATGGCCATTCTACTCTTTGTTCTAGGAGGCAAGAAAATTGGTTTTAAACAAAGATATTTTATGCAACAATCGATTTCTGCTCCAAAACTTGGTGGTATTATCCGAAACACAAAATGGATTCTAAAAGCTACAATATGCGTGGAAGCAATAGGTGCCATCTTATTAGGTATACGCTTCTTACCTCGCTTTGGACTTGTCAAAGGCCTATGGTATTCCATATTCCATTCCATCTCTGCCTTTTGTAACGCAGGCTTTGATCTAATGGGAACAAACCAAGCCTACTCATCTCTAACAGGATATGCCGGCGATATTTTAGTATCCAACGTCATTGCTTCCCTCATCATACTTGGTGGTTTAGGCTTCTTTGTCTGGAAAGATGTTGTTCAATACAAACATCATTTACACAAATATTCGCTACAATCCAAAGTTGTATTATTTACTACAGCAGCTCTTTTAATTATTAGTACACTCTATTTCTTTATCAATGACTTTAGCCATTGGAATATGAGTCTAGTCGATCAAATCAATGTTTCCATTTTCCAAGCCGTATCCCCAAGAACAGCCGGCTTTAATACAATTGATTTAAACAAAATGAATCAAAGCAGCATCTTCTTTATGACACTATTAATGTTGATAGGAGGAAGTCCACAAGGTACGGCCGGAGGTTTTAAAACAACAACACTAGCCGTATTGATTCTAAGTATTCGTGCTGTATTCAATCATAAACAAAATCCACAATGTTTTGGAAGAAGAATTTCCATGGACACATTAAATAATGCCACAGCCCTATTTATGTTATTTATGGTATTATTCTTTACAGGAGCATTCCTTATTTCAGCCTTCGATCAATTACCAATTCTAGAAGCCCTATTTGAAGCGGCCTCTGCCATTGGTACTGTTGGACTTACTTTAGGAATCACACCTACACTATCAAGTGCATCCCACTGTATTTTAATTTTCTTGATGTTCTTTGGAAGAGTTGGAGGATTAACTTTACTTTTAGCTATTTCTAAACATCAAGTTGTCGCAAACGCAAATTTACCACAAGAAAATATCACAATTGGATAACAGGAGGAAATTATGAAATCTGTATTAATTATTGGTATGGGACGTTTTGGACGTCACATGGCACAAAAACTATATGATTTAGGACATGACGTTTTGGCCATTGATAAAAATGAAGAAAAAATCAACAAAGTCCTTTCTTATGTCACAAATGCACAAATTGGAGATTCAACCGACGAAAGCTTTATTGATTCACTAGGCGTGTCGAACTTTGATCTTTGCGTTGTAGCCATTGGAGATGACTTTCAAAGTTCACTCGAAACAACAGCCCTATTAAAAGATTACGGATCAAAACTTGTTGTCGCAAGAGCCGTGCGCGATGTACACGCTAAATTCTTATTACGCAATGGAGCCGATGAAGTTGTATATCCTGAAAAACAAATTGGTAACTGGGCCGCCGTACGTTTTTCAAGCGAAAACATCTTTGACTACGTACAACTTACTCCAGAATATTCCATTTATGAAATTGCCGTACCTACCGCTTGGATTGGTAAAACCATGTTAGAACTTGATATTCGTAGAAAATACCATATCAACATTCTAGCTACAAAAATCAATGGAATTCTAGACCCACTACCTAGTGCTGAACATACTTTTGAAGAATCCGAAAACATTCTGATTCTTGCACAAAATTCAGACGTACAAAAATTCCTTCGTTTTTAATGAAATCTTAACATGACGCCTCATTCTTTAACACCGTTTGAACATTGAAAATTCTACAATAAAGGTGTAAGAAAGAGGCGATTATTTATGTTAGGAATTTTATCAGTAGGATCCGTAATCTACATTTCTTTCTTAGTCCCACGACTTTTAAATCACATTTTAAACATTACACACCATTAATGTATGCCACGAGCATACCAATTATCCCCAATTCTAAGGTATATATATACTTAAGAAAGGGGATTTTTATTATGAGAACTTGGAAATTAGTCAGTGGAATCATTTCCATTGTATTAAGTGTATTTGTCGTATTCCAAAGCATGATGGCAGGCCTTGCCAATGCACTAGAAGCCAACGAACAATCAAGTGGAAGCGCAGGACTTGTCGTTAGTATATGCATGCTTTGTGGAGGAATTGTATCGATTGTATCTAGAAAGAACAATTCAAAAGGAACCAACATTGCACTTCTAATTCTGTTTGGTTTAGCTACATTAACAGGCTTTATACTTGCAGGAAACTATTCAGACCTATATCTTTGGTCAGCATGGTGCTTGATCAATGCAGTACTCGCAATTATCGCATTAAGAAAAGGTATCAGAAATTAAAACTGATACCTTTTTAAAACCCCTTTACTTATCAAGTAAATAGTTATTTTTGCACATTTTTCCGATGTTTTTAGTATCTATTTTACACATTTTTTCTCTATATCAAAAAAGACAGCAATTAAGCTGCCTATCTTACCATATCACGAGTGATGTCTTTTAAGCTTTTAGCCCCACACATCTCCATAGTATCTTGAAGTTCACTACCAAGCTTATCCACTAAGACTTGAATACCTTCTTCTTTTGCTCCATAAATCGCATTCACAAATGGACGAGCTACAATGACGGCATCAGCACCTAATGCCAAAGCCTTAAAGATGTCGACACCATTACGAAGTCCTCCATCGACAAAGATTTTCATACTGCCATCAACAGCCTTAACAATCTCTTCAAGCACTTCAGCTGTTGCAGGGCATTGATCTTGTACTCGACCACCATGATTAGAAACCACAATTGCACTAGCACCTGCTTCTTTTGCCTTTAAAGCACCCTTCACACTCATAACACCCTTCACAATAAATGGTACTGGAGTTTTCGAAATAATCGCCTTTAATTGTTCCGTATTCATTCTTCCTGCAGGAGGCTGACACCCCTTTAAGAAAGGAAGTCCAGCTGCATCTACATCCATAGCTACCGCAAAAGCGTTACTATCTAAGGCTAGATTTAGCTTTTCCAAATACGTTTCTAAACTCCATGGCTTCACTGTAGGAATACCATGCCCATGATTTTCTTTAATAATGCGCGTCGCATTTTCCATAATACTAGGATCTTTTCCATCTCCAGTAAATGCACAAATCCCTGCATCCATACAACCTCTAACTAAGATATCATTATAGCTATTGTCATCATATGCATCTGAATAGTGCATGGCAACAGCTCCTACAGGACCTGCAAAAATAGGATATTTAAATGTCTTGCCAAACAATTCAAGCTCTGTACTTACAGGTGTATTGTCTGTAATTGTATCCATATTCACACGAATGTTTTTCCAAGCATCATAGTTACGCATCGCAACATCCCCAATACCTTTAGCACCAGGGCCTGGAATCGTATTTCGACATGCCTTTCCATCACACACTAAACAAGACTTACATAGTTTTGTTCCCATCACATCACGACTTTTTTCCATCAATTCCTTATAATCCATAATCATTCCTCCATTAAATTCGCTATTAATAAGCCTAATACTCCGGCTACTAGCTTCACAACCACAAACCAAGTTACACTTGCAGGATTGACTGAGGCAATAAAACCGAGTTGTCCACCAAACACAAAGGCTCCACTCAATGAAAAGGCAGCATTTAAAATCTTACCCTTTTTATTCATTTTACTCAATAATGGCAACATCGCAATACTTGTTCCAAAAGATAAGATAATTCCCATCACTGAGTATTTATCAATATTTAGTATTTGTCCAACTCTTTCAATTTGGCTTGAAAACTTTCTTAATACAATTTCACAAAACACTAAAGAACCACACACAATGATACTCATTTGAAATACAATACGTAGTGCTTCATTGATCAATGTCGCATTTGTGAAATTCATATTGAAGAAGAAAGTCAAACAAACTAGGAAAAAGAAGATGTATCCAAGGATTTGTACTAACTTAGAAAATATCGTTAATACCACAATTAATGTTTTAAATGATATAAAGAATAAACCAATCAAAATTGCACAAATAAAAATAACAGGTAAAAATGAAATGATAAAATGATCTATTTTCAAAAAGAAACCAGTCACAATCAAAACAGGTAATAACCCAACAATACCATACACAACCCCTTTTAGGTAATGGCTCAAATCATCTTTATCCAACTCATTTAAAAAGATAGGCAATTGAAAACTAATCAAGCACCCTAATGTAGACGTCAATAATACGCCACAGAAAATCAAGATATTATCTGCATGTGTCATAGACTCTATAATGGAATAGCCTCCAAGATCTGGCGCCAACAAGCTCGATATAATCATTTCTTTATTTTCAAATAAACCAGCATGACCATTTAAAAAGGCGATCGCAATACAATAAAAACCCCCGACACTCATCATAAAATCGCCCATCGTAATAATGCCTCGATCAAAAGAAGCAGCTAACCCAAGTCGATTCTTAAACATCTTGTCAAATAAGCCTAAAGCGGCAAAACATAATAAAATAAAAATAATCGGATTCATGACTTCATTCTATTATAAGAAAGAAAAAAAGTCGAAGAAAATTATTAAAATGAGCTTACAAAGAGTATCATTTATGTTCTTTTGAATTAGCTGTTAAAACAGCTTCAACTTGTGCAATTAATTGCTCTTTATCTGGCATATAAGTAACGTATTTTGAAGCAAATATATTGTTGTTTAATCCACCTAATGCATATTGCATATCCACATTTCCTTTATCAGTACATAGGATAAGTCCAATTGGTGGATTATCGTCTTTATCATTTACTTCAGCTGCATAGTAATTCAAATACATATTTAGTTGTCCAACTGCTTCAGGCATAAGTTTAATAGTCTTAAGTTCAATTAATACATAAGATTTTAAAATATTATTGTAGAAAACCATATCAACGTTATAATGAACATTGCCAAAGGTTAATCTTTGTTGCGTTCCGACAAACATAAAACCCTTTCCAAGTTCCAAAAGAAATTTTTCAATTTGTCTTACAAGAGCTTCTTCAAGGTCTGATTCCATCATCGGTTTGTCTTCAGGTAACCCTAAAAATTCAAAAACATATGGATCTTTCACAATATCCTGTGGATTAGCAATCTCATTCCCTTTTAATGCCAAATCTAGTACTTTCTGTTTATTTACATCTCCATTAGATAATAGCAATCTTTCAAAAAGAGATGATGATATTTGTCTTCTAAGTTCTCGAACACTCCATTTTGCGTTAATACACTCTATTTCATAAAAGTTTCGCTTATCTTTATCGGAAATAGATAGCAATTCACAATAATGAGACCAACTAAGTCGTTCAGACAGTGTCTGAACGCTTCCGTACTCTTTATAGAAAGTAATCATATTCCAAATATTTGCACGAGAAAATCCTCTACCAAATTTTTTAGTTAGCTCTTTCGAAAGATAAGATATTGTTTTGGATTCATAATCATTATCACTATTATGTGAAACAGCATCTTCCACAATAATTCTTCCAATTTCCATGTACGTTTTTAACAAAGTATGATTTACTTCAACCGAAACATGATTTCTAGCGTTTAGAAGTATATTTTCTATTTCTTGTATCATTTTAGTCTCTATCTTTTTTATCACAGTACTTTTAGAAGGATTGGACGTAAATAAAAAAAAGTAAAGATTCTAAACAGATTGAATACTTCAGATAGCTACAAAACAATGAAATGGAATTCCAAATCGAAGAATTACGCGGATACATTGACATAATATTTGAATTATCCAGACTCAAATCACCCATTATAAAAAAGAACAGAGATTTCAAATATCTCTGCTCCCTAGTTAATCCTTTAACACTCATGGGTTTTCAACCCTACAACTTTTAGTCGACTCTGGTATCGAATTACGGATTACCAAAATTTCTTCGACTAATGTGCGTTACTTGCCGCAACTTTTACTCTAGACCACAAATCCGCAATGATCTTACGTGTTGTTTCATCATATTGGAACACTTCATCCTTATCATAACCAGCACGAGGTGTATATGCGTTGATACCATCGTATTCTCCACCTTTACCACCAAGCTCTTCCATAACCTCTTTATTTGGTGAAGTATATCCAACATAACTAGAATTATCCATAGCTGCATCATAGCTTGTAATATAACGAATAAACTCATTCGCAAGCTTAGGATTCTTCGCATTCTTAGGAATAACCATCGCATCTGACCATAAGTTTGTTCCACTCTTTGGCATATAGAATCCCATATTTTCATTTTCAGACATGACATAAGCCGCATCTCCAGAATAAATAAGTCCTAAAGCCTTTCTAGCCTGTGCCATATTATCAATAATTTCATCTGTTACAATTTCTGGATCCATTGTCTGAACACACTGAATCAACCAGTTATATGCAGCATTCAATTCATCCTGACTTGTTGTATTCATTGAATATCCTAGTGCCTTTAATGCCATCATAAATGAATCTCTTTCAGAATCATATAGATAGATATCTCCCTTAAATTTCTGATCTAAGAAAATATCCCATCCATCTTTTGCCAAATCTTCTTCGGATACCTTTGTCTTATCATATACAATACCAACAGTACCCCAGAAATAAGGAATTGAATATTCATTCTTTGAATCATATGGAAGACCTTTGATTGCATCCGCCAATTCACCTAAACATTCTTTGCGAGTTTCAGGCTCTAATTTTTGAAGCATCTTTTCCTGCATCATTCTTTGAATCATATAATCACTAGGAACTAATACATCATATGCATCCCCATTAGCAACCTTGATATACATCTGTTCGTTTGAATCAAAGTTATCCATAACGACCTTAGCCCCTGTCAACTCTTCAAATCCAGAAATGATATTTTCACCTGTATATTCACCCCAGTTATATACATGTAAAGTTTGTCCTGCATAAGGCTGAGAACCAGCTGATTTATTCAAGCCAAATAAAGAAGCTACTAAGCCAACCACTACAACACCTGCAACAGCCCATTTCCAAGGTTTGTTCTGTTTTGAAGGACTTGTCTTTTTACGAATAATTGGCAAAACATTCACAATTGTTAGTGTAATTGTGATCAACAAGACAACCAATGTACTAATCGCATTTACACTTGGATTAATACGCTTAGACATTGTATACACCATAATACTCAAGTTCTTTACACCTTGACCCGTTACGAAATATGAAATAACGAAATCATCAAACGACATTGTGAACGCAATCAAAGCACCCGAAACAATACCTGGCATAATTTGTGGCACAATAACTTTCACCAAAGCCTGCCAAGGAGTAGCGCCTAGATCCATTGCAGCATCTGCCAAGTTTGGATCTAATGATTTGATCTTAGGCATAATACTCAAAATAACATATGGAATACAGAAAGCGATATGTGCTAATAATAATGTCACAAATCCCTTTTCAATTTGGAAAGTAATAAATAGAAGCATCAATCCAATGGCTGTGACGATTTCAGGGTTCATGATTGGAAAATCATTGACCTGACTCACAAAAGCACGCAATACTTTCTTTGATTTTGACAAACCAATTGCCGTAATCGTACCAATGATCGTAGAAATAATTGTCGCCAATAAGGCAATAATAATTGTGACATACAAAGATTCCATCATACCATGGTTTTTAAACATAGCCTCATACCAACGTAATGAGAAACCTGTAAAGTGTGTTAATGATTTTGAACTATTGAAGGAAAAAATAATCATGAATAATATTGGCGCATAAAAGAACACCAATAATAAAGCCATGCCTACTTTACCTAATACTCTCTTATCTTTCGACATGTCTATTTTTCCTCCTTATTACGCTCTTCAAGTTTTCTTACAAGCATCATTAGAAGCATCATGATCATTGCCATGATCATTGAGATAGCTGAACCAAAGTTCCATTCTCCTACAGTAATGAATTGATTTTCAATGACGTTACCAATTAAGAAGAATTGTCCTCCACCCAATAATTTTGGAATGAAGAATGAACTTACAGCTGGTAAGAATACAAGTGTAATACCTGAAACAACACCCGGTAATGAAAGTGGGAAAATAACTTTCCAGAAAGTCTGAAATTTATTAGCACCCAAATCCTGAGCCGCCTCTAATAAAGATTTATCCATCTTCGTTAAAGCCGTGTTAATCTGTAGAATCATAAATGGCAAGAAGTTATACACCATACCAATCAATACAGCCACTTCTGTATATAAAAGTTCTGTATGAATTCCAAACAAACCTAAAAAGCTACTAATAATTCCATCACTTGATAAAATACCAATCCATGCGTATGTTCTTACAAGCATGTTGATCCATGTAGGAAGGGTAATCGCAAGAACTAAGATTTGTTGAATTTTAGGACTATTCTTAGAAATAAAGTATGCGATAGGATATCCAATCAACAAACAAATAATGGTTGTCTTAATGGCAATCCATAAAGAGCGCCATAAAATCAATAAGAAATCTTTGTCTGTAAAGAAACGAATATAGTTATCTAATGTAAGCTTAAAGTGCACAATACTGTTGCCTTGCTGAATGACTGAATAAAACGCAATCAGCAACATCGGAAGCAACAACATGATGCAAGCCCACACAATATAAGGGATTGCTAATTGTTGAAATTTTTTCATTTCCTAGAATCCCATTTTCTCCATGACATGGATATCTTCCGCAAAGAAAGTAAGTCCGACCTCTTTTCCTTCCTCTACATAATCTGTTGTATGAATCTTGAATTCACGACCCGTCGTCCAGAAAGTAACCTTATAAACACCTTCCGTAATTGTTTCAGGATCAAAATCATAATCTACATCTAGATCCACTGTTTCATTTTCATCATCCAACTTCCATCCCTGTGCATTTGCCCAAGTCTTCAAATCCGTATCGATAGCCATGGATTCCTTGATTTCATCGACTGTTTTAAAGAAGTTAAATGCAGATACAGCTTCATTGGCCTTCTTGTTTTCAACAACTCTTTGATCCACAACCCAAATCTTACGCGTGATTGAAGTTTTATTGTTTGTTGAGAAAGTAACAGTATATTCTCCTACTTCCTGTTTTAAATCTGTATCAATATCATGAATTGAAATAAACTCATCTGTTTCAGGATTCCATGCCTGTGCATCGGCACGCGCAATGATTTCTTTATCATCAATATCTTTCATATCTTCTAAGTCTAGATAGAAGTCGTTGGCAGAAATCTTTTCTTTTCCATCTTCACTAGTAATCGCATAGTTCTTGTTTACGTGCATATTTACAGTAACGTGTGTACCAGGTACAGTTTCCACCATAATTTCATAGTGAACACCCTTAAATAGTACGCTTTCAACTTCACCAGTCATCTTGCCATCTTTCACATCCACAATATCAATATCTTCTGGACGAATCACGACATCAACTGGTTCATTTTCTTTATATCCAACATCGACACAATCAAATGTAATATCATCAAAACGTACTTTCTTATCGCAAACCATACGTGCTGGGATAATATTACTTTCTCCAATAAACTTCGCAACGTATTGGTTTACTGGCTCATTATAAATGTCTTCAGGACTACCAACCTGTTGAATTTCGCCATCCTTCATGATAACGATCTTATCTGACATTGTTAGGGCTTCTTCCTGATCGTGCGTAACGAAAATAAATGTGATTCCTACTTCTTGTTGAATCTTCTTCAATTCATACTGCATCTCTTTACGAAGCTTTAAATCCAACGCACTCAAAGGTTCATCCAACAACAATACGCTTGGCTCATTCACTAAGGCACGCGCAATCGCAACACGCTGCTGCTGACCACCAGATAGTAAAGTAACATCTTTATTTTCAAATCCTTCAAGACCAATCAACTTCAACATTTTCATGACCTTTTGATCAATAACGTCCTTACTCATCTTTTTGATTTTCAATCCAAACGCAATATTGTCATATACATTCATATGAGGGAATAGTGCATACTTTTGGAAAACCGTATTCAATTCACGCTTATAGGCTGGCACTTCACAAATATCTTCCCCATTTAAGATAACCTGTCCTTCGCTAGGTTCTAAAAAGCCACCTAAAATACGTAATAAAGTTGTTTTTCCACAACCACTAGGCCCTAATAGTGTGACAAACTCATTTTCATATATATCTAAATCAATACCCTTTAATACAACTTGGCCATCAAACTCTTTTACGATGTGGCGAAATTGAATTAATTTATTCTTTTCCTGTTCCATGTATGTTCTCTCTCCTTGTCAATTAAAATACAGGCGGTGTAGATACCCATAACACTTTGGCATCTGCACTTGATACGTTTTCTAAATAATGCCCTTCCTTACCTGTAATATAGAAGGTTTCTTTTGATTTAACTTTTAACCTTTTATTACCAACAACTAAAACAATACTGCCCTTTAAAACATAGCCAAATTCCTCACCCTCATGAGCCTTGACTTCCTGTGACTTTGCGCCCGGTTTTAAAGTCAATAAAAGAGGTTCCATCTGATTTTTTTGGGCATTGGGAATAATATATTCCGTAACTAAATCTTCTTGTTCATTCACAAAAAAATCTTGCGTATGGAAAACAATCTGCTCTTCCTTGCTTGATTGAAAGAAATCAGCCAAATTGGTACCTAAAGCTTCCAATATATTTTCCAATGCAGAAATGTTTGGACTTGTTAAGTCGCGCTCTAACTGAGATAAAAAGCCTTTCGTTAATTCACTACGATTCGCAAGTTCTTCCAAAGTCAACCCATTCTGGGTTCGAAGCTCTTTTAGTTTTTTGCCTATTTTCATTCAATCACCCCTAATTTGTTTTTTATACTAAACTTTTTGTTTCATTAAAAGAACAAATCTATTATATAGGAAACCATCAATTATGCAAGAAAAAAAAAGAGCATTTTTTCATGCTCCTACGTTAAATTTATTTTACGGTTTCAGATTTCTTAAACGATACAATACACAATTTGTCATTACTGCCAAATATAAAGCCTCACTCATACCTTGCGTCTGTAAAGTCAATGGATAATCATCGCGAATCATAAAGTCCATACTGATGTTTGTTCGCTTAGATATCTTTAAAATTTTATCCACATTGATCTGCCCCTCATCCCAATACTTAGCGGTATTCCTTGATACCTCCATATACTTGCCAAAATTTGTTTGAGATAAAGAAAAGACTACTTCCCGTATAAAGCGCATGCGATCGCCCATATCATTCTTTAAATTATATTCAATTTCTTTAAATTTCGAACTTCTTTTAATATCCGTAAATAGTTCGGGATGAATCAATTTCATAATGTCCCGAACCTGATCATTTGTTAAGCCATCCAAATTAATTGGTTGATTAAACATATGCTTAAAGAAAATCGAATCAATGGATTGATGATTATAATCCGCAAGAATGAGCACAATACATGGTTGTGTACGATTCTCAGAATGAATTTGCCTTCTAAAGTTAGGCAAAGACATATGGGCCGCTTTGGCAACTTCTTCTTCTGAAATATTATTATCTTCAATAAATTGCACAATTTGTCTCATAAAAAACACCTCCACGTTTAACATAGAGATGTTTTAAGTATTTGTACTCGACCGAAATTCGAAAATCGGTCGATGAAGACAAATTTTTATGCTTTTGTCGTATTTTCGTTTTGAATATTCTTAATAATATCCGTTAGATCCGCTTCATTGATAGCCCCATCATAGAAATCATTCAACGTTTCAATCAGACCCTTATCATCTGGTAAAACCGTTTCAAACACTTCTTTCATGTGTGCAGCCTCTTGGCTTGAACCTGCAAACTTAACCGTCGCATGGATCATAGATGTATAGATGACATTCACCAACATTAAATGATATTTATTATTGTAACCCTCATTACGATTATCAATTACTGTATGGGTATTAATTAAAGCTGTTCCTTGATATTGAGCTAAAGTAGGAAACTCTAAATAAAGCCCTTTTATTGTCTTGTATGTCATTAATTTCAATACATATATACACGCAAATTGTTCTAAATCGCCTAACATACGTAAATGATCATCACTGTCTAGAACCTTTTTAAAGTTAATGTCTAGTAATCTTGCCAAAACATCACTCACACATTCAAGATTGGTCTTACAAACCACTTCCTGACGACCCTCTAAATCCGTTGTGATTACGAATAAATCACCTTCGCAATCATAAAATATATTATCTGGATGTCTTAAATTCACCATGCAATTACCTTTTAACGAATAAAATTCGTACCCTTTCTAATCTCTTTTTCAGGCAAACCATACGCCTCTTTACCTAAGGCAATACTTTTCATCAAGAATGTCATATTACGAGCTAGAGCACGCATCGTTTGTTTACCCTCTTCATCTTGCTCGGCTTCTTGTGCATTATTTCCATGAATCGAATTCCAATATTGACTCGACACAACGGGCATTCCACTAATTGTAAAATACTTATTTAATTCATCAAAAGTAGCACTTGCTCCACCTCGACGACAAGAAACAACACTTGCGCCTACTTTCATGGTCTTATCAAATCGAGCACAATAGAACAAACGATCTAATACCGCAACGAGTGTCGCATTAGCACTGGCATAATATACAGGACTAGAAACTACCAATCCATCCGCTTCTTCAAATTTTGGCAACAATTCATTGACAATATCATCATATACACATTTACCAAGTTTTGTACAAGCACCACAAGCCATACAACCACGAACCGCTACGTTTCCCACTTGTACAATTTCGGTTTCAACACCATTTTCTTTAAATATAGCTTCCATTTCACGCAAAGCCAAATCATTCACTCCACTGTCATGTGGACTTCCATTCAACATTAAGACTTTCATATTTTTCCTCCGAAAAAACCTATCTCTATTTTATCATTTGCGTCAACATGATAAAATAATGTTTATGAAACGAATAGTAACTGGAATATTAGCACATGTCGATGCAGGAAAAACCACTTGTATTGAAAGTATGCTTTATACATCAAAAACAATCCGAAAATTAGGTCGTGTCGATCATCAAGATGCCTATCTAGATTATGATAATCAAGAAAGAGAAAGAGGCATTACGATTTATTCAAAGGAAGCTCACTTTCATTGGAAAGATAGCGAAATCTATTTGATTGATACACCAGGCCATGTTGATTTTTCAAGTGAAATGGAAAGAAGTCTTCAAGTATTAGATTTAGCCATTCTTTTGATCAATGGACAAGATGGCATTCAATCGCACACTTCTACCATTTGGAAATGCTTAAAGCACTACAAGATTCCTACATTGATTTTTATTAATAAGATGGATATTAGCTATAAGACAAAAGAAGAACTTATGAATGATCTTAAAACACATTTTTCATCCAACTGCATTGATTTTAAATCAAAAGAAGCTGAAGATGAACTATCCATGTTGAATGAAGATATCATGAATCACTATTTAGAAACAGAAACCATTGATACTTCACTTCTTCAACAAGCTATCTTTAAAAGAGAATGCTTCCCTGTATTCTTTGGTTCGGCCTTAAAAATTCAAGGCATCGAAGATTTAATGGATGCGATCATCGATTTATCTTTTATCCAAGATTACCCTGAAGATTTTGGGGCTCGTGTATACAAAATTTCAAGTGATGACCAAGGCAATCGTTTAACCCACGTAAAGATTACGGGTGGTGTTTTAAATGCCAAAGATAAAGTTGGTACAGATGAAAAGGTAGATCAAATTCGTTTGTATAACGGAAAACAATTTGAAATGGTACAAACCGCTTATCCAGGAATGATTTGTGCACTAAAAGGATTGAACAAGTATGAAGTAGGTCAAGGGCTAGGCTTTGAATCTGACACGACAAAACCACTCTTAAATGCCTATATGAATTACCAACTCCTACTTCCCGAAGGTGTAGATGCACTTACTATGATGCGCTACTGCAGTGTACTTGCTCAAGAAGATCCGCAGCTACAAATTGAATATGATGAGCAGACGAAACAAATTTTCTTAAGACTGATGGGATCAATTCAAATGGAAATTCTTCAAAAAGAAATTGAGAAAAGATCTAAAGTTAAAGTTGGTTTTACAACGGGTAAAGTCTTGTTTAAAGAAACCATTCAAAATACAGTCATTGGAGTCGGTCACTTTGAGCCTTTAAGACACTATGCCGAAGTGCACTTAAAACTTGAACCATTACCTAGAGGTAAAGGCCTAGTATTTGAATCGAACTGTTCCAATGATGATTTGGCTTTAAACTGGCAAAATCTGATTTTGACACATTTAAAAGAGAAACAACACAAAGGTGTATTAACTGGATCACCCATTACCGATATAAAAATCACTTTAGTAGCGGGTAAAGCCCACTTAAAACATACAGAAGGTGGAGATTTTAGACAAGCTACGTATCGTGCTATAAGACAAGGTCTAAAAGAAGCCGAGTCTGTATTATTAGAACCTTATTATAGTTTTGAATTGATTGTTGAAAATCAATATGTTTCAAAGGCTTTGTTTGACTTAGAAAACAAGCATTGTACATTTAGAATTGAAGAAGACCTAAACAACCTTGTTCACATCAAAGGAACGGGACCTGTACGTGAGTTGATGGACTATCAAAAGGATGTCATTGCGTACACAAAGGGGAAAGGTCAATTTATTTGTGAGTTAGAAGATTATCATGCATGTTTTGATCAAGAAAAGATTGTTGAAGAAACAAAGTATGATAGTGAAGCCGATTTAAACAATCCAACCGGATCTATTTTCTGCGAACATGGAGCAGGTTATTTTGTGCCTTGGGATGAAGTCAAGGAACATATGCACATTCAAATCAAGGAAGCAAGCTCTACTTCGTATGCTTCTTATGTGAAACATACAGTTCGTGAAGAAGAATTAAAGAAAGTATTTAATTCACTTGGTGGAAACAACAAGAAAGCTGAAAAGCCAATCAAGAAAAAAGCGAAGGTTGATATGAATTTAAATCAGATTCATGTCGAAAATAAAAAGCCAGAATGTTTAATGATTGACGGCTACAATATGATTTATGACTGGCAAGATTTAAAAGATATTGCCAAAGTAAACATTGAATCTGCACGTGATGAATTGATCAATCGAATCTCGAATTATCAAGGATATAAGCGTATCAAAGTCATCTTAGTATTTGATGGATATCGCGTAAAAAACAATACAGGTTCACATTTTAATCAAGGAAATCTAGACATTATTTATACTAGATACAATCAAACAGCAGACAGCTATATTGAAAAGGCTGTACACGACTTAAAAAAGAAATATGAATTATCAGTTGCGACAAGTGATGGCTTGATTCAAAATGCGATTTTAGCCAATGGCGCAAAAAGAATTTCAGCTCGTGAACTTGAGATTGCCGTAAAAAACGTAAACAAACGAGCTCTTTCGTACCTAAAGAAATAGTTTATGATATAATAGCGAAAAAGATGGAGGAATTTGATTTATGACAAGAAAGATTGCCATTATTGGAGCCGGTCCTGCTGGCTATACATTAGCTCAAGAATTAGTTAAAACAGAAAATGAGTACCAGATTGATATTTTTGATAAGGAAGCTGAAATTGGTGGAGCCATTTACACAGGTATTCCTGAATATCGTATGCCCAAAACATTCTTAGAAAAAGCCTATAACGGATTGATTGAAGCCGGTGTTAAATTTCATTTTAATACTTTTGTGGATCAAACTATGTTTAAGGAATTACAAGCAAACTATGATTATGTAGTTGTAGCGATTGGTGCCCAAATTGAAAATACTTTTGGTTTTGAAACAGGTAATGGCGTTGTTGCCGGCTTAACATTACTTTACGATTTAAATATCAATCACAAACAAGAAGACTTCAAAAAATATAAAAAGGCCATTGTTTGGGGTGGTGGAAATGTTGCGATGGATTGTGCAAGATCATTAGTTCGTATCATTGATGATGTAACTATCGTATATCGTAGATCTTTACAGGAAATGCCTGCAAGTCCTGCAGAAATCAAAGCCTGTGAAAAAGAAGGTGTTAAGATCGCCTTCTTAAATAACATCAAAGACATTTTAAAAGATGAAAATGGAAATGTTTGTGGTGTTCAAGTTGCGAAAATGGAACTTGGCGAAATGGATGAATCTGGAAGAGCAAGCTGCCACGAAGTAAAAGACTCATTATTTACAATGGATTGTGATCTAGTTGCGATGGCTATTGGTCAAAAAGTAGACTTCACACCATTAAACAACGATTTAAAAACAACGGATACACACGCCTCTACATTAAATAATGTATTCATTATTGGAGATGCCTTTACAGGACCAAAAACAATTGGTAGTGCTGTAATGGAAGGTAAAAAGATTGCCAAAGAAATCATAGGAGCGAAATAATCGTTCCTTTTTTTGTGTTTTAATGTCTTTTTCACATTGAACCTTTACAAGCAGCAAGCATATGTATACTTTTGGGAATGGATTTATCATTGCATTTTAATGACAATCCCAGAGCGCGTATAAGAACCTCTGGCGTTATTAGGAGGTGGTAGTCATGAACAATTATGAAGTACTTGTATTACTGATTTCAGTATTGGCAATCTATACGACACTAATTGGCTTTGTGATTCAGCTTTTGATTGAATGAATCAAACGAAAATGAATAAACAATATAAAAACTACCTACGCCAACTCTAGCAAAGTTTGTAGGTAGTTTTTACTACATCACAATCTCTTTTCAAATCCACCATCAATTTCTTGATCCTCACTAATTGTCACAAAGGCCTTTGGATCAATTTCATTGACAATTTTTTTGAAGTTACGAATCTCATACTTATTTACAGCACAAAATAAAATATACTGTTCTGTATCTGTATAAGCACCTTTACCCATCCAGTACGTTACACCACGACCTGTTCTTTCCATGATCACATTCTTCATGTTTTCTTTCTTTGTGAAAATCAGTACGGTCATGTTGATATTCTGATAGTGGATACGATCACTAATAAAATAAAGAATAGCCACAAAGATAATAGAATAAAGGGATGTCTGTAAATCAAATATAAAGGCACAAATTGTAAATAGGATCGAATTGATAATAATCGATAGCTTACCTACCGAAAAGCCTGGTTTTGTCTTCGATAAACAAACTCCGGCAATATCCATACCACCACAACATCCACTGCTCTGTAAAGCAAGTCCAACTCCAATACCACACATTAAGGCTCCAAAAATACAATTTGAAAGCATATCTGGCATAATCACAAAGGATTGTTTTGGCAAAATCGATAGTGTAATCGTTTGAACCACTAAACTAATGACAGTCTTGATACAAAACTCTTTATTCATGATTTTAAATCCCATCACAAACAAAGGAATATTGATCATAAAGTTAATGACACCCACCAAGTTCATGTGTCCAAGACTCGGTATCATCTTTAAAATAAAATACTCAATGATCTGTGCAACCCCAATGGCACCGCCAAAGTTGATTCCATTCGGGGTCACAAATAAATAAATCCCTAAAGAAAGTAAGATACTTCCTACAATTAACTCAATATACTTTTCAACATTTTCTCTCATTTTTAACCCAACCTAATCTACGTACATAGCTAAGTATAATGGAAGAGTAATTTTTTTGCCATGAATTCCACAATTTCCATTCACAAATTTATATCCATAAGGAATATTTTCATTTTTCAACAATTGATCCATGGATTGCGAACGATTGTTTCCAGCCTTCACTTCGATTGGAATTACTTTTGTGCTTTGTTCAATCAAAAATTCTATTTCTAAATTCTTATTTTGGTAATAGTGAAGCGTATGATGACTTTTCATTAAAATATCCGCTATCAGGTTTTCATATATACCACCCTTCACTGGACCCGTTAAAGTATCATCCAATATAGCTTGTTTCATTTCAAAACCATACATTGCGACCAACAAGCCTAAATCCGTTAAATACATCTTGTAGAATTTATCATTTTCATATCCGGCCAAAGGAAATAGGCACGCTGACACATTTTTACACAGCCATACAAGCCCAGCATCTCTTAACCACTCAATACTATTTTCAAATTTTCTTGCGGTAGCCTTAGATTCCACAACCGAAAACTGAAATTTTTTATTCTCTTTTGCAAGTTGCTTCGTAACCGACATGTAACAATTCTTTACCTTTGGTTTTTCAGATGACGAAGCATATTTTGAAATATCATCCATATAGCTTGAAATAATTTGTTCCTGAACTTTTTGTACTTGTCCAAAATGATTTGAGTCTAAATATGTTTGCACAACAGCAGGCATTCCACCTACGACAATATATTCACGAATCAATCGCATAAATTGATTATGTATTTCCTCAGGAATTCTTTCTTTTGAATCATAATATTTTTTTAATATCTCTAATGAATTTTCACTATATCCTTTTGCCCACAAAAATTCTTCAAAATCTAAGCCATACATTGTAACCGATAACTCGTAGCCAACCGGTATACTCGTTACTTCCTTATAACTGATACCCAATAATGAACCACTTGCGACTACATCACATCTATTATCTAATGCCAAAAATTTCAATGCCGTACGTGCATTCGGACATTCTTGAATTTCATCCAAGAAAATCAATGTATCCCCTTCAATGAATCGTATATGAGGCATCACCAATGTCATTCTCGAAAAAATCTCTTCTGCCGATAATGAGTTTTCAAATATAGTCTTTAATTGTGGATTCTCAATGAAATTTATATAAATATAGCTCTTATAATTATTCTTTCCAAAATAATCAATAATATATGTCTTACCAATTTGCCTTGCACCACGAACCAATAAACACTCTTGATTTTTTTCTTTTGACCACTTCAATAAAGTATTATAAAACTTTCTTCTTAACATAGGCACCTCCTAATCCCATTATATCATTTTTGCATATTTTTCGAGGATATTTTTTACTTTTATGCATATTTTTCTAAGTTATTTTAAACAAAAATTCATATTTTTCGAACTTATTTTCGATCAACATGCATATTTTTCCTATTTATCTGTAATTTGATAGTACAAATGACAAATAGCCATAACTGGATGATACACCAACATTCTAGGTCCAGAAAAACGCATCACTTTTCGTATCTGTTCTCTTTGTTTTGTTTTGTAACAATGTACCTTACATTGTGAACAAAATGTCTTTGTTTCCATAAAAGGACACTTTTCAATGCGCATCCTTGCATATTCATATAAGTTTAAACATTCTGGACACAATTCTTTTTCTTTATGATTCTTTCTGCAATACAAATGTATCATTTCATACACTGTGTGCATTTCTTTTTCTCGCTTATCCATTAACTGACCCTTTCAGATTCCATATGAATCACACGATCGCAATGTGATAAAGTTGATTCTCGATGTGATACAAAAACAATGGTTTTATCTTTTCTTTCTTCATAGATTGATTTTAAAATAACCCCCTCATTTATGCTATCCAAGTTACTTGTAGGCTCATCCAATAAAACAAGTTTCGCATCATGCAAGAACATACGCGCAAGACCCATCCTTTGTCTTTCGCCGCAGGATAATGAACTACCCAATTCTTCCACCATTGTTTTATAGCCATTTGGCAACGACTGGATGTACTCATGAATATTCGCCTTCTTACAAGCCACTTCAATTTCATCTATTGTCGCATCCTGCTTAGCGACTCTTAAATTATTCTCAATCGTATCATGGAAAAGAATCGTTTCCTGCGTGACATATCCTTCATTCTTTCTTAAATTGGAAGTATTTAAATGCTTAATATCAATACCATCCACGAAGATATTTCCTTTAGAAACATCCCAGAAACGCATCAACAATTTCAACAACGTACTCTTTCCACTGCCGCTCTTTCCTTGAATTCCAATCACTTCATTTTCTTGAATCTTTAAATTCATATCCTTTAAGATTTGTTCTTCTTCATACGCAAAATCTACAGAAGATACATCTACCATTTTAAATTGAGCTTCTTTTCCATTCTCTACTTCTTCAACCATAGGTGACTCATCTAAAAGGGATATAACTCTTTGTCCAGCTCCAATGGTCTGTGATAAAGTTGAACCCAAATTTGCCAATGCGATGACAGGTCCAAAAGAAGATATTTGAAGAACACTCGATACAATCGTTGATTGAATTGAACTCTTCGTAGATACATGAATCAAACATAAACCCAATGATAATAAGACAACACATAGATTCGTTAATGAAATTGTCTTAGCTTGAAAATGCTTCAATTCCTTTTCGCGTGTAGCCAAAATAGAAGTTCTCTCATTCAACCCCATTAAACGATTTTCTGTATCCATATACTGCATACTTTCCTTTAAACCACGCATACTCTCTAATACATAACTATTTAGATTGGCAGCTTCTTTACGATACTCTACACCAATCTGTCTAGATTGTTTAGAAATATAAATTGGCAAAACCACCCCTATTACAACATAAGCTAAAAGTGAGTAAAGTCCATAAATCCATCCAAACTGCATTTGAATACCCACACAAACTAGACTTGTGACAAGCGCAATACAAATCGGAGAAATCGTATGTGCATAAAAAACTTCCAATAGTTCAATATCCGAAGTAATTAAAGAAATTAAGCTTCCCTTATCTTTTACTTCCAGTTTTGCAGGACACAATTTTCTTAGTGCACCAAACACCTGATTACGAATACGTGCCAACAATTTAAAGGCAATATAGTGATTACATGCCTGCTCTGCATAGCGCAAGATTCCTCTTAAAAGTGCACACACAAATAATAAAACCTCAATCGTATGAAAACTAAATAGTGGATTATTTACTAAGGCCATACTTGAAAGCACTGGAATAAAGATGGCACATAAAAAGCCTGTCACACCCATCAAGATGGCACAAATCATAAATCCGGTTAATGGAAATACAAGTTTTATTAAGCGTGAAAATATTTGAATTGTACTCATATTAGGCACCATATCTTTCTAATTCTTTTTGCGTATTGAATAAGTCATAATACACACCATTCTTTTGAAGCAACACTTCATGTGTTCCACGCTCTACAATATTTCCATCTTTTAAACAATAGATTTGATCCGCGTGGATTAAATTGGCCAGACGATGTGAAATACACAGCACAAGCTTTTCTTTTGACAACTCATATAAAACTTCCATGATCTTATTTTCACTCTCTACATCAATATTACTTGTAGCTTCATCCATGATGTAGATTGGTGAATCCTTCAATAAAGCTCTAGCTAAAACTAAACGTTGTCTTTGCCCTCCAGATAAGTTTTTACCACCCTCTAAAATACACATATCCAGTCCACCTTGTTCATTCACAAAATCAAGGATACCCACCTTTTCTAATACGCTATTCATTTCTTTTTCAGACACATCTTTAGCCATACATAAATTATCTTTAAGACTTCCACTAAACAAATAACTCTCCAAAGAAACCAAAGTCATATATGGATAGATATCAATATCCTTGATTTCATAATTTGATAGCTTTAATTCCCCACTATAATTCGGATACTGTCCCATCAATAAAGAGGCAATCGTACTCTTACCACTGCCACTCTCACCTACAAAACCAATTAATCCTTTGTTGGCTTCAAAACAAATATCGTGCAAGACTTCTTTATCGGTATATCCAAATCGAAGATTGGATGCAGAAATCGAATAATTATTTATATTTACATTTTGCTTCTCTTTTGTTTCCATTTCTAATATCGCAAACAACTTATCACTCGCTGTCATACCATTCATCGCAATATGAAAGTAAGACCCTAACTGGCGCATAGGAATAAAGAATTCTGCAGAAATTAAAATAATGAATAGAGTCTGAAATAAATCAGTTGTGCCTCTTAACGCAAACACAATCCCCAATGCACTTCCTCCATAGGCAACCAAATCCATAACAGTAATAGAATTTAACTGCATTGTCAAAACACGCATTGTGATCTTACGAAAGTTTTCACTTTCCACATTCATCTTTTCATGATAATGACCATCGGCCTCATAAATTTTAAGCGTAGTTAACCCCTGAAGATTTTCTAGAAAACTATCTCCTAACTTTGTGTATTGTCCCCAATAACGATTCAATAGTCTTTTCGCAAACTTTTGTACAAACACAATCGACATAGGAATCAAAGGAACACAAACCAGTAAAACCAAGGCTGCCTTCATATCCATAAAAGAAATGACAATAAACAAAGTCATTGGTGCAATTAAAGAATAAAAGAATTGCGGAATATAATTCGCAAAATAGGTTTCTAATTGTTCAATACCTTCACTAGATAACTGTACGATTTCGGCAGTACTCCACTCATTTGTATAACTATTCCCTATTTTAGCTAACTTTTTATACAAACGAGAACGAAGCGTTTCCTTTACAATATGACTGGATTGATACGACATTTCAATCGCCTTTTGATTTACAATATAGCGAACAATTAAGCATACAAGAATAATTCCAATGAATGATAGACTTCTATTTTTTGTGATAATCCAACATAAACAAACCGTAGAACATACGTTACAAATAAGTCCAATCCATTGATACAACACATTCTTTTTAATGTACGGAATACTTTCTTTTACCGAAAATAATAATTTTTTATTGATCATAATCCACCTCAGTTAGTTGAAACAAATTGAGTTTACTATAACTAACTCGAGGTGTCAAACAAAAAAAACAACTAGATTCCTCTAGTCGTTAATTTCAGATACTGTAATTTTTTTGATGACTGGCTGCTTACTTTCTGCGATTGTTCCATTATCATCCATTGGATCTGCATCCTCACAAATCTTGTCTACAACCTTCATTCCTTTTGTGACATGTCCAAAGGCAGCATATTGACCATCTAAGGATTCATTGTCTTCTTGCATAATAAAGAATTGTGAACTTGCCGAATCATAATCCGAACTTCTTGCCATAGAAATAACACCACGCTTATGTTTGATGTTGTTCTTTACGCCATTCTCTTTAAATTCACCCTTGATTGTTTTGTCGGATCCACCCGTACCATTTCCGTTTGGATCACCACCCTGAATCATGAATCCTTCAATAATACGATGAAATGTCAATCCATCATAAAAGCCTGATTTGGCAAGATCCACAAAGTTTTGCACTGTAATAGGCGCTGTTTTTCCATCTAGCTTAACCGTAATTGTTCCATAATCCTTCACTTCAATCTTTGCGATATAATCCTTTGTCTCTTTTTGACACCCAAACATAGATATACATAGAACGAAAGAACATAAAATCGTTATTAACTTTTTCATCATTTTACACCTCAGTCTTATTTTAACAACCTACAAGAAAAGGAGCAAGTACATGCTCCTTAGCGATTCGATTTTTCAATCCATTCCTTTGTCTTCATAACCTTATCTGGGAATGTCTTAAAATCTTTTAATTTCCAAGTCCAGTTTTTATTCGAAACCGTTCCCGGCGTATTGATTCTAGCCTCTTCTTTATATCCACAAATATCCCAAATAGGAAGAATAACTGTATCTGCATTGCTGTCTAGCGCAAATTGACAAAGCATTTCATTAAAGGCACGGCTTGAGTAGCCTTGGTTTTTAAAGAAACGGCGCAAACTAATACGCTTATTTGAATCATACGTATGATAATCCTCATTACATGTCGCATTATCATGGGTTCCCGTATATAAAACAGAGTTTTTCTTTGCCTTTTTCTTTAACTGTTTAGCTTCCATTCTAAACAATAAAACATCCATACCCGGAATTCCATAATCTTCCTCAAGTTCAATAACTTCAGGACGAATCAAACCTAGATCTTCTGCCACCAAGACAATATCTGGGCATGCCTTTAAGATCGCATCAATCAATTTATGAGCAGGACCCAAGATCCATTTACCCTCAATTGCGGTTGGACAAGATTCTGGAATCTTCCAATATGTATCAAATGCTCTGAAATGATCGATTCTCACCATGTCGTAACAACGATTCATCCAACTCATACGATTACACCAGAAAAGATATCCATTTTTTTCCTGGGCATTAAAATCATAAATTGGCATTCCCCAACGTTGTCCAGTTTCACTAAAATAATCCGGTGGACAACCCGCAATATATTCTGGTTTTCCTTCTTCATCCAACAAGAAAGCTTCACGATTACACCATACATCCGCACTGTCTAAATCGACATAGAATGGTATATCTCCCATAATTTTTAGATTTCTTGCGTGTGCATACATTTGAATTTCATCCAATTGTTTATAGAAAATAAACTGTAAAAATTCGATATAAAAAATCTCATCTTTATAATCATTCAAATCAATATCACGATTTTCTGGCCAGTTTTTATATTCATCTTCCCACTCAAACCATGGAGCTCCATTATAAAAACTCTTGAATAAAGAGTAGGCAGACCAATCCTCTAGCCAAAATGCATCGTGCTTAAATGCTTCAAAATCTTCTTTAAATGAATCAAATTCCTTTTTAAAAACTTTAAAGGCCTTTTGAAAATAAGATTCCTTGAATTCACGAATCTTGTCATATTCAACAAAGTCTTTAAACTTATTACAATTCACAATTGAACTTTGCGTCAACAACCCCATTTCACACAAACGATCCAAGTTAATATAGATTGGATCCCCCGCAAAACTAGAATATGTCTGATATGGAGAATGCGTAGGACCCGTCATCTGTAAAGGTAAGATTTGCCATATTGTATACCCTGCATCCGCAATTATATCTATCATTCGAATTGTTTTTTGCCCTAAATCACCAATCCCTTGATTTGCAGGGATAGCGAAAACAGGACATAAGATTCCTGCACTTCTATTCATTTTATCACCGTTTTGTAATCCCTTTCATTACCTCTATTTTAGCACACTTTTGTAAAAAAGAACTATATATTTCAAAAAAATAGTTCCTTAACTTTGCAGAATTTGTATAACTAAAAAATAAAAGAAGCATTAGTAGCTAA